>Ga0163144_10002439_pt1 | contig 42871 bp, 38 predicted proteins | sample OliLak19BULKMAT1_FD_123175 | JGI IMG/M metagenome (GOLD analysis project Ga0163144, IMG submission 123175) | Freshwater microbial mat bacterial communities from Lake Vanda, McMurdo Dry Valleys, Antarctica - Oligotrophic Lake LV.19.BULKMAT1 | ecosystem: Environmental > Aquatic > Freshwater >...
CCCAACAACGCGGTGCTGGTCGTCGTCGGCGACACCACCGCAGCCGAAGTGAAGCGACTGGCTGAAAAATATTTCGGATCGATTCCCAGCCAGCCGGCGCCGGCCCCGGTTGATACGTCCGAGCCGCCGCAAACCGCGACCCGATCCTTTGTGCGCGAAGACAAGCTGGCCCGCACGCCGGCGCTGGCCGCCGCCTGGCATCTGCCGGCGCGCATGTCGAAGGACTTCTTCGCCCTGAGCGTCCTCGACCCGCTGCTGAACAGCGACGACAGCGCGCGGATGTACCGCAAGCTGGTGCGCGACGAGCGCCTGGCGATGACCTCGCAGGGCGGCTTCAATTTTCTGGGCAGCAACTGGGACATGAAGGGTCCCATGCTCTACACCATGCGCGTCGACTACCTGAACGACAAGACCTCGGAACAGGTGCTGGCGGCCATCGAAAGCGTGCTGGCGGAGGTTCGCGAGAAGGGCATTACGGTCGCGGAACTGCAGCAGGCCAAGACCACCATTCGCTCGGGCTTTCTCGACGACCTCGAAAGCGGCGGCATGCCTCGCTTTGGCCGCGCCAACCTGCTGGCGGCCTTCGCGCTGTTCGACAACGAGCCGGGCCGGATCAACACCATTCTCGGTGAACTGGAAAAGGTTACTGTCGAGGACGTGAAGGCGGCGGCCGGCCGCTGGCTGGTGCCGACCAACCGCACCTCGATCGACAGCCGGCCTGCCGCGAAACCGGCGCCGGCACAGGGAGGTGCCCAATGATCCGCGCCACAGTCCGCTTCGCAGTGCTCTCGGTCGCGACGCTTGTCGCGTTGACCGGACCGGCCTGGGCGCAGGCGCTGCCGAAGCCCGAGGTCGGACCCGAGAAAGCATTCGCGCCACCGCCTCGCGTTGAACGGACCTTGAGCAACGGCCTGCACGTGGTCGCCGTCCGCTACGCCACAGTGCCGAAGATCTCGGCGATGCTCACCGTGCGTGCTGGTTTGGCGCTCGATCCCGCCAGCAAGGGCGGCCTCGCGCAGTTTGTCGCCGACACGGCGCAGGAAGGCACCGCGACGCGCTCCAGCGAGCAACTGAAGCGCGACGTGTTCGCCATGGGCGCGACGCTCTCGGGCTTTGCCGGACAGGATTCGACGACGTTCCAGATGCGCGGCCTCGCGGAGTCGATGCCGCGGATGATGAACCTGCTGGCCGATGTCGTGCGCAACCCGGCCTTCCCGCAAGCCGAAGTGGACCTGCTCAAGGCCAATACCGCGCAACAACTGCAGGCGCAGATGGCGTCGCCGCAAGCGGTGTCGAACAAGGTGTTCCGCCAGTCGCTGTTTGGCGACCATCCATACGGGCGCACCGGTCCGACGCTGGACAGCCTGCCGGCGATCGATCGCGCATCCATTGCCGCCTATCACTCCACCTACTACCGGCCGAACAACGCCTTCCTGGTGGTGATTGGCGATGCCGCCCCCGACGCGGTGTTCGCGGCGGCCGAGCAGGCGTTTGGCAGTTGGACCCGCGCCGCAGTGCCCGAGACGAAAGCGCCGGCGATGCCGGTGACCAAGGGCCGCCGGCTGGTCTTCGTGCAACGTCCCAACAGCGTGCAGTCGTCTATTTCAGTCGGCAACTTCACCACCCGGCGCGATGATGCGCGGTGGTACACGCTGCAGTTGGCGAACCAGATCTACGGCGCCGCATTCGACTCGCGGCTGGTCCGCAACATCCGCGAAGAGAAGGGCTACACCTACTCGCCGCAGTCGCAGTTCCAGGCCATGGCCGAAGGCGGCTTTTATCGCGCCGCGGCCGATGTGCGCAATGACGTCACCGGCGCGACGCTGAAGGAGATCTACGCCGAGATTGACAAGCTGCGCGCCGGCGGGCCCGAGGCCGAGGAATTGGCCGACGCCAAGCAGTACTCGCGCGGCTTGTTCCTGATCCAGAACGCCACGCAGGCGGGATTTGCCGGCACCGTCAACACGGTGAACACCTTTGCGTTACCCAAGGACTATCCGGAGACGTTTCAGCGGCAGATCTCGCAGCCGTCGGCGGAAGCCATCAAGACCGGCGCCGAGATGCTGTTGGGGTCTGAAGATTCGGTGGTCGTGATCGTCGGCGACTACGCCAAGGTGAAGGACCAGTTGGGCGCGTTCACCAACATCACCTTTGTTGACCTGAGCGGGAAGCCTATCCCCGAGCCGAAGTAACGGCCGCAAGTTTGTCGAGCGCGGCGGCAATGGAAGTGGCCGTCGCGCGGTAATGCGAGCCGTGCCACGCCACCTCGCCCCGGTCGATCACCATCACCTGGGGCGATTCATGTCGAATCCCAAACCGTTGCGAGAGCAGCGTCGATAGTGCGCGACTGGCCTGGACGGGCACGACATAGAAGTCCGCGTCCGGGGTCTTGCCAGTCAGCCACTCGGTAACCGATTCGAACGCCTGGGCGCTGATGCCGCAGGTGGGGCTGTGCTTGAAGATCACCGCCGGCCGCAGCGACGACTGTTCCAGGGCACGGTCGAGCTCGTCAGTCGTCGTCAGGGTGCGCAGCGGGTTCGGCATCACGGTCTGATCCAGTGTATCGGATACAATCGCCTTCTCCTCCCCTGGAGACCGCTAATGCGCTCATTCGTAACGCTCGTGCTGATGGCGGTGTTACCGGTAGTCGCAGCAGCTCAGCTGCCCCGCGACCTCGGCGGCTTGGCCCGGCAAGTGCCCTCCCTCGACCGTTGGCTGCGCGGCGCGCCACTGACGACCAGCTTCGACGATGCCGCGCGCCAACTCCCGGTACTCGACCGCAAGGAAATGCGGCGCGAGGCCCGATCCTTACGCCGCCTCCCGCGCACCGCGACCGGCGGGTTTCGACTCCAACCGGGACTGTGGGGCGACACCTTTGAAAGCTATTGCCTGCGCACCGCAACGCACGCGCCGGGCAAGGGGGATGGTTACCTGCTCGCGCCAATCAAGGGCGCGCGCACGGCGGCCATCCAGGCGATCCTGCAAGGCACCGTCAAGCATCCCGAGGTGCCGCGCGGCGACGTGCAGATGCTGCTGTGGGCAATCCTGTCGCGCGTGCGCGTGAGTGACATGGCCCCCCGGCTGCAGGCGGCTGCGCGCGTGCTGCTGCCGGCGACTGAGGTTCGTGCCATCAACGCCAGCGGCCTGGATGTCCTCGCCGCCGCCGAGCGAACCCGGCTGGGCGGACTCGCGGCGCCGGTCCGGCAGGCGCTTGAGATCGAATCGGATCTGCGTTACCAGTTCAGCCGCGTCGACGTCACCTACGACGAAGTGGAGCGCATCGCCGTCCTGAGCGGCGCCCGGCCCGAGGACCAGCGCAACGCCATCAAGCGCGGGCAGTGGTCGCGGCACCCGCGTGGTTACTTCATCCGCTTCTTCCCCGATTCGTTCGCGAACACGCGCGTCGAGATTCTCGTACCCGGCAAGGTCACGGTGACGCGCGACCGGCTGAATCGCATCATCGCGCTCGAAGATGCGCGCGGCGGCCGCACCGAAACGGTTTACGACGATGCGGTGCCACCGCGCACACACCCGCGTGACTCGCGGCTCAAGGCCTACGCGTTCAAGACCATCCGCTTCGTCCGGCGCGGTCCCGGCGGCCAGCCAGAAGTCCACGAGATTAACGATCGCGGCTGGACGTTCCATCGCTCTCGTCCGCGTACCCGCGGCGTGGCGGCGGCGCCAGTGATGGGCTTCGTCCATGCCGCGTTCCGCCTGCCGGGCCGCGCGTTCGAACTGTTGCAGGGTGGTTTCGGCGACTGGGCCGAGCGCGCCGAGCAGGCGCAGGACCTCCACGATCGCTACGATTTCTATCGCGAGCGCGCCGACCGCGCCACCGGCGGTCCACGGGAGGATGCCGTCGACGAGCTCGAAGACACCGATCACTATCGCGACGGCATCGACGCCGCAACGTCCGGCGATCCCAGCGATCGCCTCGAGTGGATCATCGATCACCACGAGCGCGAGAACGCCGCGCTCGAATGGGCGATCTCGGTGCTCGAAGGCCTGCCGACGACATCCACCACGGACGACCCGCCGGTGTGGGAACCGGGCGGCGGCGTGGCGGTGCCGTCGAGAGGTGGTCAGACGCTGGGCATTTCGGGACGATAACGGCGGGCTACACCCGCACGTAGTCGGGTTGCCACTGCTTGATCATCTTCTTGATGTCGGCCTGCTTGGTGCCGTCCTTCAGCACGGTGCGCACCAGGTCGGGCAGCTCGCCATCGCTGGCGAAGCGCAGCCCGACCAGCTGCGCCACGGTGAGGTCGTTGAAGCGGGCCATCACGTCGGCGGGAAGCAGCTGTTGCAGGCGCAGCCGCATCTCGAGCCGGATCAGGCGGTTCTGCGCCTGCAACGCCTGCGTGCGCGCCAGGAAGGCCACCGTCAGGATGGCCGCCGCCACCACTGCCGCGAACGCCGTGCTGCGAGACGGATTGGCGAAGAGATGACGCAACTCGTTGATCGTGTGGAGCAATAGCACCGGCACGGCGAAGAAATGAAACGCCGGGAGCCAACGAACGTGATTCTTGTGGGACTGGTCTGCCATGCGAGGCCCTCCTTCAGGGGGCCTCAGCATACCCCGGAACCTCAGCCGGTCCGCGCCTGGCGGCCAATGCGGGACCAGCGCGTTGGCGTCCGCAGGAACATGCCGTTCGGCGCGAGCGCCGGCGACGCCTGGCTGATCTCGTCGAGGCGGTTGGTGGTAGCAAGTTCGTGACGGAGAACGCTGTAAGATCAGGCCCATGGCGGCAGAGGCAACACCCAAAGGCGGACTCGAAGACGTCGTCGCGACGTCCTCACGTATTTGTTTCCTCGATGGCGATCGCGGCGTGCTGGCGTATTGCGGGCACGACATCCACGACCTCGCCCGGCACGCGACGTTCGAGGAAACCTGCTATCTGCTGTGGCATGGTCGCCTCCCGAATCGCGCGGAGCTCGGCGACCTGCAGTCGCAACTGGCGGCCGCCCGGCCGTTGCCCGAGGCCATTATCCGCCTGATGAACATGCTGCCGCCGTCCGATGGCATGGACGCGCTGCGGACGCTCACCTCGGCGCTTGGGCACTACGACCGCGACGGCCACGACAACTCGCCGGCCGCGTCGTATCGCAAGGCGGTCCGTCTCACTGGACAGATTGCCAGCCTGGTGGCGACCTGGGGCCGCATGCGGCAGGGCGGCGGTCCGATTGCGCCTGATCCGGCGATGGGACATGCCGCCAATTTTCTCTACCTGCTGTTCGGCACGCGGCCCAACGCGACCGCGATTCGCGCCATGGACATCGCGCTGACGTTGCACGCCGATCACGAGCTCAATGCCTCGACGTTTGCCGCTCGCGTCGCCGCCGCCACTCTCACCGACATCCACTCCGCCATCGTCGCCGGCATCTGCACCTTGAAGGGACCGCTCCATGGCGGCGCCAATGCCGAAGTGATGAAGATGCTGATCGAGATCGGCGAGCACGCGCCGGCCGAGCGCATCGACGCGTTTGTGAAGGGCAAGTTCGCGCGCAAGGAGAAGATTCCCGGCTTCGGCCACCGCGTCTACCACACCGAGGATCCGCGCGCGACCCACCTGCGGCAGATGTCGAAGGAACTCGGCCAGAAGGCCGGTAACACCCGGTGGTTTGAGATCAGCGAGCGCATCGAGGCGCTCGTGAAGGGCGAGAAGAGGCTGTACCCGAACGTTGATTTTTACTCGGCCTCCACCTACTACACGATGGGCATTGCCATCGATCTTTACACCCCGATCTTCGCCGTCAGCCGCATCAGTGGCTGGACTGCGCACGTGCTGGAGCAGTTGGCAAACAACCGCCTGATCCGGCCGCGCGCCGACTACACTGGCCCCACCTATCCCCAGACTTGGATCCCCGTCGAGCAGCGATAGAGGAGACGATGATGAAGCAGATTGCAGCCAGCGCGATTGTCCTCATGTGGTTAGCGGCACCAGCCATCGCGCAGACCGCGGTGCCGACCTTCAGCAAGGATGTTGCGCCGATCTTTTTTGCGAACTGCACCAGCTGTCACCGCCCGGGTGACATCGCGCCGATGTCGTTGCTGACCTATAAGGACGCGCGGCCGTGGGCGCGATCGATTGCTGCCAAGGTCGCCGACGGCACCATGCCGCCGTGGCACGCCGACCCCGCGTATGGCAAGTTCGCCAACGAGCGCCGCCTGAGCGATGCGCAGAAGGCGATCATCGCGAAGTGGGTGAGCGGCGGAGCGCCAGACGGCAGTCCGGCCGACCTGCCGGCGGCGCCGGTCTACACCGACGGGTGGACGATCGGCAAACCCGACGTCGTGCTGTCGATGCAGGAGGACTACCCACTGCCGGCGACGGGTACGGTGCCTTACCAGTACCTCGAAATTCCCGCCAACTTCCCCGAAGACCGATGGATCCAGGCGTGGGAGATCAAGCCGGGCAACCTCAAGGCCGTGCACCACATCATCATGTCAACCCGCGCGCCGCAGCCGGTGCCGGGCGCGGCGCCTGCGGCCCCGCCGGCCCCGCCGGCGGCCAACGCGGTGCGGCCGCCGCCGCTCTTCAGCTTTGCCTGCTGCACCGAGATTCCCGCCGGCCAGACGGGTGGCGCGCCGCTGCCGCCCGAACAGCGCGTTGCGCCCGGGCCGAACGACCGGCCGCGCCTGCGCGGCACGGGGCCCTCAATTGGCGGCTACGTGCCCGGTAACGCCGTCCGCCGCTTCCAGGACGGCATGGCCATGCGGCTGCCGGCCGGCCACTCGATCGTTCTGCAGATGCACTACACGCCCACGGGTCAGACGACCACCGACCGCACCCGTATTGCGTTGAAGTTCGCGCCGGCGCCGCCGCGTACCGCACTCCTCACCGCGCAGTTGATCAACGGCAGCCTGCACCTGACGCCGCGCGCGGCTGACCAGCCGGTCGACGCCGAGATGACGATCAATCGCGAGATCATGCTCTACAGCCTGATTCCGCACACGCACGTGCGCGGTACGAAATGGCTGTATGAGGCGGTCTATCCCGATGGCCGCCGCGAGGTCATCCTGTCGGTGCCGAAGTACGACTTCAACTGGCAGCACGAGTACGTGTTCCGCGAACCGCTCAAGCTGCCCGCCGGCACGAAGATCCAGGCCAAGGCGTGGTACGACAACTCCGCCGCCAACAAGTCGAATCCCGATCCGTCCAAGGATGTCTACTGGGGCGATCAGACGTGGGAAGAGATGATGTACACGAGCATGACCTTCAGCCTGGTGCCTGCCCCCTTGCCTATTGCGGCCAACCGGTCTGCGGCAGTCCCTTAAAGACCTTCAGCGCGGTCTTGTAATACACCTTCTTCAGCACTTCATCCGGCAGCGACATGCCGTACAACTTCCAGAAGGCGTGGTAGTCGCGGTAGTAGTCGAAGTACTCGTCGGCCGTCTCGAACACGCGCCAGTAGTACGGATACTCGCTGGGCTGGAACGAGTCCTTGCCGAACATGATCCGGTCGGCATATTTGATGAAGAACTCGCGAGCGGCCCGAGGCTGGCGACCCAGGTCGTACAGGATCGCGCCGGCCTCGATCGTCACGTTCGGAAAATCGTCGAGCATTTTCGACGCGCGTGCCAGGTCGTTGGCGTGCCAGCCGAAGTGGGCGGCGACGAACCGCGTCTTCGGATGCTTGCGGAAGACGTTATTGCGCTCGGCGATCAGCTGCTCGAAGGTCACCTGGCCGGGCTGGTTGTTGCGGCGATCGGCGAACAGTGACAGTTCGAGCCATCGCTCGTTCTTGAAGTCCTGCGGCTGGAAGAACTCCTGCGGTTCGGCGGTGTGGATGAAGGCCGGCACATCAAGCCTGGCGAACGCCTCCCACAATGGATCCAGTTGCGGGTCGTCCACCTTGAGGCGCGAACCATCGGGCTTGGTGGTCCGCAGGCCGAACTGCTTGCCGACCTCGCCGACGCCGATGGCGCCGGCCTTGAGATCGGCTTCGAGTTGCGCCGCGGCCTTGGCGCCCCAGTCGGGACCGACGTTGCGGAAATCAATGCCGGCCAGCACGCGGAAGCGTTCCTGGTACGGCGAGGCGTTGATGGCGGAGAGCGTGCTCGTCAGGCGCGCGCCCGAGACGTTCTCGGCGACCAGCATCACCTTCAAGTTCAGTGAGTCCATCACCGCGATGACCTTGCTGATCGCCTCGGCCGTCGTCAGGTTACCGGGGTGGCCGTGCACGTCGATCGCCGGGTACTTCGCCTTGGGCACCTGGTGTTGCGCGGTGACCAGTGTGGTACGGGGACGATAGTCGAGAATGCTCGGTGGGGGTTCCGATGGCGCCTGGCAACTGCCAGGTCTGACTTCGGTCGTGCCCGGCGGGCATTCCTGCCCGGGCGCCACTGGCGTGCCGCCACGCCTGCCTTGCGCGGTGAGGGCGGCGGTGATGATGACGGACAGGAGAAGAGCGACGACGATCCGGGATCTGTTCATAGATGACTACTGTGGGTGAAAGGTGATTCTTAGAATAGCACCGGCTGTGCCTGCGAAGGGGTTGACCAACTTGACCAACTGCGTGGACGACGGTATCGTCGTTGGATGGGGAAGCTGCTGAATCTGTACGAGGCCAAGACGCAGTTGTCGGCGCTGGTCGACGAGGCGGCCGATGGCGCGGAGATCATTATCGCGAAGGCTGGCAAGCCGCTGGCGAAGCTGGTCGCATTCCGCGAGTCGCCGCGCCGGAAGCCCGGGCGGGCCAAGGGCATGGTGTGGATCAGCAACGACTTTGATGCACCCCTGCCGCCCGAGCTGCAAGCGGCCTTCAACGGCGAGCGGGAATGAGGCTGCTGCTCGACACCCACGTGGTGTTGTGGTGGCAGACCGATGACCGCCGTCTTGGGCGCCAGGCCCGACAGGCCATCGCCACCGCCGACATCGTCTGGGTGAGCGCCGTGTCGGGGTGGGAGGCGTCGATCAAAGCCGCCCAGGGGAGGTTGCGCCTCGACGAGAAGTTTCGCATCCTGGTCGCGGGCGACGGCTTCACCGAGTTGCCGGTCAACCTGACTCACACCGAACGGTTACTGGACCTGCCGCCCCACCATGCCGACCCGTTCGACCGCCTGCTCGTCGCGCAGGCGCTGGCCGAGCGGGCGACTCTGGTCAGCCATGACCGTGCCCTTGAGCCGTACGGCGCGGAGATGATCTGGACCTGACCTACATCACCGCGCCGGCGTAGCGCAGTTGTTCGATCTCATCCCCGCTGTAACCCGCATTGGCCAACACCTCGTCGGTGTGTTCACCCAGCATGGGCGCGCGGCGATTTGGGTTGAGCGGTGTCTCCGACATCTTGATCGGCGTGCCTATGGTCCGCAGGCGCCCCAGGATGGGATGGTCCACCTCCGTCGTCATTTCGCGGGCCACGGCTTGCGGCGTGGCGAGCGCTTCTTCGTAATTCAGGATGGGGCCGCACGGGATGCCCGCGGCGTCGAGGCGCTGCAGCCAATCGGCGCGTGGCGCGGTCGTCGTGATGCCGTCGATCAGGGCGGCCAGTTCAATGCGGTGTCGCACGCGCAGGGAGTTGGTGGTGAATCGCGGGTCGGTGGCCCATTCGGGGTGCCCGAGCGCGGCGGTGAGCTTCGCGAAGTTGCGATCGTTGGCGGCGCCGATGGTGATGTAACCGTCGGCGCATGGGAACGCCTGATACGGCGCCGTCAGCCGATGGGCCGAGCCGATCGGGCCGGGAACTTGGCCGGTGGTCACGTAGTCGGTCACCTCCCACACCGACATGGCCAGTCCGGCATCCACCAACGAGGTGTCGATGTGCTGCCCGCGTCCCGACTTCGTGCGGTGATACAAAGCGCCGAGGATGCCGACCGACGCGAACAGACCGGCGCCGAGGTCGGTGAGCGGCAGGCCGGCCTTGACGGGCGGTCCGCCGGGCGTGCCGGTCACCGACATGATGCCCGAGAGTCCCTGCGCGATCAGGTCGAAGCCGCCCTTGTGCGCCCACGGTCCGGTCTGGCCGTGGCCTGAGATCGAGGCGTAGATCAACCGCGGGTTCTCAACCGACAGCTTCGCGTAGTCGAGCCCCAGCCTGGCCATGACCCCGGGCCGGTAGTTCTCGACCAGGATGTCGGCGCCGCGCGCCAGCCGCGTGAACACGTCGCGACCCTTGTCCTTGGTCAGGTCGAGCACCATGCCAAGCTTGCCGCGGTTGACGGCGTTGAAGGCGGCGCTATCGCTGCCCTGGCTGCCGGCCATGACGCGCGTCGAGTCACCAGCTGGCGGCTCCACTTTGATGACGCGGGCACCCATGTCCGCCAGTAACATCGCGCAATACGGGCCGGCCATGACCTGCGTCGTATCGAGAACCACTATGCCTTCGAGCAATTTGGACTGGGACATCAACGGATCCGTCGGCGTGGTGACGTTCAATCGTCCCGAAGCGCGCAACGCGCTGACGTGGGACATGTACGACGCACTCGTCGCGGCGTGCGAGACGGCCGAAGCGGCCGGCGACGTACGTGTGCTCATCATACGCGGAGCCGGGGGCGCCTTCGCGGCCGGGACCGAGATCTCTCAATTTCGAGAATTTGCCGATGGCGAGGCGGGCGTCGCGTACGAGCGCCGCCTTGATGCGGTGATCGATCGCATCGAGCGAATGGCCATCCCGACGATTGCCGAAGTGGACGGCGCCGCCGTCGGCGGCGGCTGCGCCATCGCGGTGGCGTGCGACTTCCGCATTTGTTCGGAACGCGCGCGCTTCGGCGTGCCGGTGGCGCGCACGCTCGGCAACTGCCTGTCGATGGCCAACCTGGCGCGCCTGGTGGACCTGCTGGGCGTGGCGGTGACGAAGGACCTGCTGCTTAGCGGCCGCTTGATCGATGCCTACGAGGCGAAGCAGCGCGGGCTGGCCACATTGGTGCTGCCGGTTGATCAACTCAAGGCGGAAACCATCAGAATTGCCGCCGAGCTCTCAACCCGCGCGCCGAGCACGGTGAAGGCCACCAAGGCCATGTTGCTCCGGTTGCGCGATCACCGCCGGCCGCCGCCGGGTTCAGCCGACGACATCCTGCGCGCGTGCTACGGCAGCGAAGAGTTCAAGGAAGGCGTCGCGGCGTTTCTGGACGGCCGCAAGCCCCGCTTCTCTTGAAGATACTTTTCCCTTTCTAGAAGAGCACCCAACACAGCAGCGACCCCACCACCATCATCGACAGACCCCACGCCAGCAACTGGTTGAACAGCTTCTTCGCGTCCGCTTCCGCCGGCAGCGCCGCGATGCACAGCGCGCCAATCGTCGACAGCGGTGACAGGTCCACGAGGTGTCCGCCGACATACATCGCCGAGGCGATGGCAAGAGGGTCGGCGCCCAGTTGCGTCGCGAGGGACGGCACGGTCGGCAGGAACGCCGGCAGCACCACGCCAGATGTGCTGCTGTAAACCGACACAGCGCCGGTCACGAAGGCAATCGTCAGGGTCACCGTGCCCGGCGTGGAGATCTTCGCCAGCAAGTCAGCAAACAGCGACATGCCTTGCGTCTTCTCGAGCACGCCAATCAACACGGTCACGCCGCACACCATGATGACCACGCCCCAGGGCATCTTCTTGATGGCTTCTTTCTCGCTGCCCGCACCGGCCAGCGAGAGGACTGCGGCGCCGGTCAGGGCGGCCATGCCGACCTGCATCTCGAAGAACACCACCACCAGGACGAGCGTAATCAGGACGCCAAGTGTGAGCCAGTGAACCCACTCGAACCGCTCGGTCTCGACCAGTTCCGCGTCGGCGCGCGCCCCAGCTTGATCGCCCTGCGACAAGTACGGCTCGGCCTGCCGCCTGGTGAACAGCTTCAGGCCGCCGAAGGCGACGTACGCGGCGAACGTGACAATGGCGTGAGCGAACAGGTTGTTGCCATACGTCTGCATCTCGTGACCGGCCAGCCCGATGCGCTCCATGATGCCGTTGACGATGACGCCGGTCGGCGCGAATGGTGACAGCGCACCGGCTTGTGCACCGTTGCCCACCATCAGCGCCATCAGGAACGGCGGCACCGCTGCGCGCGCGCCAACGGCCATGGCCATGGGCGCGAGAATGGCCGTGGTCGCGATGTTGCCAGGCCCGATGCTCGACAGCGCCAGCGCGATCAGGAAGAACATCACCGGGATGACGCCGGCGTTGCCGCGGCACACCCCCACGGCCCGCGCCGCGAGGCGCCCCAGCGTGCCGTTGATGCCGGCCATGCCGAACAGCAGGGTGACGCCGATCAGCGTCAGGAACAACTGCACCGGGAACGTGCCGATCACCGTGTTGAGCGGCAGGCCGCCTAAATACACGCCGACGATCCACGCGAAGGCGAGCGAGACCACGCCGACGTTGACCTGGGTCAACATGCTGAGCGTGATCGCGATCAGTAGTGCCGCTAGCGAAATCCACGCGAGGTTCATCGAGTCTCCTAACGATGTAGCGTCCGGCTTGAGCGGGACCTTGCCAGCAATGAACAAAGCAGCACGGCCGGGTGCACGGCGCGCACGCCGGTGAAGTGTTTCACCTGGTGCCGGCACGAGGTGCCTCCGGCGACCAGGATGGATTGCTCGTCGAGCGCGCGCGCTGCCGGCAACAGCTTGCGTTCACCGATCGCCCGCGAGACCTCGTAGTGTTGCGTGGTGTAGCCAAACGAGCCCGCCATACCGCAGCAGCCGGATTCGAGATCTGTGACTTGCGCACCAGGAATCCGCGACAGCAGGGCCTTGGCCGGTGCGGCGAGTCCCATCGAGCGCTGATGGCAGTGCGGATGCAATTGCACGTGGTGTGGGCCTGGTGTCAGCTCGAGTTGCGCGCGTCCACCTGCCAGCTCACGCTCGAGATATTCCTCGAACAGCACCGAGGCGGCGGCGATGACACGGGCGCGGCGTTGCATTTCTCCGCGCAACAAGCCCGGCGCGTCTTCGCGAACGGCCGACAAACAGCTCGGCTCGACGAAGACGATGGCCGTGCCACGCTCGGCGAGATCGTAGAGCGCGTGCACATTGGCGGCGGCCTGCTTGCGCGCCTCGCGCAGCAACCCCTGCGAGATCAACGGCCGTCCGCAGCACACATTCGGCGCCACCCGGGCACCGAGGCCGGCGGCGTCGAGCACGTCGATGGCCGCGACGCCAATCTCCGGATCCTCGAACTGCGTGAAGGTATCGGCGAACAGCACCGCCTTGGGCTCGACCACCACCGCCTGGCGGCCGGCCAGTCGCTTGCGCAGCGTGTGGCGGGTGAACTGCGGCAACTCGCGGCGGTGATCGATGCCGAACGCTGTTTCCGCGAGCCACTTCGCCGGCGCGCTGCCGGCAATCAGGTTGGACAGCGGCGCGAGCATGCTGCCCCATTCAGCAGCCGCACGCGCATGCCCGAACATCTGCGCGGCGGGCGACCGGCCATGCCGTTCCCAGTAACCGGCCAGGAACTCGCTCTTGAACTTCGCCACGTCGACACCGACCGGGCACTCGGTCTTGCAGGCGCGGCACTCGAGGCACAAGTCGAGCACCTCGTGCACGCGCTCGTCCGACAGCCCGGCCTCGCCCAGCTGGCCCGTCATGGCGAGGCGCAGCACGTTGGCCCGCCCGCGCGTCGAGTGCGATTCGTCCTTCGTCACCATGTACGACGGGCACATGGTGCCCTCGCGCGTCTTGCGGCACAGGCCGACGCCGCTGCACATCTCCACCGCGCGGCCGTAGCCACCGTGATCTGAGTAGTCGAAGAAGGTCACCGGACTTGGCGTCTCGTAGCCAGCGCCGAACCGCAGGTGCGAGGTGATCGGCGGGGTGTCGACAATCCGGCCTGGATTGAAGATTCCGTTGGGATCGAAGGTGCGCTTGACGCTGCGGAACGCCTGGTACAGCTCGGAGCCGAACATGCGCTCGTTGAAGGCGCCGCGCACCAACCCATCGCCATGTTCACCTGACAGCGCGCCGCCGAACTCGAGCACCAGGTCGGCGACCTCGTTGGCAATCGCCTCGAACGTCGCGACGCCTTGTGCCGTCTTCAGGTTCACCACCGGGCGCACGTGCAGGCAGCCGACCGAAGCGTGGGCATAGACGCCGGCGACGGTGCCGTGACGCTCGACAATGCGCACGAAGCGGGCGATGTAGTCGCGCAGCTTCTCGGGCGAGACCGCGGTGTCCTCAACGAACGAAATCGCCTTGCCGTCTGATTTCATCGCCGTCGACAGGCCCAGTGCCGCCTCACGGAAGCTCCAGATGCGCTGTTGAGCCGCGAGATCGGTGACCTGGCGGCAGCGGCACGAGATGCCGGCGCCCTTCAGATCGCGCTCGACCGTGTCCATCCGGCCGCGCAACTCATCCTGGTGATCGCCATAGAACTCCACGCAGAGCAGGGCGGAACCGTCGCGATCGATCATCGATCGCCGCTGGGCATCGAGCACCGGGTGGCCCTGGGCGTGCCGCAGGATGAAGTCGTCCATGACCTCGACCGCGGACGGGCCATGCCTCAGGATCAGCGGTGTCGCCCCGAGGGCCTCGAGCAGCTCGTCGAACTCAACCGTCAGCACGGACTTGCTGGCGGGGAGGGGCACGAGTCCGAGCTTGGCTTCGACAATAAAGCCAAGGGTGCCTTCAGAGCCGACCATGATGCGCGTCAGATCAACCGCGCTGCCGGCAGTGACGAACTCGTCGAGGTTATAGCCGCCGACCCGGCGCAGGATCTTCGGGAAGCGGCGATCGATCTCGGCCGCATGACGCAGCCCCAACTCCGGCACCGCACGATAGGCGCGGGCCGCGATGCTGTCGCCGCGCCTCGCTTCGTCCAGCTGCGCGGCCGTGAGCGGCCGCAGGTGTGCCACGTGCCCATCCGACAGCACCACGTGCTGCTCGCGGACGTGGTCGAGGGTCTTGCCGTAGAGCACCGACCGCGCGCCACTCGAGTTGTTGGCCATCATGCCGCCGACGGTGGCGCGGCTGGCCGACGACACGTCCGGAGCGAACCGCAGGTTGAACGGGCGCAGTTCGGCGTTCAGCTCGTCCAACACCACGCCCGGTTGGACGCGCGCCCACTTCTCGTCAGGGTTGACCTCGAGAATCTTGTTCAGGTGCTTCGACGTGTCGAGCACCAGGCCCGCGCCAATCGACTGACCGGCCTGCGAGGTGCCGCCGCCGCGTGGCGTAATCGGCACCCCGTGCCGGGCCGCCACATGCACCGCCTGGGCCACGGCCTCGGCCGATCGAGGGATGACGACGCCGAGCGGTTCGATCTGGTAGACGCTGGCATCGGTCGAGTACAGCGCACGCGAGACGCGATCGAACCGCACCTCGCCGTCGATCCCAGCTTCAAGTTCGCGTTGGAGGGCCTCGCTCACTGGCTCTTGCCGCGCGCCGCAATTGGCCACACCGCCTCGACGCGGTCGCCTCGCAGTGCGTAAATCGAGTCGTACAAGTTGACGGTCGGGTCGCAGTGCGGCGGGATGAATTCGAGGCGGTCGCCCACCGTGAGATCGCGCGGCGAGTCGGCCAGGTTCAACCGCCCGTGTTCGTCACCGGCCCACCCGTAGGTGACGCCAGGCAGGTCCACCGGCCGCGGCGTAAACGGGCGATCGGTGGAGAAGGCCTTGTAGCCGCCGTCAACGATCGCGAATCCCGGTGGCCGCGAGACCACCGTCGTCACCACGGTCAGCGCGTTCTTGAAGTCGCGGTACTCCGGACCATCGGGTCCGCCAATGCCGCCGTAGTCGAGGTCCATGAACACGAAGCTGCCGGGCTGCAGTTCGGTCATGCCCGGATTCTCGGAGTCGAAGCGATAGGTCCCGGTCGAGCCGCCGGTGATCATCGGGCAGGCAATGCCATCGCGCTCGATCAGCGTGCGTGTCTCGACCGCCTTTGCCATCGATCCATCGGTGCGGGCCCTGCGCGCCTCGAACGGCGTGGTGTGCGCCGCCTCGCCGTCGTATGACTGCAGGCCCACCAGGGTGAGGTGCTTGAGCGTGGCAATGACGCGGGCCAGGGCCAGCGCGGGTGCACCCGGCATGACGCCGGTTCGGCCGAAGTAGAGGTCAATCGCGACCAGGACCTTGACGTTGGCAGCCTGCGCCGCCGCGTTCAATTCGCGGGCATTCGCCTCGTCGTCCAGGCAGAGCATGGTGTCGGGCGCGCGCCTGGCCAGTGCCACCGCCCGGGCGATCTTGTCGCGGCCGATGACGGCGGTGGTGATCAACAGGCCAGGGATGCCGTGGTCGGCAAACACCTCGGCCTCGGCCAGCCGCGCCGCGCAACAGCCGATCGCGCCGGCCCGAATCAGCGCCCGCGCGACCTCGGGGCACTTGTGGGTCTTGCCGTGCGGGCGGAAACTCTTGCCGCGGACCTTGAGGTGCGTGGCCATGGTCGTGATGTTGGATTCGAACGCGTCAAGATCCAGCAGGAGGGCAGGAGTCGGGATGTCGCCACGAAATTGCATCGAGCGCGAATGCTATCACTGCTGCCGGATCTTCGGCACACGGTGACGAGCCGCGAGCAGCCGGTCGATCAGCGGCCGGCCGACGTATCCGGTTCCGCCCGTGACCACGACGGATCTCAGAATCTGCGACGCCGAACGCGACCCACCATCTCACAAACTGCGATCTTGCTCCACGCCAAAATCAACTTCACGTGGAAAAACGCGCGGCACAGGATTCGCACTATCCAGTGCGCCGCTGTTCATCAACCGGGACCTGTCTCGCCGACGCATTTGCGTGGCGGTAGACGATGGTAGGATGAGCCGCATGACCGGGCATCAGCATACAGACGAGGCCGGCGGGTCGAATCGCCGGCTCACCTACGCTGACTTCCGCAGGTTCCCCAGCGATGGGCAGCGGCACGAGCTCATCGATGGAGAACACGCCGTGACCCCCGCGCCGAACATTCGGCACCAGGAGTTATCGACCCGCCTGGTCGTCGCCCTGGGCACGTTCCTTGAGGCGAATCCGATCGGATTGGTGTTTCACGCCCCGCTCGACTGCGTCTTCAGCTTCTTCGACGTGGTTGAGCCGGACCTGCTGGTCGTCACCAACGGCCAGCGCGAGATTCTGACCAAGCGAAACGTGCGCGGCGCGCCTGCGCTGGTCATCGAGATCCTCTCGCCAAGTTCGTCGGCAAGAGACAAGCGCAGCAAGCGAGCACTCTACGAACGCGTGGGCGTCAATGAGTATTGGGTGGTTGATCACGATAGCGACACCATTTCGGTGTACCGACTCGAGGCGCCGAGACGGTTTCGTTTTCCAGAAACGCTGTCTGCGGCGCGTGCCGACAGCTTGGCCACGCCGCTCCTTCCCGGCTTCGCGCTCGACCTGGTGAAGTTCTTCCGGTAGCACGCGTCCCGGCTAGCGATCCCATCCGTCGAATTCGAGCCGGTTGGCTCGCAGTGCGTCGCGCACCACGCCGGGCAGCACGCCCGAGCGGCGGGCATCTTCCAGGGCGGCTCTCATCTCCTGGCCCAGTCGATTTGCTTCCTTCTGGAATTCGACCAGAAAGGCCGGGCACGTACCGCCGCCGGCTTGCGCCGGCGTGATCGCGCGCGGCGTCAGCATCACCAGCCATTCGTGACTGAAGGTCCCAGCGATGGGGCCCGCGAAACACGTCTTCCGAAAGCCCTGCCACTCGGGGTCGAGGGCGTTCGCCGTCTGTGCCACGCGGGTCATCGTCTCAAGGAAGGCACGCTCGCCGTCGGGCGCCCGGTCCGTCTCTCCCGGCGTGACCGCCCGAGCGTTGGCCAGCGCCAGCGGCGGGGCGGTGGCCAACGCCAGGCGACCCTCGAGAATGTCGCGCGCATGATCAATCGCGACAGCGAAGTTAATCCCCGGCCGGTCCTGGTCGCCACCGGTCGTGACGCCAACGGCGTTGCCCTGACGATCCAGCAATGGGCCGCCGCTGTTGCCCGGGTTGGCCGCCGCGTCGTTCTGAATCAAGGTCGCGTCCCCCGAACGGCGAAGGCCACTGACGACCCCGCGCGACACGCTGTTCTGCAGCGTGCCCAGCGCAGTGCCAATCGTGATGACTTCCTGCCCCGGCCGCAGCGCACCAGCCGACCCGATCGGAATGACCACCTGGTTCGCCGCCGGAGTCGTCACTCTCAGGATGGCGAGGTCGTAGGCCGGCGCCTTCAGGTCGACCCGCGCCGGTGCCGTGGTGCCGTCGATGCGGCGCAGGGTCACGAAGGTCTCCCGGTTCACGACGTGCAGGCTGGTGATGAGCGTGTCGGGCCGCACGAAGAAGCCGCTGCCGCGTCCTGACGAGGTTTCGATGCCGACCACCGCGGGCATGATCCGGCTGACGACATCCTCAAGGGGAGTGGTCGGGTCGGGTCGTGGCGCAGCAGGCTGGGTGCTCTCTGGCGACCCCGCCGCCGTCGTGGCGGGGGCCTTTGCCCGCCTACCAGCCGAGATGACGGACGAGGGCGGCTGGAGTGCCCACCCGCCCTCGACGACGCCGCCCCGCTGGGCAGGGGCCATGACTACCGCGGCCGGTGGCCGGGTGAATGACCAGTATCCCGTGGCCACGACGGCCATCAGCAGCAGGAGGCCCACGGCCAGGTTGATGGCCGAGAAGCGTCCCGCCGTGGCACCCGCGTTCTCAGTCGTGTCATCGGGCAGATCCGCGACGACGCTGCCACATCGGCACACCGCCACCGCCCGCGGCACGCGCCGGCCGCACGACGGGCAGGGGCGGCTCAAACCGGGGCCCGGGTCAGGCATGAGTCATAATAGTCAGGTTCCGCCTTCGCGACAGCCGCACGTGGCACAGGACCAGAATCTTCAGTGAATCAGCCCCACATCCGTAATTTCGCGATCATCGCGCACATCGATCATGGCAAGTCGACGCTGGCCGATCGCTTCCTTGAAGTGACCGGCGCGCTGCAAATGCGCGAGATGTCGGCGCAGGTGCTCGACAGTATGGACCTTGAGCGCGAGCGCGGCATCACCATCAAGGCGCATCCGGTGCGGCTGAACTACACCGCCAAGGATGGCAAGACCTACGTGCTCAACCTGATCGACACGCCGGGTCACGTCGACTTCAGCTATGAAGTGACGCGATCGCTGGCGGCGTGCGAAGGCGCCTTGCTGCTGGTTGACGCCTCGCAGGGCGTGGAAGCGCAGACCCTGGCGAACGCCTATCTCGCGGTCGACAACAACCTCGAGATCATCCCGGTCATCAACAAGATCGACTTGCCCAGCGCCCAGCCTGAAGAGGCGCGCCGCCAGATCGAGGAGATCATCGGCCTCGACGGCGATACCGCCATTCTCGCCAGCGCCAAGGAAGGCACCGGCGTCGTTGACATTCTCGAAGCCGTGGTCACGCGTCTGCCGCCGCCCGATGGCGATCCGAGCGCGCCGCTGAAGGCGCTGATCTTCGACTCGTGGTACGACGCCTATCGCGGCGTCGTGATCGTCGTGCGTGTGCTCGAGGGCACCCTTCGCGCCGGCACGAAGGTCACGATGATGAATACCAAGCAGGACCACGAAGTGGAAACGCTGGGCGTGTTCACGCCGAAGGCCGTGCCGGTGGAGCAGCTCGGGCCTGGCGAAGTCGGCTTCATCGCCTGCGGCATCAAAGTCGTGTCGGACGCGCAGATTGGCGACACTGTCACTGAGACCCACCGGCCGACGCTCGCACCGTTCCCGGGCTTCAAGGAACTGAAGCCGATGGTGTTCGCCGGCCTCTACCCGGTGGAGAGCCACCAGTACTCCGAGTTGCGCGAGTCGCTCGAGAAGCTGCGCCTGAATGACGCGGCCTTCTTCTTCGAGCCGGAAACGTCGCTCGCGCTCGGGTTTGGTTTCCGCTGCGGGTTTCTCGGCTTGCTCCACATGGAGATCGTCCAGGAGCGGCTCGAGCGCGAGTTCAACATGGACCTTGTCACCACCGCGCCGGGCGTGCTCTACCGCGTGACCAAGACCGACGGCGAGCTGATCGAGATCGACAGCCCGGCGAAGCTGCCGGAGGCCGGTCACATCAAGAAGATCGAAGAGCCGGTGATCACGGCGATGATCCTGACGCCGGCCGAGTTCGTCGGCGCCATCCTGAAGTTGTGCCAGGACAAGCGCGGCGTGCAGAAGCAACTGGAGTTCAAGGCCGCGGACCGCGTGCTCATCACCTACGAGCTGCCGTTCAACGAGGTGGTGCTGGATTTCTACGACCGCCTCAAGACGGTCTCGCGCGGCTATGCCTCGCTTGATTACCACGTCACCGGCTATTGGGAATCGCCGTTGGTCAAGCTCGACATCATGGTCAACGCCGAGCCGGTGGACGCGCTCTCGATCATCGTCCACCGCGACCGCGCCTACGATCGCGGCCGGATGCTGGCGTCGAAAATGCGTGAGCTGATCCCCCGGCAGATGTTCGAGGTCGCGATTCAGGCCGCCATCGGCGCCCGCATCATTGCTCGCGAGTCGGTCAAGGCGCTGCGCAAGAACGTGCTCGCCAAGTGCTATGGTGGCGATATCTCGCGCAAGCGCAAGCTGCTTGAGAAGCAGAAGGAAGGCAAGAAGCGCATGAAGCGCGTGGGCACGGTTGACATTCCGCAGGAAGCGTTCCTGGCCGTGCTCAAGCTCGGAGACGAATAGCCATGGCCGAGGCGACCTTTCAGAAGTCGACGATTCGCGAATACTTCGAGTCGATCGTGGTCGCGGTCATCCTCGCCCTGTTCGTCCGCACCTTCGTGTTCCAGGCCTTCAAGATCCCGACCGGTTCGATGAAGCCCAACTTACTGGTCGGCGACCACCTGCTGGTCAACAAGTTCATCTTCGCACCGACCGCCAGCAAGCTCGAACGCACCCTGCTGCCGATGCGGCCGATCGAGCGTGGCGACGTGATCGTCTTCAAGTTCCCGGAAGAGCCGGAGCGCGACTTCATCAAGCGTGTGATCGGACTGCCCGGCGACACGCTCGAGCTGAAGAACCAGACCATTTCCATCAACGGCATGCCGTTGATCGAGCCCTACGCCCACTACCTGTATCCGCCCATGAGCGACGGGCATGCCGACAGCTTCGACCTGCGCCGCAAGTACGGCCCGGTGACGGTACCCGACGGCCATTACTTCATGATGGGCGACAACCGCGACGACTCGCAGGACAGCCGCTTCTGGGGCTTCCTGCCCGCGTCCTACGTGAAGGGCCGCGCGCTCTTCATCTACTGGTCGTTCGACACCCCGGACGATGGCACGAAGCCGACCTCATTCCTGGGCGTCCGCTGGGACCGGCTGCTGCATCAGATTCATTAGGAAAGCGGGAAGTGAAGAGTGGGCGTATGATGTCGGCAGGCGCTGACTTGCCCCCCGCGCGCCGTGTGGATGCATGACAACGATCATTAAACTCGTTCTGGCCTTCGCGTTGATCACGGCGGCGTTCCAGGGAGCGCGGCCAATGGTGACCAACTACCAGTTCAAGGATGCGGTGGAGCAGGTGCTGTTGTTTGCGCCGAACGCGCCTGATGCGGATGTGATCGAGCGGATCATGGCGCTGGCCGGTGACTACGACCTGCCGGTTGCCGCTGAGGACATCGCCATCAGCCTACATGGCTCGGACCGAGTTGTTGACATCACCTACACGACGGATGTGGCGTTCATTCCGGGCATTGTCACGCAGCCTGTCACGTTCAGCCCGAGCGCGTCGGTGCGGCTGCTGACCAAGCGCCCGCGCTAGCACCTAGCCCAGTCGCGTGCGGGCCGCGGCAGCCTGGCGTGTGACCTCGGACACGAGGCGGCCCGTTTCGTCGCCTGCGGCCGAGGTGAACTGCAAGTCGCGCACACTGCCGAGATTAATGCGCACGTTGGCCTCCGCGCCGGCGGCGGCGGCCTCAAGCAACCCAATCGCCACGCCCACGTCGCTGACCGCTGATCGGTTGCCGCATGCGGCGACAGTTCCGGCATGGGCCATCGCTCCGGCACACGCGCGCAGCGTCTGCAACGGCGCCGTCGTCGCGCCTTGCAGGGACTTCTGAATCGCGGCCGACCGAAAGGCCTTCTCTTCGTCGCTGGCCTTTGGCAGGCGATAGGCAGCCATCACCTCGTCGAACGCCGCGGCATCCGTGTCGGCCAGGGCTGCGAGTGTGCCAACGAGTGGCTGAAGGGCCTGCCTGGCTGCTGCCAGCGCGGCCTTCTCTTCGTCACTGTTGGTGTTCGACTTCGCCAGGCCGGTCACCATCACCAGCAGTGACGCGCCCATGGCGCCTGCGACTGCGGAAGCGGTGCCACCGCCAGGCGTCGGGTCGGAGCCGGCCAATGCGTCCAGGAACTGCGAGAGGGTCATCTCGGCGAACGTCATTTCACTATTCTCCCGCGTTTCACGACGTGGCGGATCACCGGCGCGCCGACGCGAATCAGATCCGCGAGTGCACCGTCGACGATGACGGCATCGAGTTGCTTGCCGGTTTCGAGGCTGCCAATGGTGTCGGCACGATCGATGGCCGCGGCCGCGTTGAGGGTGGCGGCGACCAGCGCTTCCTCCAGGGTCATGTTCATGCCGAAGCAGGCGAGCGACATCACAAACGGCATGGAGGTGGTGAAGCCGCCGCCCGGGTTCAGGTCGGTGGCGAGTGCGACGGCGACCTGTTGCTCGATCAACATCCGGGCCGGGGCAAAGCGCCCGAGTTTCAGGAAGAACGCAGCCGCCGGCAACAGCGTGGCCACGACCCCGGCAGCGGCCATGCGCCGGGCGTGAGGCGCGTCCACGAAAATCAAGTGATCGGCGGAGCGCGCGCCGACCGCCGCGGCCACCGCTGCTCCACCGCTCAAGCCCAGTTCATCGGCATGAATACGCGGCTTGAGCCCGTGACGCCGGCCCGCCTGCAGGATGGCCGTGGCCTCGTCCGGCGCGAACACGCCCGTCTCGCAGAACACGTCACACCACTCTGCCAGGCCGTCGCTCGCGACGGCTGGAATCATCTCGTTGATGATCAACGTGACGTAGTCCGAACGCCGGCCGCGATACTCGAGCGGCATCTCGTGCGCGCCCATGAACGTTGCGGTCAGCTCGATCGGTTGCTCGGCGGCCAGCGCCTTGATCGCCCGCAGCATCCGCAATTCGGTGGGGAGGTCGAGGCCGTAGCCACTCTTGGCTTCGGCGGTGGTCGTGCCGAAGGCCAGCATCTCGGCCAAACGGGCGCGTCCACCGGCGATCAGTTCCGGCTCGCTCGCCGCGCGAGTGGCCGCCACGGTCCTGACAATGCCGCCGCCGTCCGCGGCAATCTCCGCATACGTCGCGCCACCGAGGCGCCGCCGCAGTTCCTCTCGCCGATCGCCGCCGAAAATAAGGTGGGTATGAGGATCGACAAAGCCGGGAACGACCGTGCAGCCGCGCGCGTCGATCACCTGGGCCGCGGCCGTGGGCGTTACTTCGCGCTCAGCCTCCGCCGCGGGCCCGACAAAGACGATGCGACCGTCGAGTCCGGCGATGGTGGCGTTGGCGAGAGGGGAGATGTTGTTCTGCGCGGCGCCGACACGCGGGCCGGGGCCCGAGCACGTGGCGACCAGGTCGGCGTTGCGAATCAGGAAGTCGGCGGTCATCGGGTGCTGTGCCGCAGGTTACGTTCATTGCTCGGTTGGAGCAAGCGGCGTCAACTAAGCTGTAAGGTGCGTGGATTGTGATCCGGATGGCAGCACGGTCGCTCGCCACCCAGCGTGGCCCAGCTGATGCGCGATGTTCGTTCGAGTCCTGCCGAATTGACACCGTCGTCATGTGATCCTGTCTAGACTGAAACTCGTTGCCTATGGCCGGGTTGAGACGGTGACCTCGTCCGACGGCTACCGCGTGGCGCTCGACTACGATGCGCTCAACCGGCTGACGCAGGTTACGTACCCGGACGACACGACCGAGACCTTCACCTACAGCAAGCTCAGCCTCGCCGAGCAGAAAGACCGGCTCGACCGCGTGACCCGGCACTTCTACGACGGCTACGGCCGGAAGATGGCCACGCGCGATCCCGCGGGCCGCACGGTCGCGCTCGTCTGGGGCGAGGGCGGCCGCCTCGACGCGCTGATCGACGCCAACGGGCACCGGACGTCGTGGGAGCGGGATGTCCAGGGCCGCGTCACGCGCGAGGTCCGGGCTGACGACACGACCGACACCCGCTACAGCTACGATCTCGCGGGTCGGCCGAAGACGGTCACGGATCCGATGGACCAGGTGACCACCTACACCTATAACCTCGACGACAGCGTGAGCAGCACGGGTTTCACCAACGAAACCATCGCGACCGCCGACCTCTCGCACACCTACAACCCCTCGACTTCGCTCGGGGTCGCCCTGAGCCTGTCGAAGGGCGACGCCTACTATCCGCGACCGCTGACGACGACCTACACCTACAAGGCCGTCGGCACGCTGGGCGCGGGGCAGCTGGCGACCGTGGATGGCCCGCTGACCAACGACACCATTACTTACACGTACGATGCGTTGGGCCGCGTCGCCACGCGGCTGCTCAACGGCGCGGGCACCGAACTGACGTACGACACGCTGGGTCGTCTGTCGGCCCTTGAGTTTCCGATCGGCCAGTTCGATTACACCTACGACGGCCACACGGGCCGGGTGGCGACGGTGACCTACCCCAACGCCCAGACGTCCACCTACAGCTATCTCGGGCACACCGGCGACCACCGGCTGCAGACCATCCACCACAAGAACCCCTCGGCGGCGACACTGTCGAAGTTCGACTACACCTACGACCCGGTCGGCAATATTCTCACCTGGCGACAGGAACGGGCCGGTGCGGCGGCGAAGCGCTATGCGTTCTCCCACGACCCCGCAGATCAACTCACCGCCGCCGTCCTCACCGACACGAACGCCACGCCGACGATCCTGAAACGGCAGGCGTGGGCGTACGATCCGGCGGGCAATCGCACCGTCGATCAGGCGGACGACGCCGTGTTCGCGACGACGCACGACGCCATGAACCGCCTGCAGGCGCGCGCGCCCGGTGGGCCTATCGTCCTGTCCGGCAGCGTGAACGAAGCCGCGACGGTGACCATCGATGGCAAGCCGGCCACGGTCGATGCCAGTAACAACTTCCGTGGCACGGCGCAGGTATCCTCAGGCACGACCACCGTGACCGTGAAGGCGAAGGACCCGACCGGCAACGAGACCACGCAGCAGTACGAAATCGACGCGGCAGGGAGCACGACCAGCTATAGCTACGATGCGAATGGCAACCTGACCGGCGACGGCACCAAGACCTACTTCTGGAATGCGCTCAACCAGCTGGTGGAGGTGAAGGCAGGGACGACAACGATTGCCACGTTCGAGTACGACGGCAGCGGGCGGCGAACCGAGAAGGTCGCGTCAGGCGTGACGCACACCTACGTCTACGACGCGGAGGACATCGTCGAGGAGCGGCTCAGTGGGAGCACAACCGACACTATCCGCTACTACCACGGGGCCGGCATCGATGAACCGCTGGCACGGAAGAACAGCGCCGATGTCGTGACCTACTACCTCGCTGATCACCTCGGCAGCATCGTGCAGGAGACGGAAGTCGATGGGGATGTGGCGCTGGAACGCGAGTACGACCCGTGGGGTGCGCCGATTCAAGGCGGATCGACATCGGGCTACTCATTCACCGGGCGTGAATGGGATGCGGAGACGCAGCTTCATTACTATCGAGCCCGATACTATTCGCCAGAGCACGGGCGGTTTATGTCGGACGATCCGTCGGGTCTTTCCGCTGGCATCAATTTCCTTGAGTACGTCGGGAATTCACCGGCTGGCCGGATCGATCCGTTTGGCTTGCAGTGGTACCGACCACCCAACGAGGAACCACAGTTCGGGCGACCGGGATTGCTCGATCCGAACGGAGCCGGCAAGGTGATCGCCGACAATGTTCCGTTGGCACATTCGATCTCGAAGATTCATGACGACGCGTGCCGCGCCAGCCAGTCAACCCAGCTCGGCGACAGGTTCATGTCCACGACCAGCTTCACGGCTGGCTCAGGGAGACTTCGACTTCCTCGGCGCGCCAGGCCGCATAGGACAGGGCCTCGGTGATGTCTGCGGCCTCCAGGTAGGGATACTCGCGGAGAATGTCGTCGTTGGTGCGCCCGGCGGCGACGAGACCGACGATGGTGCCGACGGTCACCCGCATGCCACGGATGCAGGGTTTGCCGCCCATCATGCGGGAATCACGGGTGATGCGGGTAAGCTGCGGCATCCGGACCTTCCTTCAAGGGGCTCGAACACGCCGTCGCGGTAGGCGATCGGGATGCTCATGGCCGAACCTATTATGTGGCCACTCGGGCACCGGGTGGCAGGTAAGGTGTCGGCCTGGACCCCTCGACTTCGCGTGGGGTCGCCGACAGCAGCACAGGTCAAGCCGACGACCAGAGCTTCAGCGCGGACAATACCGACTGCGCGTCCATTCCGGCGACGCGTACCCGCTTCGAGCGTGAGCGATCACCGCTGACGATCTGAATGCTGCGTTTGGGGAGGTCGAGCGCCTTCGCCAGGACCTCAATTAACTCGGCATTGGCGGCGCCGTCCACCGGTGCCGCAGCCAACCGCACGAGCAGGGCGCCGTCGCGCACGCCAGCAATGCCGCTCCGGCCGGCGCGCGGCACCACCCGCACCTCGATCAGCTGACCGCTATCCGACCTGGGTGTCGGTCTTGGGGGTGACATCCGCCGGCCGCGGCGTTGACGCCGGCGCCGCCTCAGCGACGCGCGGCCGATGGAGCAGGACACGCTCTTCGCGTGAGCGCGCATCCTGATCGCGGATGAACTCGAGCGTCGTGCCCAGTGTCCGGATCAGCGCTTCAATATCGTTCTCGACCTCGCGCCGCTTCATCCGCAGGCCGTCGATCTCGCGCTGGACGTCCTCGAGCCGGGACTGCGACTTCTGCAGCAGCATGTCGGCGCGGCCCTCGGCCTCGCGCAGAATCAGCGCGCCTTCGGTCTGGGCGTGTTCCTTGATCTCGTCGGCGAGCTTCTGAGCCGTCAGCAGGGTGTTGCGGAGGTTGCGCTCCTGGCCGCGATGCTCGCCGAGCACCGCGTCGAGCTTGGCGACATCCTGGTGCAGCTTGTCGTTCTCACGCAGCGCGTTCTCGTAGTCGTCTGCCACTTCGAGCAGGAAGGCCTGCACTTCGCCGCGGTCGTAGCCGCGCATCACGGTCTGGAAGCGCTGTTGCCGAAGGTCGAGTGGTGTCACTTTCATGTGTAGTCCCTTGCCCCGAAAATCGCGGTGCCCACGCGCACCATGGTCGCGCCTTCTTCAATCGCCACCGTGAAGTCGTGGCTCATGCCCATCGACAACTCACGCAGCCGAGCCGGCGCCACGCCGCCTTCGGCCAGCTGGTCGCGCAACCCTCGCAGCCGGGCGAACCACGGTCGCGCGTCTTCCGGGTTCTCGGCCAGCGGGGGCAGGAGCATCAGTCCCACCAGCGTGGCGGCCCGGCAGTGCTCGGCGGCGGCGAAGATTCCGGGGACCAGGTCCACGGTGGCGCCGTGTTTCGTGTCTTCGAGAGCGAGGTCCACCTGGACCAGCACTTCGAGCGAGTGCCCGGCGGCCGCGGCCGCCTGGTCAACTTTCTGCAGCAAATCGACGCTGTCGATGGCGTGGATGGCGTGCACGGCCGGCGCTGCCTTCTTCGCCTTGTTCGACTGCAGGTGGCCGATGAGGTGCCACCGCAATCTGGTATCGGCCGACTGCGCAATCTTCTGCAGGGCTTCTTGAACTTTGTTCTCGCCAAAGTCGAGCTGACCGGCGTCGGCGGCGGCGCGAACCGCGTCAAAAGGATGGGTCTTGGAGACCGCGATCAGCCGGACCGATTCGGGCAATCGGCCGGCCCGCCCGGCGGCGTCCGCAATGCGATTGCGAATCTCCACCAGGCGTCCGGGAATGTGCTCGTACACGCGCTTCTAACTGCTCACTTCTTCAGCTGCGCAATCATCCCTTTGGCCTGGGTCGCGTACTGGCCATTCGGATCGAGCTTCACGTAGCTCTCGAAGGCCGCCACGGCATCGGGCAGCTTGCCTTCATTCAAGAGCGCCATGCCCAGCTGGTAGTGGGCATCGGCGTGAGTGGGGTTGGTCTTGATCGTCTCTTCGAACTTGGCCTTCGCCTCGGCAATCTTGCCCTGATTCCACAGGATGATGCCCTGGTTGAACGTCGCGTCGGCGTTGCCGCCACCACCGGCCGCCGCCGCCTTGCCGCTCATCGCGGCCGCTTCGTCGAAGCGCTTCTGGTTGTTGTAGAGCGTGGACAACGCGTTCATGGCTTCGGCGTAGTCGGGCTTGATCGCGAGCGCCTTCAACCATTCGGCCTCGGCGCCCTTCTCGTCCTTCTTGGCGAGCATGGCGACGCCGATGTTGAACTGGCAATCGAAGCAGGCCGGTGACAGCGCGAGCGCGGCCTGGAACTTGGCAATCGCCGCGTCGTGGTCGCCGCCCCGGCTGGCGGTGACGCCTTCTTCAAAGGCCTTCTTCAATTCGGCTGCCTTGGCGTCGTTGTTGGCGGCCGTCGCCGGTGCCAGCACCAGGTTGGCTTCACTGGTGCGACCCAGGCTGACGCGCAGTTCGGTTTGCGCGGTGCCGGCCTTCTCGTCAGTGGCGGTGATGCGGTACTGACCCGACTCGGTCAGCAACTGGATGAACTCGCCGCGCTTGTCGGTCTTGGTCGTCAGCTTGCGAGTGCCAGCGACCGATTCTATGAGAATCGCGACGCCAACCATGGGCTGGCCCTTGGTGTCGACCACTTTGCCCTTGATCATCGTGGATTGCGCGAGCGCCGCGGGTGCGAATGCCAGTAGCACGAGTGCGCACAACAAGGGGGCGACGCGGCCTGTGAAAATGTCTGTCATATGCGTGACCTGCCTCACACCCTGAGTGTACGTCAGCCGGCGAAAAATCGAGAGACCGCCTCTGGGTTCTGGGTCACCGGCGCAGGGGGAAACGAGTCGAGGAAGCGCCGGCCGTAGCCCATCGTCCGCAGCCGCGGATCCAGCACTGCCAGCACGCCACGGTCGCTGCGGTGGCGAATCAGGCGACCCAAGCCCTGCAGCATGGCGAGAATGGCGAGCGGGACCTGGTATTCCTGGAAGGCATCGCCGCCTTCAGCGCTGATCGCCTCGATGCGCGCCGCCGTGATCGGGTCGCCCGGCGAGGCAAACGGCAGCTTGTCGATGATCACGCAGCTCAGTTGCTCGCCCACCACGTCGACGCCCTGCCAGAACGACGAGGTGCCAAACAACACGGCATTGGGAGTGGACCTGAACTGCGCCAGCAGCGCGCTGCGCGGCGCCGTCCCCTGGACGATCAGGGGATAGGGCAGGTCGAGCTCGACGCGATCGCGCACCGATCGCAGCATCGCGTAGCTCGTGAACAGCACGAAGGCGCGGCCTTCGGTCCGCCGCAGCAGGTCCAGGACCTCGCGCGCGACGGCGTCGCCGTATTCCGGCGACTTGGGCGCCGGCATGTGCTTGGGCAGGTAGAGGATGGCCTGTTCCGTGAAATCGAATTCCGAGGGCACCCGCATCTGGTTGGCGTCATCGGCGCCCAGGCGCCGCTTGACGTACTCGAACGAGCCCGCGATCGTCAGCGTGGCCGAGGTCAGAATGGTGGCGCGCATGCGATCGAGCAGTTGCTCGCGGATGATCGCCGAGACGTCAATCGGCGCCGCGCGCAGGAACACGCCGCGGTTGCGCGTTTCGAGAAAGTAGACGAACGACGGGTTCGATGCTTCCAGCAGGAACTGCAGGTTCGTCCGCAGCTCGGCGGCACGCCGGGCCAGCGCCGCCGCGTCTTCGTTGGCGACCGTGCCGGCTTCCGCCGTGCCCGCGGCCCGCGTCATCTCGTGCTCGACAGCGTCCAGCCCGCTGATCAACCCCAGCCCTTCGTCGATGATGTCGCCGAACCACTCGGCGCTAATGCGCAGCCGTTCTTCGCCGACATTGCCGCCTGCCCTGAGCGCAGCCGAAGGGCGCGACTGCCGGGCCAGGGCGAGACGGCCGAAGAACTCGCGCGCGTGATCGTCCACCAGCAGCAGCGCCCGGCGAATGTTCGAGTTGGCGTCTTCCACCGTGCCCAGGTTGATCGCGCGCTCGCCGTCCTTGACCACGTCATCGACCCGGTAGTTGCTGACGGCGATGCCGAAATACTGCGTCGCGACATCCTCGAGCTGGTGCGCTTCATCGAGCACGGCGTAGTGACACTCGGGAATCACTTCGCCGTAGCTGCTCTGGCGCACCGAGGCATCGGCGCACAGCAGGTGGTGATTGACGATCACGATGTCGGATTCCGCCGCGCGCTGGCGCATGCGCGTGACATAACACTCTTGGTACTGCGGGCACTCGTTGCCAAGGCAGGTGTCAGCGGTGGCCGAGACGTCGTGCCACAGCGACGAGTCCTCGGGCAGGTCGCGCAGCTCGGCACGGTCACCGGTATCAGTGACGCTCCGCCATTCATCGACCATGGAGACGAAGTCTTGTGGCACCGCGGGCGATGCGCGCAGTTGATCCAGCCGATGCAGGCACAGGTAGTTGGCGCGGCCCTTCATGTAGTTGGCCGTGAATGGCACGCCCAGGGCCTCGCGCAACACCGGCAGGTCCTTGAAGTAGATCTGCTCCTGGAGGTTCTTGGTACCGGTCGAGATCAGGACGCGCTGGCGGCTGAGGATGGCCGGCACCAGATAGGCGAGCGTCTTGCCGGTGCCGGTCCCGGCTTCGGCGAGCAGCACGCCGCCTTCGTCGAATGTCTCAGCGACCGCGAGCGCCATGGCGCGCTGGCCGGCGCGCGGTTCGAACTGATCGACCGCCTGCGCGAGCACGCCCTCGTCTGCAAACGCCGCCGCGACCGCGGCGATTAGTGACATAGGCGGGGTCCGGGTACTCGGTGTGAATCAGTGTCTAATCTGTGGCGGCCCGGCGTTCCGGATAGAGCGGGAACTTCCGGCACAACTGCTCGACTTCCGCCTTGATCATCGTCAGCGCGGCCCGGTCGTCCGGCGTGGCGAGCGCGCGCGCAATCAAGCCGGCGATTTCGTCCATCTGCGGTTCGCCCATGCCGCGCGTGGTCACCGCCGGGGTGCCGAGCCGCACGCCGCTGGCCACCATCGGCGGGTTCTGGTCGAACGGGATGGCGTTCTTGTTGACGGTGATGCCGGCCGCGCCAAGCGCCGCCTCGGCCACCTTGCCAGTGATGCCTTTCGAGAACGTATCGACCAGCACGATGTGGTTGTCGGTGCCGCCGCTGACAATGCGGAAACCGGCTGCGATCATGGCCGCCGACAGGCGCTTCGCATTGGCCACCAGCTGCTGCTGGTAGGCGGCGAACGCCGGCGTCGCCGCTTCGCGGAAGCACACCGCCTTGGCCGCGATGATGTGCATCAGCGGACCACCCTGCACACCGGGGAAGACGGCGCGATCGAGATCCTTGGCGTACTGCTCGCGGCACATCACCATGCCGCCGCGCGGCCCGCGCAGCGTCTTGTGCGTGGTGGTGGTGACGAAGTCGGCGTGCGGCACGGGGCTGGGGTGCTGGCCACCGGCGACGAGGCCGGCGATGTGGGCCATGTCAACCATCAGCGGCGCGCCCACGGCGCGGGCGACCTTGCCCATGCGTTCGAAGTCGAACACGCGCGAGTAGGCGCTGGCGCCGGCGATGATCATCTTCGGCTGGTGCTCGTGCGCGAGCCGCTCGAACTCCTCGTAGTCGACCCGCTCATCGTCCTGGCGGACACCGTACGGGACGATGGTGTAGAGCTGGCCGGAGAAATTCAGCGGATGTCCGTGCGTCAGGTGGCCGCCGTGCGCGAGGTTCATGCCGAGCACCACGTCGCCGGGCTTCAGCAGCGTGAAATAGACGGCCATGTTGGCCTGCGCGCCCGAGTGAGGTTGCACGTTGACGTGGTCGGCGCCAAACAGCGTCTTGGCGCGGGCGATGGCCAGCCGCTCGGCGACGTCAACGAACTCGCACCCGCCGTAGTAGCGCTTGCCGGGGTAGCCCTCGGCGTACTTGTTCGTCATCACCGAGCCGGCGGCTTCAAGCACGGCGCTGCTGACGAAGTTTTCCGAGGCAATCAGCTCCAGGCCCTCGGCCTGGCGCGTGGTTTCGTTGGCAATCGCCGCGGCAATCTCGGGATCCGATTGCGCCAGGGAGCGCTGCATCAATGACAGGTTGTCCATGTGGAGGATCTGATTCTACCAGCGCCGGGCGTCAGGCCCCTTCGATCTTCGCGACGCGCGTGGCGTGGCGGCCGGCCGCGAACGGCGTTTCCAGGAAGACCTTGACGATCTCGCGGGCGCGAACTTCCGGCGTGACGCGCGCACCGAGCGTGAGCACGTTCAGGTCGTTGTGCTCGCGCGCCAGCCTGGCCGTATCGGTGTCGACGATCGCGGCGGCCCGCACACCGGCCACCTTGTTGGCGGCGATCGCCATGCCGATGCCGGTGCCGCACACCAGGATGCCGCGATCGAATTGCCCGCTCGCGACGCCGTGGGCGACCGCCTGCGCGAAGTCGGGGTAGTCCACCGACTCGGCCGACGAGGTGCCGAAGTCCTGGTAGGTCGCGCCGAGCTCGTCGAGCGTGCGCTTGAGTGAGTCCTTCAGGTGAAACCCCGCATGATCGGCGCCGAGCGCAATTCGCATGGAGACTGAGTTTAGCGTATCCGAGGCGGATTGACATACATATGTCTTCATTGAGATGCTAGACATATGCGAACCACCGTTCGTCTTGACCCCGGTCTGCTCGACCGGGCGCGCGAGGTGGCCGACGAGCGCGGCGAGACCCTGACCAGCCTGATCGAACGTGGCCTCCGCCTGGTCCTGGCGAGGGGAGACGGCGGGCCGGCGCGACGCCGGGTCCGCTTGCCGGTGTCGCGCGCCACTGGCGGCACGCTGCCCGGGATTGATCTCAACGATTCCGCCGCACTGCTCGACGTCATGGACCAGATCCGGTGATCCTGTGCGACGTCAACGTCCTGCTCTACGCCTTCCGCAAGGACGCGGTGGACCACGCCAAATACCTTGCGTGGCTGGAAGGAGTCGTCAACGGCGACGCGGCCTACGGGGCCTCACCGCAGGTGCTGGCTTCAGTGATCCGGCTCGCGACCCACCCGCGCGTGTTCGCGCACCCGAGCCGCCTTGACGAAGCCCTGGCCTTTAGCCGCACTCTGCTGGAGCAACCCAACTGCGTGGTCGTGAACCCCGGCCCGCGGCACTGGGACCTGTTCGCGCGGCTCTGTACGGACGCGAACGCCACCGGCAACCTGGTGCCGGACGCGTGGTTGGCGGCGATGGCGGTCGAGTCGGGCTGCGAGTGGATTACGACCGACCGCGATTACGCGCGATTTAAGGGCCTCCGCTGGCGCCCGCCATTCTGATTGCCTAAATCACCAGACCGCGAGACCACCAGATCACCAGATCCGGGGCAGTTATACTGACCTGTGACTCCCACCGCAATTGTCAATGCCAAGGGCGAAGATCGCATTCGCGGCGGCCATCCCTGGATCTACCGTTCCGATGTGGTCGAGGTTGCCGGCGTCGAGCCCGGCATTGTCGTCAACGTCCGTGGCCCGCGCAATCGCGACCTCGGCCACGCCTTGTTCAGCGACCAGTCGCAGATCACGCTGCGGATGATCTCGCGCGACGATCGCGCGATCGACACCGCGTTCTGGCGCGAGCGGCTGGAGCGCGCCATCAGCTTCCGCGAGATTCTCGAGATCGACGCCACCGCCTATCGCCTGGTCCACGGCGAGGCCGACCTGCTGCCGTCGCTGGTGGTCGATCGCTATGACGACTACCTCGTGATGCAGGCGCTGTCGCAGGGGATGGACCGGCTGACGCCGGCGCTGGTGCCGCTGCTGGTTGAACTGACCGAGGCGAAGGGCGTGCTGGCGCAACGACCCGAAAGTGCGGCTGCTGGAAGGCCTGGAGCAGAAAGTGGAGGTCGTACACGGGGCGGTGCCCGAGACCATCAGCGTGCGCGAGGCCGCCGTGACCTACGACGTCGATCCGTGGCGCGGGCAGAAGACCGGGTTGTTTCTCGACCAGCGCGAAAACCGTGAGGCGGCCGCGCGCTACGCACACGGCGTGTTACTCGACTGTTTCAGCTACAACGGCGGGTTCGCCCTCGCGCTGGCTCCCCGGTGCCAATCCGTCGAGGCGCTGGATGTCTCGGCCGACGCCGTGGCCCGCATCACCGCGAATGCCGCCGCCAACGGCGTCACCAACCTGACGGCCCGCGAGGCCAACGTGTTCGACGAGCTCCGGCACCTCGAACGAGAAGGCGCCCGCTACGACACCATCGTGCTCGACCCGCCGGCCTTCGCCAAGAACAAGGCCGCGGTCCAGAACGCCCTGGCCGGCTACAAGGAGATCAACCTGCGGGCCCTGCGCTTGCTGGCGCCGGGCGGCTACCTGATTACGTGCAGCTGCTCCTACAACGTGGACGAAGGGATGTTCGCCCAGGCGGTGTTCGAGGCCTCGGCCGACGCCCATGTCCCCGTCACCGTGGTGGAAAAACGCATGCAGGGGCGGGATCACCCGGTCCTGCTGGGGGTCCCCGAGACCTACTACCTGAAATGCTTGATTCTTCGGAAACTGCTCTAAAATGGGTGGGATGCCGAACCGATATGCAGGGATGGCGTCATGCGCGTAGATGATGGTAGCCATTAGGCTATTGCAGGGGTGACAAGCTGTTACATCGCGTGTACACTCCCCAACCGCGAACTGTAGGTCGGCCGCGCCTCCGGCGCGGTAGTCCCGCCAAGGGGCGGGACTAGATAAATCTTTCGGAGGGGAATGAAGATGGCTAACGGTATCTTCGGACGGGTTTTGACTGGGGCGGTGGGCGTGATGGGCCTTCTGGCTCTTCCTGCGTCGCTTTCAGCTCAGACGACCGCAACGCCGACGTTCACCAAGGACGTGGCGCCGATTTTCCAGAACAAGTGCGAGTCGTGCCACCGCCCGGATTCGATCGCGCCGTTCTCGCTGATCAGCTACGAGGAGGCGCGTCCGTGGGCGCGTTCGATTCGTGATCGCGTGGCGTCGCGCAACATGCCGCCCTGGCACATCGACAAGACCGTCGGCATCCAGCACTACAAGGATGACCGCTCACTCAGCGAGAAGGAAATTGACACCATCGTGAAGTGGGCGTCGAACGGTGCGCCGAAGGGCGACCCGAAGGACATGCCCGTCGCGAAGAAGTGGGACGACGGCAACGGCTGGAACTACGCCAGCAAGTTCGGCGGCGCGCCCGATCTGATCATCAAGTCGCCGAAGTACACGCAGAAGGCCGTCGCCATGGACGCCTGGTACAAGCCGGTCGTCGAGACCGGGCTGACCGAGGCCCGTTGGGTGCGAGCCATTGAAATGCGCCCCGGCACGCTGAAGGGCCGCAAGATTACCCACCACGCGCTCGCCTATCTCATGCAGGACGAGAAAGAAGTCCAGGCCATGTTGAACAACGCCGATGCCGACAGCGGCGCCGGGCTGTTCATGGAGTGGGCCGTCAACAAGCAGGGCGAGCTGATGCGTCCCAATACCGGCAAGCTGATGCTGCCCGGCTCGAAGATCCGCTGGGACATCCACTACAGCGCCGGCGGTGAAGACATCTCCGACGCAGTCGAACTCGGCATCTACTTCTACCCGAAGGGCCAGGAGCCGAAGTACCGCACCGCGCTGTCGCTCTACAGCGGCGTGACCGGCGGTAACCGCCAGCTCGATATCGCGCCGAACTCGATCAGCGTGGGCCAGAACTTCCACGTCATGCGCCGCGCTGGCCGCGTCGAGAACTTCCAGCCCCACATGCACCTGCGCGGCAAGGCGATGATGGTCGAAGCCATCCTCCCGAACGGCACGCAGCAGGTTCTGGGCTACGTCCCGAACTTCGAGTTCAACTGGATGAACAACTACGTGTTCGCCGACGACTACGCGCCGCTGCTGCCGAAGGGCACGATCATCAAGATCACCGCGTGGCACGACAACACCGCCGCCAAGAAGAGCAACCCGGACCCGACGCAGTGGATCGGCTGGGGCGACCGCACCGTCGACGAGATGGCGCACGCGTGGATCAACATCACCTACATGGGCGATGACGACTTCAACAAGGAAGTCGAGGCTCGCAAGGCGAAGCTGGCGACCACGACCGAACGTCAGCAGCAGTAACAGCCGTTACCGATTTTCACCGAGGGGGTGCCAGCAACGGCACCCCCTCACTGTTTGCGCAGGAGTTTTTCAGATGACAATCCAATTCATGGGGCGCACGGCCCTTGCCATCGTGGCCACCGCGTGTCTGGCCGCCGGCACACAGGTCGCCGCACGGCAGCTCGCCATGGAGCCGCTCAAAGACGCGGGCCAGAACATCTATCCCGCCTACGAAGGCTGGTACCAGAACGAAGATGGCAGCTACACGCTGCTCGTCGGCTACTACAACCGCAACAAGAAGCAGACCCTCGACATCCCGATCGGTCCCGACAACCGAATTGAGCCGGGTGGCCCCGATCAGGGACAGCCGACACACTTCGACGTCGGCCGCGGCTGGGGCACCCTCACCATCAAGGTGCCGAAAGACTTCGGCGACAAGAAGATCACCTGGACGCTGACCGCCAACGGCAGGACCGTGTCGGTGCCTTTTGGCCTCACCAAGGGGTACCAGATCGAGCCCTACCTCGACGCCGCGATGGGCAACAAGCCCCCGGTCATCAAGTTCGCCGAGAAGGGCGAAGCCCTGGCCGGACCGCCGAAGCTGTCGGCCTCCGGTACCGCCAGCGGCGTGGTTGGCGAACCGGTGACGCTTAGCTACTGGGTCACGGATGACGGCAACGAAGACACACCGACCGGCGGTTCTGCGGCGGCGCCGCCTCCCGCTGGCGCCGCGGGTCCACCGCGGCGTCCCCGCGTGAGCACGACGCTGACCAAGTACCGCGGTCCCGGCACGGTCACGTTTGCCGACAGCACGCCGACGATCGAGAAAGACAGGGTCACGACGACCGCGACCTTCTCGCAGGCCGGCGAGTACTGGATTCGCATTGAAGGCAACGACTCCTCCGGAGTTGGTGGCGGCGGTTTTCAGTGCTGCTGGACCACGGCGTACATCAAAGCGACCATCAAGGCAGCATCAACCGGCGGTCACTGAACTTCTTCGATTGCCTCGCGCTGTCTCGCCTCACGCGAGTTGCGCGTCACACACCGAGCCGCGATTCATCCACTGATGGATCGCGGCTCTTTCATTTCTACTTTGCATTCCAAACGACAACCCGACCGCGTTGACGACGGCCGTGTTGCCGTGGACCAACCGGAACGCCGCCGACATCGCTCAGGGCGAGCGCGGCGGTACGGCCCCCCTACCAGCTCCACCCGCCCTATACTGGTTTCGTGACCCGTAAGGCCCTGGCCATCCTGGTCCTGCTCGTGACGACCGCTGCTCCGGCCGCGGCAGGCCCGGTGCGCGTCGTGGACCTCGCGGGCAAATCCGTCAACCCTCTCGTCCTGCCGTCGGGCCGAATCGCGATCGTCCTCGTCTTCACGACCACCGACTGTCCCATCTCCAATCGCTACGCGCCCGACATCCAGGATCTCGCGGCGAGGTTCCAGAAACAGGGCATCGCCTTTACGCTGGTCTATCCCGTGAGTCTCGACACGCCAGCGGTGATTCGCGAGCACGTGAAGAAGTTCGGCTATGCGATGCCGGCTGTGCGCGACACGGCGCAGGAACTGGTGAAGCACACCGGCGTGACGGTCACACCGGAGGTGGCGGTGATCGGCCCCGGTGGGCAGGTGTTGTACCGGGGCCGCATCGATGATCGCTACATCGACTTCGGCAAGGACCGGCCTCATCCGACCGAACGATCGCTCGAGCGGGCACTCGAGGCGGTGGCACAGGGCAAGCCTGTCACCGTGCGTGAGACCAAGGCGGTTGGTTGTTTTCTCCCGGATCTCCTCAAGTGAGACAAGGTGCTGAAGTGCTGAGGTGCTGGGGTGCTGTAGTGCTCGGGGTGCTCGGGGTGCTATGGTGCGCTCCGGCCAGCGCGCAAGAGGTGACCTTCACGAAGGACATTGCGCCGATCGTGTTCACGTCATGCGTGTCGTGCCATCGCCAGGGCGGCCCTGCGCCCTTCAGTCTCACGACCTACGATGAGGTGCGCCGCCGCGCCACGCAGATCGCGACCGTCACGAAGAGCCGCTTCATGCCGCCCTGGAAGGTCGAACCCGGCGTCGGCCATTTCGTCGGCCAGGACCCCCTCACCGACGCGCAGATCGCGAGACTCGGCACCTGGGCGAAGAACGGCACGCCGCAGGGTGACCCCGCGGCGCTGTCTCCCTCGCCGCAACTGCCGGCCGGTTGGTTGCTGGGCAAGCCGGACTTGATCGTCAAGCCGGCCAGGGCCTACACCCTGCAGGCGCAGCCCAACGACGCCTTCCGCATCTTCGCCATCCGGCTTCCAGTGACGAAGCGAACCTACGTGCGGGGCATTGAGTTTCACCCGGGCAACGCGCGCGTCGTGCATCACGCCAACATCCGGATCGATCGCACGTCTGCCACGCGGCAACTGGACGAAGCCGATCCGCTGCCCGGCTACGACGGCTTGATGCCGCGGTCGGCTGAATATCCCGATGGCCATTTCCTTGGTTGGACACCCGGCCAGGTGGCGCCGCTGGTCGGCTCAGACCTGGCGTGGACGCTCGAGCCCGGCAGCGACCTGGTCGTCCAGCTTCACCTGCAGCCGAGTGGCGCGGTCGAACAGGTGCTGCCAGAGATCGGCTTGTACTTCAGTGACCGCCCACCGACGCGGACGCCCACGATCCTGCGGCTTGGGTCGCAGTCGATTGAAATTCCACCCGGTGAGCCCCGCTACGTCATTCGCGATGCCTACACGCTGCCGGTCGATGCTGACCTCCTCGCCATCCAGCCGCACGCGCACTATCGCGCCAAAGAGATTCGCGGCACCGCGCACATGCCAGACGGCACCACCCGCCTGGTGATGCACATCACCGATTGGGATTTCCGGTGGCAGCACGTCTATCGAGAGGTCACCCCCATTCGCCTGCCGAAGGGCACGCGCTTGTCGATGGAGTACACCTACGACAACTCGGCCGACAACGTCCGCAACCCGCAACTGCCGCCGGCGCAGGTCTACTGGGGACAGCGCTCGCAGGACGAGATGGGCGACCTCTGGTTCCAGTTGCTGGCGACCAACGAGCGCGATCGACAGGTGATGGGGGAGCAGATCACCACCAAGATGACCATCGAGGACATTGCCGGCTACGAGACCATGCTTCGGGTCGATCCCAAAGACGCCGAGCTCCATGACGATGTGGCGTTGCTGTACATGGGAGTTGGGCAGATGGCGCCGGCCGTCCGGCACTTCGAGGCATCAGTCGCCTTGAAGCCCGATTCGCCGGCTGCGTACTTCAACCTGGGAACGGCCCTCGCTCAGGCGGGACGCTTACCGGAAGCGGTGAGCGCGCTGCGCGCGGCCATCGAGAGGAGGCCGGGCTACGCGCTGGCTCACGGCAACCTCGGACAGGTACTGCTCGCGCAGGGGAAGACCGGTGATGCGCTGACGCACTTGCAGAAGGCGGTTGGCCTCGACGCGACGAACCCGCAGGCGCTATTTGGGTTGGCTGAAGCCTACGCGGCGAGCGGTTCGATCGACCTCGCGATCGAGACCATCGATCGGGCGATCAAGTTGCCGATGCCCGAAGCGCTGGCGACACAAGTGGTCGCCAAGCGCGAGGACTACCTCAGGCGCAAGCCGCGATAGCTCCGGCTAAAGCTGGAGGCCACGTCACCTGGCCGAACCGGCCGGCGCGACGATCTTCTGAATCAGCGGCTCCAACTGCTCGGTCGTGAGCTGGCCGGGGTTGTACTTCGAGACGTTGCCGGCGCGATCGATCAGCACCAGCGTCGGCGTGGTCGAGACGCCATACTGCGCGAAGATCTGTTCGCTGATCGGCGCCGAGAACTTCTTCATCCACGGATAGACGCTGTCGCGGATGTCAGTGAGATAGGTGAGTTCCTCATCCGGTCCCGCCGGTGCGCGCTTGGCGACGTAGCCGTAGAACTTGGTCGGTGCCACCAGCGTCAAGCCGGTGCTCTGGTATTTTTCCAGCAGCGCCTCGAGGACCGGACCCTGCACCTTGCAGTCGGGGCACCAGTGCGCCCACAGGTAGACGATCACTGGCTTGCCCTTGAGGCTGGCCAGTGAGGGCGGTGGTGCGCCAATCCACTTTGGGCTGCCCAGGGGCAACGCCGGCGTGCCTTCGAGGCTCAACAGGTTCACGTTTTTGTTGAGGCGCTCGACGATCGAGGTACCCTTGTAGGTGTCGAGCTCGCGTCGCAGGTAGAGGACCGCGTCGGACCTGCCGCCCTGTCCCGCAGTGGCGAGTGCGGTGACTTCAATGGCGGCACCGAGCGCGATCGGCAAGCGCGCCTCGTCATCCAGCTTCCGGGTCTTCAGTTGCACTTCCACCATTTCGTAGGTGCGAGCGGCGTAGGTCATGGCCGCGCCATAGTTCTTGGCTGCCACCGCGCCGCGGCCCAGCCACGAGAAGGCCTCCAACGCGATCGGCGTTGTACCGTGAGCCTTCATATCGTCCAGCGCCAGCGTCTCGGCCCGGGCGAAGTCGTTGGCGCCAATCGCATCCCGCACAAGCTGCACGATGGTCGGCGGTGGCGCGGCAGGCTTGGCCGTGCCCTGCGCGACGGCGGGCCTGTCCACCATAGCTTCAGCGAAGGTGGGCGAGGCGACAATCAGAGACAACAACGCCGCGGAAAGCATGCGAGTCATGCGCCGAGGATACCGCAATCTGCGATATAAACCTCACATGACTCGCCCCCTTCGCGGCTCTGCATTAATCGCCCTACTCGCGGTCGTTGCCACCCAGTTACCTGCTACCGCACAGTCACCGGGACTTCGTGGGTTTCCAGACGATGCGGTCGCCGCGCAGCGGCAGCGTGAGGAGCAGTTTCGCAGGGTGCCCGATGCGGCGCGCTTGAAGGAATACATGGAGGCCATGGCCGGCGACTCGCACGTCGCCGGGCAACCCTCGTCCAAGCGAGTGGCTGACTGGGCGCTCGCCAAGTTCAAGTCGTTCGGCCTCGATGCACAAATCGAAGAGTTCGAGGCGATGATGCCGTGGCCGCTTGAGACCAGCGTGGAGCTGGTGGCGCCAGTGAAGTACACCTTGAAGCTCAAGGAACCCGTGCTGCCGGAAGATCCGGACTCGGGTGACCAGACGCCGCTCTACAACGCCTACTCCGCTGACGGTGACGTCACCGGTGAGGTCGTCTATGTGAACTACGGCATGCCCGCCGACTTCGAGCGCCTCAAGCAGCTGGGCATCAGCGTGAAGGGCAAGATCGTGCTGGCGCGCTACGGCGCCGGCTGGCGCGGCATCAAGCCCAAGGTGGCGTACGAGAACGGCGCCATCGGTTGCCTCATCTACTCCGACCCGAAAGACGACGGCTACTACGCGGGTGACGTGTATCCGGCAGGACCGTATCGCCCGGAGTTCGGGGCGCAGCGCGGCAGCGTCATGGACATGCCGGTGCATCCCGGCGATCCGATCACGCCCGGATGGGGCAGTGAAGCCGGCGGCAAGAAGAATCGCCGCGAAGACTCGCAGACCATCCTCAAGATTCCGGTGCTGCCGATCTCGTACGGCGATGCGCTGCCCATTCTCAAGCAGCTCAAGGGACCGGTTGCGCCGGCCGAGTGGCGCGGCGCGCTGCCCATTACCTATCACCTGGGCCCCGGGCCGGCGCAGTTGCACATGAAGCTGTCGTTCGAGTGGAAGAACCGTCCGCTCTACAACGTGATGGTCACCATTCCCGGCACCACCCGCGCCAACGAGTGGGTGATCTTCGGCAATCACCACGATGCCTGGGTGATGGGCGCAGACGACCCGATCAGCGGCGCTTCGTCCCTGATGGAAACGGCCCGCGGCCTGGCAGAGTTGTTGAAGACCGGCTGGAAGCCGTCGCGCACCATCAAGCTGGCGCTGTGGGACGGCGAAGAATGGGGCTTGCTGGGATCCACTGAGTGGGCCGAGAAGCACGACGCTGAGCTGAAGCAGAAGGCGGCGGTCTACATCAACACCGATGGCACCGGTAAGGGCTGGCTCAACGCCGGCGGTTCGCACGGCCTGCAGCAGTTCCTGGGTGAAGTGGCGAAGGACGTGATGGATCCGCGCACCGGCAATCCGGTGTTCGACGAGGCCCGCCGCCGCGCCATCCTGGGCGAGACCGAAGCCGATCGCAAGGCGGCTGAATCTGACCCGTCGTTGCGCATTGCGCCGCTCGGCTCGGGCTCTGACTTCACGCCGTTCCTGCAGCACCTCACGCTGTCGGCGTTGAATGTCGGCTTCGGCGGCGAGAGCCCCGGCGGCGTGTATCACTCGGCCTACGACACGGTGAAGTGGTACCAGACCTACTCCGACACCGACTACACCTACGGCCGCACCCTGTCGCAGTTGACCGGCACACTGGTGCTGCGCCTGGCCGATGCCCCCGTGCTGCCGTTCCAGTTCACCGACACCGCCGACACCCTGCTCCGCTACGTCGTCGAGCTCGAGAAGCTGGCCGACACCAAGAAGGACTCGAAGGTGGACATGAAGCCGGTGCGAGCGGCGGTGGAGAAGCTGCGCGATGCCGGTCGCGCGTTCGAGAAGGCGTATGGCTCGCTCGGCAAGGCCAGCACCGCGACCTTGCTCGGCCGCAAGGAATTGCAGTCGCTCAACCAGTTGCTGATCACGTCAGAGCGAAAGCTCGGCAACACGGAAGGCCTGCCGCGTCGCGAGTGGTTCAAGCACCAGATCTACGCGCCGGGTTTCTACACCGGGTACGGCGTGAAGACGATGCCGCAGATTCGCGAGGGGTTGGAAGAAGGGCGCTTTACCGAAGCGCAGGGCGGCGTGCGAACGGTGTCGTCGGCAGTGAACGCCCTGGCCGCACAGGTGGAAGAGGCGACGAAGGCGCTGCAACAGGC
>Ga0163144_10002440_pt1 | contig 42866 bp, 40 predicted proteins | sample OliLak19BULKMAT1_FD_123175 | JGI IMG/M metagenome (GOLD analysis project Ga0163144, IMG submission 123175) | Freshwater microbial mat bacterial communities from Lake Vanda, McMurdo Dry Valleys, Antarctica - Oligotrophic Lake LV.19.BULKMAT1 | ecosystem: Environmental > Aquatic > Freshwater >...
AAGAGCCTTTTGCAAGGTATCGCTGTTTTTGACAGCTCGCGATAACTCCGCCAACCGATCAGCTTTTTCAGAAGGGGGCAGCGCCGATTCTTCAATAACACGCCCCGCGAGAACCACGTGGCCCAAGAGCTGATCGCGCCATGCATACGTATTATATTTCTCAATAAAATAAATGAGATCTGCGATTCCAGGAGCTGCAAGGCCCCCCAGTCTTTCTATGGCGTAAAGATATTTATCAATTCCATATGATCCCTCGTAGATATTTCGAGCATAGATAGCTTTCATTAATTGAGACGCAGCTTCCTTATTCTCACGAAGATTCTTGATGACCGATTCTACTTGGTCTTTATGACTGTCCGGATCTTCAAGTAGAGATGCCCACTGATCCAAATCAGATTGGCCAAATGTTCCAGCTGAAGGGGGCAGTCGGAGAGAAGAAGTTGATTTATTTCCTTGATCAGAATTTGTTGAAGCAGGTTTAATTGCGGATTTATTACGTTTTGGCATTTCCAAAAGTTTTATTTCGAATTTATAAATTAGCTTGTCAATAAATTTGTGACCGTTGCCAGTAAGATCGCTATGAAGCGGATGGTTCTCCAGTGCAGAAATGGATGCTTCAATAAATTTAATTTTTTCATCAGAAGGCAGATCACTCTCCTCGAGGACTTGAAGAACGTAAGCGCCAGCTATATGAGGAATATTTCCATGACTTAGCCAGGCAACTAGATTGGGAAGTTCTGTTTTTGCAAGACCACCAAGTCTTTGGACAGCGATAAAGTAGGATTCCATCTTCTTAGAACTTGCTCCATATTGCAGATTATTCCTTAACGTTGCTAACAACGTCTGAGTCCCATTAGAGTCGCCCCGCAGTGCATCCCTTACTCTTTGAATATCGTCAACTTTAGGTCGATCAGCAGTAAGAATTGTTTGGAATTCTTCGAGTCTAGGATCTAAAGTGGTAGTTTGGGTATTCTGAAAGATTGTTTGGATATCATCAAATGAATTCGGGGCAGGACAATGCTGCTGGGCTAGTAAGCCGTGTGGCGTCGAGAAAGCCAGTACAATGGAAATCCCCCGAATTTTTTTAAATAACTTCATCAGATTGATCGACTTTCCGAAGTTTCGATTTTATTCTTTTCGAATCACACTTCATAAACGAGCCAAGGGTATTTCTCTTTTTTCGGTTTCTGATCAACCGTACTTTCAGCACGCTAACCGCAGACTCGTAGAATGCAGAAAGTATGCCTGAAAATTGGTCGCCTAAGTCGTGGATATTCCTAGGCAGTGCTAGATCGCTATGAAAAAAATGGCCTGGAAGGAGGAGGACTTCCAGGCCGGTAAAGACTTGTTTCAAATTGAGCTCAGTGTGGTGTGTGGCAAGGCTTGGTATGTAATGAACCCAAGATTCCACAAGTCTTCAGGCAGCTCTATTCCCTGTTGACAGGGGGGTACGCTGCTCCTCTTTGAGATTCCTCCTCAAACTTAAATTCAAATTTTTTGTCCGATTATTTCTCTTATTTAACTCAGGAACTCTTTCACTCTGCACTTAAGTAAGAGCAATTTGCATGCCACTTTGAATGCGGACCAAAGTGGCTAAATCACTGGAATTCTCGATTTCAGTGTGGGGAAAGCGAGTCCCAGTAAGGGGTCAGGGCACTTTGGTGTGGCACCAAAGTGCCCTGACCCCTTACAAAAGTAAATGTGCGCTATACATCACAGCTCCGCGAATGATTGGAGTCAGAATTCCCACTTTCAAAAATCCATCCAGAATAATGATTCCAAATAAAACCATTCCCCCATAACGAAAATTAAATTCGCGAAAAGCCATTCCCGCGCGAAGGGGAAGCAGACGAGCTAAAATATGACTTCCATCGAGCGGACCCAAAGGGATCAGATTAAAAAAAGCCAAACCTAGATTCATAAAGAGGAAGAACTGAAAAAATTTCAGAACGAGATTCACGTTCTCGGTTCCGAACCAGTTGAAGACGCCGAGCTTCATAAGAAATGCCGCCACGATTGCCAAAAGAATATTCATCCCAGGCCCAGCAGAAGCGACCCAGAATTCGGCCCAGGAGTTTTTCATATTTCGGGGATTAATCTGAACGGGTTTAGCCCAACCGATGAAGCCTGTAAGTATGATGGCCAGTGATCCCAGTGGATCGAGATGCGCAAGTGGATTCAATGTGAGTCGCCCCATCATTCGCGGAGTATCATCTCCAAAGCGAGTAGCGACTAACGCATGGCCCCATTCGTGAAAGGTCAGCGCTGGAATCAGTGCGGCGAGCAAAAAGGGAAGCTTCTCGAGGAAATCCGGCCCAAACAACATCTGTTCATAGAAGCCGAAAGGATTCGGCGATACAATAGAAAAACAACCATGATGAATTCAGTCAAACTCGCCGTCAATGGCGGAAAGCCGATTCGAAAAACGATGCTTCCCTATAGTCGCCAGGTTGTGGGCGAGGATGATATTCGGCTGGTGTCCGAAGCTCTTCGCGGAGATTTGATCACTCGCGGACCTTTTGTAGAAAGATTCGAAAAAGAAGTCGCCGCATTTGTAGAAATGCCGTTTGGCGTGGCCTTTAGTTCTGCGACCGCGGCTCTTCATGCTGTGATGGCGATGTACAAAGTTACGTCCAAGACAAAAGTGATCACGAGCCCCATTACATTTGCAGCAACTGCCAATGCGGTTCGCTACTGCGACGGCGAAGTTGAGTTTCGGGATATCGACATGGCCACCATGAATCTGAGGCCGAACGCAGAAACCTTTAAGGGCGCCAAAATTGTTGTGGGCGTTGATTTCGCGGGCAACCCGTGTCGCTACGATGAGCTACGCGAGATTCAAAAATCTCAAGGCTGGGCGCTGGTCGATGATGCTTCTCACTCGCTTGGCGGAGACTATAAAAAAAGGAAGATTGGATCCCAGGCCGACGTCAGCATATTTAGTTTTCATCCGGTAAAGTCCATGACAACTGGCGAAGGAGGCCTTGTTGTCGTCAAAGATTTAGCGCAGGCAGAATTTTTGCAGCAGTTTCGTTCGCATGGAATTACTCGAAACGGATGTAAACTCGGCTACTACGAGCAAGAATTTTTGGGATTTAATTACAATATTACAGATCTGCAGTGTGCACTTGGGATCAGCCAGCTCAAAAAGCTGCCAAAGTTTGTAGAACGTCGAAATCAAATTGCAGAAATGTATCAAGAGCGACTTTCCAAGATTCCGCATTTTATACTTCCGGCGGTAACCGAAGGTTGTCGTTCGGCTTGGCATCTTTATCCGCTTCGGATTCGCTTCGAGAATTTAAAAATCTCTCGCGATGAGTTTTTAAAGGCGCTCCACGGCGAGAATATTGGTGCGAACGTCCATTATATACCCGTGTATTTTCATCCTTATTATAAGAACCTCGGCTATTCTCGTGGTTTGTGCCCAGAGGCCGAGAAGGCCTATTCACAGGAGGTCTCGATACCCAACTTCGCGTCCATGACCGATGAGGATGTGAACGATGTCTGTTTGGCGCTTGATAAGCTCATTGCTGCCTGTTAACTGAAGCGCCCATGATAGGAATTCTCGGAGATAGTTCAGAAGCTTTAGCCTTTGCCGCCCTTTTGCAAAAAAAGCTCGGCCAAGAAGCGCTGGTTGTGAGGAGCCAGGCACTGATTTTGAGTTCAGCACTTTCGATCAATGTAGACTTGGAGGGCAGTCATTGTTTTACCGAGAGCATTCTTCTTCAGAATTTCGAGGCAAATGCTCTGCGTGATCGGGAAGATATCTTTTGGTTTATTTTCGACCCACAGATTCCTTGGGGATCTCTGAAGGGCCGTAAAATCTTTGTTGTTTCGAAACCTTCCGATATGTCGCTTCGAATGGATTTTGGGGCCCTTTGGCTGGGTTGGACCGTTAAGAAGCGAGGGCCACGGCGCTTCAGCGTTGACCGCAAGTTACCCGTTAAAGCCATGGGTCCTTCATTTCGAGAGGCGATCCGCGTCCTTCGATCCCTGGGCTTCGTGATTCCAGAGATTTCTCCCCGCCGAAAGCTAAGTTCTTGGCAGTCCTGGGCCTTTTCCCTGGAAACTTAAGAATCACCTTGTCATGATGAATTAAGGACTTAAATTGAAACTACCTATCAAAAATCGACGTACCAAATCGACTCCCAAAAACTCTCCGAAAGGCTTTGTGCAAGTGGCCGTTTGGAAAGAGAGCCTCGAGATTCTAAAGCACCAGGATGTCTTTACGAATTATTCTCAGGAGGTTTTTTACGACTTTGTTAGGCCCTTAAAAGTTCTCGACGCTCCAGGCTGGAGTTCGATGATTAAGGTCTCACCTTCGGAAGATGAAGGTTTCTTTGTTTTTCGTACTGAAGAAAAATATTTCTAATCATGTTGAAAGTCGTTGCAGGTATTTGCGCTCGTTCAGGAAAGATACTGATGGGGAAACGAATGCCGGCTGACGGTTCGTTTGGCGGTTACTGGGAGTTTCCAGGTGGCAAAGTGGAACAGGGCGAGACAAACGAACACGCGCTTGCCCGGGAGTTCAACGAAGAACTGGGCGCTGAGATCCATTCTATCGAATTCTTTGAGCAGATTGTTTGGAAGTATCCTCATCGAACCGTTGAGTTGAATTTTTATCGAGTCGATATTGATCCCAGCGATCTGGATCGCCTTCAAACCAATTCACATTCTGAATTAGCATGGGTCACAAAGGAAGAGGCGCTTTCGCGCCCCATTCTTCCAGCCAATATTGACCTGATTTCTAAGCTATCTTTTTAAGAACAACCCATTGAGTTTCCGCAGTTGAGGCATTTGTAGCATGAGCCGTTTCGAACGGTGGTATGCCCACACGAATCGCAAAACGGAGCATCGCCCATCATATTTTTCAGATGCGCTTGCGCACCCGTGAATGGGGACTGAATCTCATCAATGGCTACTCGGCCCGTCACTTCTTCAATCTCGGAAGGTTGAATGTGTATGGAGACCGGCTTGAATGTCTTCTCCGGCTTCACTTGCACGAAATCCGTTCTTCCCAAATATTCCATTCCAAGAACGCGGAATACATAGTCGATCACCGATGTGGCGTATTTCACATTCGGATGCGTGACAGAACCTTGAGGTTCAAATCGAGTGAAGACGAATTTGTCGACGTAGGTGGAAAGTGGCACGCCGTGCTGAAGTCCAATCGAAACCGAAATTGCAAAGCAGTTCATCATGCTTCGGAAAGCTGCGCCTTCCTTGTGCATATCGATGAAGATCTCGCCCAGGGTTCCGTCTGGATAGTCGCCGGTTCTCAAATAGACTTTGTGGCCACCCACTCGAGCTTCTTGGGTAAATCCAGGTCGCTTTGTAGGGAGCTTGCGGCGATAGGGAACAGATCCCGGCGCATGAGTCGCGGCAGCAGCTGCCTTCTCTTCTTTCTTGTCATCTGATTTTGAATCAGCAGATTTTGAAGTCAGAGGTTGAGAGGCTTTACAACCATCTCGATAAACAGCGACTGCTTTGAGTCCAAGCTTCCATCCTTCGCTATAAATTTCCTCGATCTCTTGGATGGTGGTTTCGTTTGGCAAATTGACAGTTTTAGAAATCGCACCGCTCAAGAAAGGTTGAGCGGCCGCCATCATGCGAACGTGACCCATAGGAGCGATGAAGCGTTTGCCTTTGCCGCATTTATTCGCGCAGTCAAAGACAGGGTAGTCTTCTTCTCGCAAATGCGGAGCGCCTTCGATCATCATGGTGCCGCAAATCATCTCCGAAGCTTTTTCTACTTCTGTATCTGAAAATCCCAGATAGCGAAGACTGTCAAAGCCAGCAGCAGACGAGACTTCCTTTGGAATCTTGAGCTCACTCATTATCTTTTCACCGAGTGCGAAAGGAGAAAACGCTGATCGCAAGTCAAAGGCCGCGCCGAGCTTGGCTTCCACGGATTTCACGGACTCCGCGCTCATGCCCTTTGAAATGAGTTTCTCAATTGTTAGGAACGGATTATTCGCGAAGCTAGCAGTCCCTGTAATATAGTTGGTGATCTCCTTAATTTGAGGAGCCGAATATCCTAGAGCAGTTAGAGCTGCGGGAACGGATTGATTGATGATTTTAAAATAACCGCCTCCTGCGAGTTTTTTAAATTTCACCAATGAAAAATCGGGCTCAACGCCAGTTGTATCGCAGTCCATGAGCAGACCGATGGTTCCCGTAGGAGCCAAAACAGACATCTGCGCATTTCGGTATCCGTATTTTTCACCCAGACTCAGAGCCATATCCCAGTCTTCTTGAGCAGCTTCCGCCAGAGCTTTGGTTTTGGGCGTGAGTTTGTAGGCTGCTTCGCGATGCATCTTGATCACGTTCAGCATTGGCTCGCGGTTTTTTTCGTATCCAGGAAATGGCGCTTTCTGAGAAGCGATCTCGGCACTGGTCCGATAGCCCTGTCCGGTCAAGATTGCTGTAAGCGCTCCCGCCATTTGGTTCGCTTCATAAGAGTCGTAAGGAAGTCCATTGACCATCAAGAGTGTTCCCAAATTCGCGTATCCCAAACCCAGTGGTCGGTAGTCGTGCGAATTGAGCGCAATCGTCTCGGTTGGATAACTGGAGTAATCCACCAAAATTTCTTGGGCGGTTGCAAAAACTCGAGCCGCGTGGCGGTAGCCTTCGATATCGAATCCCTCTTTTGCATCCCAAAACTTCATCAAATTGAGCGAAGCCAAATTACAGGCCGTATCATCCAGGAACATATATTCTGAACATGGATTCGACGCATTGATTCGGTCAGTGCTTTTGGCGGTATGCCAGTTGTTGATCGTGGTATCGTATTGAAGTCCGGGGTCGGCACATTCCCAAGCGGCGGTGGCCGCCTGTCGCCAGAGATCTCGCGCTTTAAAAGTTTCGCAAACTTCACCTGTCGTTCGGAATTTTGTGGACCATACGCCATCGGTCTCGACAGCTTTCATAAATTCATCTGTTACGCGGATTGAATTATTTGAATTCTGGCCCGCAACAGTACGGTAAGCTTCGCCGTTAAAGTCGGCTGGATATCCAGCGGCGATAAGAGCGCGCGCTTTCTTCTCTTCCAAAACTTTCCAATTAATAAAGTCGGCGATTTCGGGATGATCCATATCGAGGCATACCATTTTGGCAGCTCGACGAGTGGTTCCGCCGGATTTCGTAGCGCCCGCTCCACGATCCAAAACTTCCAAAAAGCTAATGAGGCCAGAACTCAATCCGCCGCCGCTGAGTTTCTCTTGCTTGCCGCGAAGCCTAGAGAAATTGGATCCTGTTCCGGATCCATACTTAAAAAGCTTCGCTTCGTTTTTGACGAGATCAAAAATGCTCATGAGATCATCGTTCACGGCTTGAATAAAACAAGCGGAACACTGTGGGCTTTCGTAAGCGTTCTTGGTTGCCTCGATATTTTGAGTCTGGGGATTCCATCGGTAGGAGCCAGGGGATCCTGTAATTCCGTAAGCTTCATAGAGTCCACAGTTAAACCAAACTGGAGAATTAAATGCCCCGCGCTGTGTGGCCAAGAGGGCGGTGAGTTCGTCTTCAAAAATAAAAGCATCTTTGGTGGTCTTAAAATATCCGCCGAGTCTTTCGCCTGCTTTTCGGATAGCCGACGCGACGCGAGTGACGAGCTGCTTCACGGAAGTTTCGTGATCTACTTCGCTCGCTTGTTTAGCGACGCCTGTTTTTCTGAAAAATTTTGAGACCGCAATATCGGTTGCGAGTTGCGACCAATCTGCTGGAACTTCTACAGAATCCATCGAGCTGATGATGCTGCCATCGGGATTCGTGATTTTAGATTTTCGAGTGGTCCACTGGATTTCGGTGAAAGGATGTTTACCTTCCTTCGAAAAATATCGGGTAAATTTAAGTCCGCCTCCCTTTGGTGCGGTTTTTTCGTCGAGTTTTAGATGTGATCTGTCTGTTGCCATTATTTCGCCTGCCATATTCTTAGTTCTCTCCCCCTAAAAAAATTCTGAGGTTTCTGCAGAAAAGCGTCAATGAGCAAAACACAATATATTGTGGGTTACGACGCACCAAGACACAATAAGTAGTGTCTTATGGAGATCTCATTTTGTCGAGGGGTGGGGAAAACCACTGAAAAAACAGAGGTGAAGGTCCATCAGTTCACGCGCTCTCACCAAAACCGGTCAATGCTTTTTTCGACTCCGGCTAAAGGGAGGCCTTAGCTTTGTTTCTGGAGGCGTTCGATGAAGTCTTGGATAGGCGCTTCGGATTAAGCGGCATCGGGCATATTTACATTATATTCAATTGAATATATATTGACTGCATATGAATCCGACCCGCCTTATCCGATATCAGTGGGGGCTTACGCAAAAGGTTTTGGCTGACGCTGCAGGCACCTCTCAACCGACGATTGCTGATTATGAATCTGGAAAAAAATCACCCACTTTGGCGACGCTCGAAACCTTAGCGCACTCGCTAGGGGCGGAGGTTTCCATTTCGTTTGTGCCCCCGATGACAAGGTCCGATAAGCGCAGCTTAGCCTATCATCAAATGATTGTTGAAAGGTTAAGGCGAGATCCAGCTGCGACCACCACCAAAGCGCGCAAGAATCTTGAGCTAATGTCGAAGACGCATCCGGGGGCTCGAGATCTTTTTGATTTATGGGATCGTTGGCTCAGTCTTTCAACAAACGACCTGATTGGTTGTTGCCTCGATTCAAGTTTGCTCGCTCGAGATATGCGGCAGGTTACTCCTTTTGCGGGAGTGTTGACGCCCAAAGAGCGCGTGAAGGTAATCAAAGAGCTTCGCGAAGGGGTGTTTAAGTGAATCGAAGTCAGTTTGCACATACCATTCGAGCAGCAGCAGGTGTCCTTGGCGTAAAAGAGGTTCTCGTGATTGGAAGTCAGGCCGTGCACGCTTCTGGGTATTATGCTCAAGGGGTTGAGCCATCAACGGCCATTCTACCGGAGGGTTGGCGAAAGCGGTTGATCCCATTTTCATCGCCCGAAACAAATGGAGTCACTGCTCTTTGCTTGGAGCTCCACGATCTTTGGGTTTCTAAGTCCATGGCTGGACGGCCTAAAGATCGAGAGTTCTGCGATGAACTGCTGAAGCGAAAATATGTAAGGGCGAAGACTCTTGAAGAGAGATTGGAAAAAGTAAAAGGGCAACCTCAACAAAAAATTCTAAAGGCAAGATCTTGGTTGATCTGATTTTCCAGATCGGTTTTTTTCGCAGTGAATGTCTAAACGGGTGAAAGCATTGGCAGCTTGGAATCTCTTGGGGCCGAGAGCTTAGTTACGCTTTGCTCTCGGCATCACCGATATTGGCATGAGCAAGCTCAGAACACATAAGTAAGCGAAGTCTGAAACGTCGGCTCGTCTGGTAGCGGGTAGCCCTTGGTCTCCGTCCGATGCCATCCGATTAAATTTCTGAATTTCAAGCGGAACTCAAAGGGAAATATTCGAGGCACAGGATCCGCACGAAGATCGAGTCCCACATCTAACTGCGGTCCAACGCGATCGCCGGCACCTGACGCCAAAACAGAAGAGCGAATATAAACCGGCAAACTCAAACTCGCCGATCGATTCGGAAATAAAATCGGAGTCAAAACCAATTTATGCAGCGGCATATAAAAAGCCTGGCGTGAATGGGGAGGAGTAGAGAAATCCAGGAAATCTGTTTTCGCTGAACTCACTCGACTCCACTGCAGGGTATAAGCTGTGTCCCAGTCAAATTCTTGGTGGAGATGAAGAAGGAGATCGCTTTCAATCCCATAAAGAATGCTCGAATTCTGGTTCTGCGTTTGAAAAACTCCACCGCCGATGGGGCCAGATTCCAAAAGATCATGCTTCCGATCAAAGAAAAAAGTCTGAACCCAGCGAAATCGATTCTCCAGATTTGTTTCAAACCCCATGTCTCCCTGCAAACTCATTTCACGATTGAGATTTTTGTTGGGCTCATAAAAATTGGGGATTTTGAAATACATTTCATTAAAATTGGGAGCCCGTTGAATCCACGAGAGATTCCAAAGAATTCGTGTCGGCTCACTTATCTGGTGAGTGCCGCCGATTCCCGGGTGAATCGAGGCGGGCTGGTCCAAATCTGAAACGAATTCAATTCTCAATTTGGGATGAATGATGGTGGAGTCACCCCAAGAGATAAGCGATGTAAGGTTCAGAGAAGTCGTTGATCGAAAGTCGGAAGAAAAACTATCAGATACGAGTTTATCGATGGATTCTTCAAGTGCGACCTCAAACGCAATGGCATCTGTCCAATTGTTTCGATAATTGAGTTTAAGTCCGGAGGAATACCAGCGATTAGTGCCCTCAGATCTCACCGTTTGATTCTGGAAGTCAGCGCGAGCATTCGCTTCCCAGTTTTCATTTCGCCACTGAAGTGCAGCGGTGGGACGCAAGGTCTGAGTGCGTGAAGGCAGACTTACGAATTCCGTGGAGCCGGGAAGTTCTAAATCTACATACAAAAGTTGAAGCCAGGTTTGAAAATTATTTTTTCGATACCAGGTGCGCGCATTGATGCGAGAATGCGAATTATGATCTCGATAGTCATTGTCCGCTCGATCAAAAGAAAAAGTAGCGAATGGCGTTTCAAGTCCAAAGAGAAGAGATTGATAACTTCCGACCGCCAATCTTGATCGAATGTCCTTGTGTGACGGGAGCTTAAGCATCACCTCTCCGCTTGGATGACTCGATGTCCAGGAGGATCCGCCTCGGATAATGCGGCCCTCGCCGAGTCCAAAGGGAGCGAGCATGCCAAAGTCAAAATCTCCCGAGCTCGGAGAATTGAGTGGAACTCCTTCGAGGCTTACTCGCACATCTTTCGATCGAGATCCTCGGATGCCAAGACTCTGAAAACTTGCATCTCCTCCTAAGCCTCGCAAACTCGTTCCGGGGCTGAACATCAACGGGCTTAAGTCATCGTCGAGCGAGAAAGCTCGCGAGAAATTCGTAGGCGTCAAACTCGCTCCCGACTGCACGGACTGCGCACTCAATGATGCAGTTGCGCTTGTGAAAATCAAAACGATGAGTAGTCGGTTCATGAGGAGCCCCTTCGTTATTTCATATCGGGGCTGAGCGTCGAGCTGATATTCCTGAATTCTTGCAGAATCTCGTCGATATATGAGATGTGTTTTTACCCATTGGATCAAATATTCCAAAGATGCGAATCCCCTGGGTGACCCTCATATGGGGCCTGACGAGTCTAATCCTCTTTGTCTTCATGACCGCTCCCGAGCTCTCAAAAGCTTATTGGGAGACCAATACGTTTCAGTTTTCGATCGTGCCCGGTGAGCAGAATTCGTTCTGGAAATTTTTTAGCTATCAGTTTCTGCATACATCATGGGGTCATCTGATTTCGAATCTCTGGTACCTGGCAATATTTGGTTGGATCTTGGAATCCGCACTCGGACCCATTCTCTTTGGCTTTCTCACACTAGGGGGCGGAGCGCTTGCCGTTTTGCCTGAGCGATTTCTGCAGGCGAATCCACTTCTGCCCGTTGTGGGAGCATCGGGGGCCGTTGCTTTTGCGATGGGAGCAGTCTTTGCACTCTATCCTGGAAGCCGCGTACGACTTCTGTGGACGATCATTCCTATCAAATCATTTCCTGCGACAATTTTTTTGCCCATTCGTTATTTGGTTTATTTCTGGCTCTTCCTTCAGATTTCAGGACTTGCCGAAAGCGTTTGGATCAACCCCACTTCTGTTGCCTATGCCACACATTTGTTTGGATTTGCACTGGGAGCGATTGTTGGATTCGGATTTCGACAATTGAGAGTTGAGAATTTTTTTGATGTCGATCTGATGGGCAAAGATCTTCAGGGATTTTATTCGGCGTTAAAATCTTACGCAATCGGGCAGACCGAGCAGGCCACTGAATCACTTCAGGTTCTTTGTCAGAAGCATCCCTCCCGTATTCATCTTCAAAGAAGGATTTTTGAGATCGCTGTTGCTCACGGACAAAAGGATTTGGCCGGACTTGCGTGGAAAACACTTTTGCCGGAGCGCCTTGTGCTACGCAAGAGTGCAGAGATCGAATCTTCTCTTCGTCTTTATTTCACAAAATTCGCCGAAGCACCGCCGCTTGAGATCCAAGAGAGGCTGAGAATCCGAAAGGTCCTACCCAAGGGGATGGAACAAATGTTGCCCATCAACTAGTATAGTAATTTCAAGTATTTAGCTCGAGCCATTCCTATTTATGATGCTCTGCAGTAACCTATTGATAGGCCTGTCTGTGGAGACCTCGGGGGAGGGATCCTCTTGAACAACTTGTACGACTAAAAGGAGCTTAGGGCTTATGAAAATCATCTTCTCAGTTGCAGCAGCCATTATTGCAACATTCGTTCTCTCAAATCCCGTCATGGCGGACGATCCGCCCGTTTGTGAAGAAGGTCAGACCGAGAACTGTGTTCTCTTAGAGTGATCGGCGCTTATGTTTTGGGGCCTGGCGTTGTTTCGTCGATCTGATCGACGGACTTCGCCGGAGCCTTTAAACTAAAGCCAATGTCTCGCCTTTACGCCGCCCTCAAGCGTCAAACCCGACGCCTTCAGTTTTACGAAATTTTTTCGGCCTTCTGTTTGCTTTCAATTTTTGCAGCTATTGGATTTTCGTTCGCTTCTGTCGTTGCTCTCATAGCACATTCACTTAAGTTTTTTTCGGAATATTCGGAGTTCGTATTTCTGGTGACTCTCGCTGCTGCTTCGATTGCCGGAATTTTTTATATATACCCACGGATTCTAAAAGCAGTCCGACTGAATGCAAAAGATGCCGCTAGCGAAATTGAAAAACAGTCGGCCTTTTTCAAATATAACCCAGACTGGAAGTCGGAGCTTGTTTCCGCGGCAGCTTTTCAAATTAAGAATCCAATCTCTGAATTTGAAGATGCTCATATCAAACGTGTGAATGCTGAGATCCAAGCGATGACAGTGGAAGTTTTGCCGCATCGATATTTGGCTTTTCAATTGCTGACGGCAGTCGTTGCGTTCGCACTCGCTTCTCAGCTTCCGTCTCATCAAAGCCTTCCGCTTCCCAATAAAGTGGCGGCTTGGGCGCCAACAAATTTTGAGATTCTTTTGCCTTATCCAGGAGCAACTTGGATGAACCAGTCTGGTGCTTTGAGTGGTGTTGTTGGATCTCACGTACGATTTGAAACTCCAAAATCTGATTTTACTCAAACCTATATTTTTCTGCAGAAAGTGAATGGTCAGTGGTTAGCCATTCGATGTGGTGACTACTGTGAATTGAAACTGAAAGAGCCGGGTCAGTATGCTGTTGGTTCGCTTTACGCTCGCTCCAGCTTTTTTCCGCTTCAAGTTTTGGTCGACGAGCTCCCCAAGTCGGCGCTCTTTGCAGAGGTTCAGGGTGAGCTCGTTCCCGCTCTCTCGCTGGAAGTTGTAAACCAAAAAACCTTAAATTTAGAAATCACAGCGAGTGATGATTTGAGACTCGCCAAAGTTCAGGTCCTTCATCGCTTTCAGGAAACAGAAAGCATTTTAGAAACTTTCGAGACAACTTCTAAGTTTTTAAAGAAGCCTTTTGTTCTTTCCTTTGAGGGCTGGAAGGGGGGAGAGCACGAGATTTTACTGAGGCCTTTTGATGATTTTAATTCCTCCGATTCTTCTCCGCTCAAGATTTTGTTTAACGACGAGAATTCTCTGAGAGAAAAGAGAATTCAAGATTTGAATGCACTCGTGAATGATTGGACTCATGTCTTGGCCGATCTTCTCGAAACCAAACTCGACCGCAAACTCTCTGAGAATTTGCCAAAAAGACTCAGAGAAATTCAATATCCCACTGCAGAAGACCAAACGCTCCTTGCGGGCTATATCAACGAACTTCAGAGGCTTTCAAAGAGAATCGAGACTTGGGCAGAGCAGGGAGGGGCACTCAATCGCGTTGATGATTTAGTTTCTCGAACAGAGCGCCAGTTGCTCTACGGGCTATCGCTGATATTCCAAGAAAAAGCGGGAGATATTGAGTCGGCATCGAATGATCTTTCTCAAACTCAAAATGATTTGGCCAAACTGATGGAGAAGATAAAGGAAGGGAAGCTCGACCTTCATTCATCGGTTTTGGAGGAAGCCTTTAAGAAGCTTGCAGAAAAACTAGAAGAGCTTCAGAAGAAAATTTCGTCACTACCGCAGGGACCGCAGGATTCGATGATCAATCGCGAAGCACTCGAGGCTCAGGCCGCAGAGAGCGAGACTCTACAGCAAAAGATAGACGAGATTCGAAAGCAAGCTGCATCGGGCGATGAAAAGGGAGCGATGAAGGAGCTGGATTCTCTGCTCAATCAACTTTCAATTTTGAGCAAAGAAATGGAAAGAGGTCTGGATCAGTGGAAGAAAAATTTGGATGAAGGCAGTCTTCAGAAGGCTGAAGCCTTTACCAAAAAGCTTGAGGAACTGCGGAAGCAAGAGCAAGAACTCAACGCAAATACCGAAGTTCTTAAAGAGAAAATGGATCAATTCGAAAAGCAGAGTCCCGGAATTTTTACTCCCAAGGACGCAAAGGAATTGAAGGAGCTTCAAGAAGAAAGCCAGTCTCTTGAGAAAGAGCAAAAAGGTCTCACCGAAAGACTTGAAGAGGCGAGAAAAGATTTTGATACTGCTATGGAAGGTAGCGAATGGAAGCAATTGCTGAGATCTCAAGAAGTGCAGCAACAAGAAGATGAGATCGCCGATCGGATGTATGAAGCTGAGAATAGATTGAAAGAAGAGCGTCTTTTGGATGCGGGAACTCAGCAGAAGGAGGCCGTCGAGTTGCTGACCAAGGCGATTGAACAGCAGCAACAAAAAATGAAGCAGGTTCAGAAGATGACCGAGGGACAAGCGTCGCAAGGTAAGCGGCGAGAGAAAGTTGAGATTCGAGGATCCGAAGCCAAGGGAGAGCGCGAACGACGACGCAGAATCATGGAGTCACTGAAACATCAGGTGGGTGATAAATATCAGAATTCACATGAGCGCTATTTTGAGGAGCTCTTGCAGCGATGATCTCACTTGCCCTCATGTTGAGTTTGCTAACGGGTGCCAGTGGAAGGCTTCAGACTTTTGACGATTATTTTAAAAATTCTTCATTTGGAAAAGTCCAAGTTCGCGAAACAGATTCCTTCAAGGTTTCGTGGATTCATCCCCGTGACGAAATCGTTGTAGAAGCACTTCTTCAGCATATTTCTAAGGCTGACCAAGAACTCTCTCCACTTTTTCGAGATTCTTCTGGCGGGCGCGAAAAAGTTCCCATCGAAATTTTTCCAGATCTAAAGACTTTTTCGGACGTCTCCAAGCTTTCATTGGCTCGCTTCAAGGCGACCGGCACGATCGCGCTTACACTCGATCAGCGGCTCATGCTGCTCTCTCCGAGGAATTTGTTTTCTGGATATCCATGGGCCGTAACCGTTGTCCATGAGTATATTCACTATCTCATTCGACGGATTTCGCTCGAGCATGTCCCCATTTGGCTTCACGAAGGAGTGGCTCAACTCTATCAGGGATTTCCCTATGAAAAGAAAGCCGATCTAAAACCAGCCCAGTGGGGTCTTTTTAAAAAGTATCGATCTCAGAAAAAATTGTTGAGTCTTGAGACTCTAAAAGAGCCCTTTCCGTATCGCAAAGATCCCGAGGAGGCTGAGCTTGCTTATATTCAAGCCCTCTTGTTTGTGCAGTGGCTCGACTCGAAATGTGGTGCGGTGAAATTAATTCGCTGGGCAGAAGATTTAAAAGGTCTGGATCCCGCGCTCAAAAAATGCACAAAGCTTTCGTCAAGTCAGTTATCTACTCAGTTCATTCCACAGATTATGGACAAAGTTTCAATTCCTGAAGGAGCGGATGTTGCTTACTTCGCCCGAGACTTTTCAGGAAAAGATCCACTCGAAGTCGAAAGTCAGAAGGCGGACCAAGCTTCGAGGAATCTAGCGCAGTTGTCTTCTAAGCTTTTTGATCAGGGTCGGTTTCGCGCATCTGCCTTCGAGATGGATAGGGCAATTCAAAAAACCCCGGCGCCTCCTCCGAGTTGGAGGCGGCAGCAAGCGATTGCCTACGAAAAGGGGGGCGATGTGGTTCGCACTGAGAAAGTTTTGACGAAGCTCGTAAAAGATTATCCCGATGATGCTGCGGGTTGGTATTTGCTCGGTCAACGACGATTGGCAGAAAAGAAGCCTCTCGACGCGTGGCAGGCCTTTCTGAGGGCATTCTACGTGAATCCCTTTTTGGATGGTTTAGAGGACCACCTGAGGGCATTGAAAGAAAAGGATTCACAACTCGATTACGTCCTTCCTTTTTGATTCACTTTCTTTGAGAATATTTTCATGTCTCAAATGAATTCTGATTCTGCACAGCAAGAAAAAGCAGTTCAAAGTTTCGAACAAGTAAGAACCTCACTTCACGAAGTAATCGTGGGGATGGATTCTGTCATCGATGCCCTTTTTTGGACGCTCTTAGCCCAAGGCCATGCGCTCTTCATTGGAGTACCGGGTTTGGCCAAAACTCTTCTCATTTCCACTTTGTCGCGACTCTTAGGTTTGGACTTCAATCGAATTCAATTTACACCGGATATGATGCCGGGGGACCTCATTGGGCTCGAAGTACTTGAGGAAGACAAGAAAACAGGAAAACGAGATTTTCAATTTAGAAGAGGCCCGCTTTTTTGCCAGATGTTGCTAGCCGACGAGATCAATCGAACGCCGCCTAAAACTCAGTCGGCACTTTTACAAGCGATGCAAGAATCGAAGGTATCCTACGCCGGTCGAACGCATGAAATGGAACCCCCCTTCATTGTCTTTGCAACTCAAAATCCGATTGAATCCGAGGGCACCTATCCACTTCCCGAGGCTCAACTCGATCGCTTTTTGCTTTCTATTCCTGTGGGCTATCCATCGATCGAAGAGGAGCGAGAAATTGTGAAGAGAACGACCGCTGGAAATTCTGCTAATCTAAAGCCCATACTCACAGCAAAAGACATTCTCTCGTTTCAACAACTCACTCGTAAGATCGCACTCGACGATTCGATGCTCGATCTCATTGTCACTATCACACGAGCGTCGAGACCTGGGCCTCAAATGAGTGCAGAACTTCAAGAAGTCATTCGCTTTGGAGCAGGGCCTAGAGCGTCACAGGCGATATCACTTGCGTCGAAGGCTCGAGCACTTCTCGCAGGGCGCTCAGCCGTTCGAGAAGAAGATATTCGCAGCGTTGCACCTTTTGTTTTAAAGCATCGATTGGTTTTAAGAAAACTGCGCGACCAATCTGCCGATCAAGTGGTCTCAAGGTTGCTTGGATAATCTGATGCCATCGACTCTTGGAGTCTCAGAAAGTCAGCTGCTCGAGTTCGCCAAGAGCATTCAGTTAGAAGCTTCGAAGGCACTTGAAGGCTTGCATGCATCTCGCCGAGGCGGAGAGGGTTTAGAGTTCCATTCGTCAAATCAATATACTGAAGGCGATGACGCGCGATTCATCGATTGGCGGCGTTTTGCCGCGACCGACAAATACTTCATTAAAAAATTTGAACGTCAGGAAAAAATTTCATGGACGGTTCTCATTGATAACTCGCCGAGTATGAGATTCGGAGAGAAAGCTCGTTTCGTCGCTCAGTTTGCAGGCTGCTTTGCATTTATTGCACAGGCGCTCGGGGATCAGTGGAAGCTTGTTCCTTCAGTTCAATCGAGTTTAGAAGATGCATTTCAAGATCTTTTACATTCGAGGGTGGGAATGGATTTGTCGACTACAGAGATCAGAGATGTTTCGCTTTCGCGCTCCGACCATCTTATCATCCTGTCGGATCTTTTTTTTGATTCTACAACTTTGGAGAACTGGCTTCAGGAAAATGCAGAGACCTATCGGAATCTTACGATGGTCCAAATTCTGGATCCCATGGAAAAGAATTTTGGTTTTTCCGGCGTTTTGGAATTCGAGGATTTAGAATCGCCATCGAAACTCGTTTTAGACTCAAAGTCTGTGCGAGCCGCTTATCTTCGGTCACTGAGCCGATTGCAGGATGACTGGAGGCGGAGACTTCGCGATAAGGGTCGATTTCTGGAGATGGCTGCTTTGCAAGAGCAGATGTCGGTTCAACTTAGAAGGCTCTTTGAGATATGAGTTTTCTGTTCATCAGTTTTCTTTGGACTCTTGGATTTCTCTCTATTCCGATCATTATCGCGTTCTGGAATCGGCGAAAGTTTAAAAAGGAAAAATTCGGTGGATTTTATTTGCTCAAAAAAATTACCGAGGCCACAACTCGAAGAGTTCAAATTCTCGAAATTCTAAGACTTTTAAATCGACTAGTGCTTCTGACTTCGTTGATATTTCTTTTTGCAGAACCTTTTCAGATGAGGAAAACAATTGGTGAAGCAGAATCAGGCTTTGCTGTCTTGATTGACGTGGGTCGTAGTTTGCAAACCTTGACCAAAGTTCAGCAAGCTAGAGTCTATAAAATTCTTCAGAGCATTCCTACTCAATCACAGGGGGCGATTGCCTTTGTTTCAAATCGATGTGAAATCGCGTCGATGGAAGGGGGAAGACAAACAGCAAGGCCAGCAGAATGGATTGATCATCTGAAGACGAGAGATTGGCTTTATTCAGGACGCTCTACTCAAACGCAAGCGCTTCAACTCTGCCTTTCGCATCTTCAAGGACTTTTCAGCGGCAGAAAAATTTACACAGTATTCGTCTCTCCCTTGCCACAAAGTCTCGATCAGAAGCAGCTCGAGGAAATGAGTCTTTCCATTGAGAAGCTTTCCGCTCCTGAAATTCCCGCTCTAGAAAAAGTCGATTTGCGACAGGAATCACAGGGTGGGACGTTGAGAATTTTTTTGAATTCAAGCGAAGCGATGTCGGCCAATGTGATCGTCAATGGAAAGTTTGAGCCCTTGGGTGAAATCAAAGAGACAATCGATTTGATTCCTCAAGATTCTTCATTTCTTTTGCTTGAAGGTGCAAAGACGGCAGATCCATGGGCGCATCAATATTTATTTCCGCTGAAAGCGCAGATTTCACGACAAGTCACCTTGTGGGCCCAAAAGGAATCAGCAGGCTATCTCAGTCTACTTTCTGCGCTGAGGAGTCATTCTCAAATTAAAGTGGTGAAGCAAATCGGGGGAAGTCCTCAAGGTGACGCTGTCTTGATCTACGGCAATTACCCCCTATCGGACGAGATACTCGGCCGCGCATTCTTTTTTGTGAATCCAGAGGGTCAGGCACCTTGGGCCATTCGTGATAAGAAGCAACTTTCGAGTAGTAGTTTGGCTAGCCCAGATCTTCTCAAATCATTTCGATTCAATACACCACAGGGCTCGGTGATGATTAAGCGCTATGTTCTTTTGGATCCAGATCGATTCGAAACTCTTTCGACATTTGAAGACGGCGCGCCGTCTCTGCTGCGAGATCGCAGAGTTCAGGCGCGACACTGGATACTTCCATTTGACTTGGAGGATTTAACAACGGATTTGAGTCTTGAGCCGAGCTTCATCCCCTACCTTTATACTCATCTAGAGACCTGGCTCGGCGCTCAGGATGAGGCCAGCGCTGACGAAGAGCTTAAGCCAGTCTGGTTGATGGCGGGCTTAAGCGCTCCCGCTCAAGAAGTTATCGCCCGATTAGAGTGGCCAGGTATTTACGCATCTCAGAATCGATTTAAAGTCGTTCAGGCGGATGCATTTCCATCGGGATTTCTAGAGATGAAGGAGTCCAGAAGCACATCGAAAGAGAGAGAGGAAAAACATTTTCTCCGGTCTTTGATTGAGAAGATTTTGGTTTGCTCCATTTTCATTGAGCTGCTTTTTAGTATTCTCTTGAGACCTGTAGTTTTAGTTCTCTTAGTATCACTTTTTTCTTCGCAAGCGCTCGAGGCAGTTTCTACCAGACCAATCCCCATTGGCTATGCAAAGGGAAGTGATAAAGATCGCGTCGTAGCACTCTCACAAATACTGCGAGATGCCGATCGTCTTTCGAACTTAGATTTTGATAAGCCACAGGAAGCCAGCCCGGAAACTTACTGGAAGTATCCGCTTGTAGTCGTCAGTCTCAATAGCTCATTCGGACCATTTTCCGCTCTAGATCGCAGTCGCATTCGAGCTTATTGTGAGCAGGGAGGAGTTTTATTTTTTGATGATCCTCTCGCAACTGCGGATTCAAGTTTTTACAAATCCGTGCGCGACGAGTTGTCGAAGATTTTTCCTGGAAGAGATCTGAAAGATATTTCAAAAGAGGATGTCATCTTTCGCACTTACTACCTTTTGAATGAAGTGTCGGGCAGAAAGCTCGCTTCGCCGCAGCTTCAAGGCTTGAGCTTTGACAATCGATGGCTTGCGATTTTTTCTTCGAATGATCTTTTGGGCGCAAATTTGAGAGGGCCTCAGGGAGATTACGCACTTTCAGTAGCTCCCTATGGGATATCTCAACGAGTTTTGGCGCAGCGAATGCTGATGAATTTTTTGATGTACTCCGTGACGATCGATTATAAAGACGACTCCATTCATCTTCCTCATATTTTAAAAAGGCGGGTGAAATGAATCTACTATCCTGGATCGGTGATTCATCCTGGCTCATTGAGTCGCCTTGGATTCTGAAGCTAGCACCTATCGCAATTATTCTCGTGGTTGTAGAGGCTTTCTTGCGAAAGCGCTTTCACTGGCATCTGCTCATTCGCGGCCTTTGGATTTTGGGACTTTGCATTGCTGCCGCAGGTTTTTTAACGACGAGATCAAAAGAGCTTTCCCAGCCTTCGCTTTTGAATGTTTTCCTCGATACATCTGATTCCGTGATCAAAGTCTCAGAAAGGAAAGAGCGGCTTCAGACGTTTCTGACGGAACTCAAATCCTGGGGAGAAAAAAATTCTCAACCTTTAAAAATTTGGAATTTCTCAGACCATATAGAGGAGGGCGCATCCGTTGTCAGTTCAAAGGGTGGACTGAAGTCGAATATCACACCCATTCAGCAAGCGCTCTCGGGTAGCGAGGGTTCGGTATTATTGGTTTCCGATGGAGTATTTTCTGACACTGCTCAGTGGACTCAACCCACCTGGACACTTCAGCTCGGGCGATCCAACGAGAAAGATGTTTGGATTGAGTCTCCTCCTTCGGTTTTCACCGCCTTCTTGAAAAACAGACTGAGGATTCCACTCATGATTGGGCAGAGAGGTTATGCAGGGAAGATCGTAAAGGCGAGTCTCTGGCGAGGAGTTGAAAAGGTCGACGAAAAAGAGGTGACCCTCGCTTCAGGATCAAGCCCGCTGGAGTTTTCTTATTTTCCTGAAAAGATGGGAATGTCTACTTTGATTGTGAGAGTGGAATCACTCAAAGATGAGATTTCAGAAATCAATAATATCTCAGCTTTTAAAATTCGAACCGTTCGAGACAAAATGCGAATTTTGCATATCGGAGGTCGTCCCTCGTATGACTTAAAAGCTTGGAGAGGCTTTTTGACACGCCAACCCGATGTTGATCTAGTGAGCTTTTATATTCTGCGGTCTCTTAACGATGATCCTCAGGCGCGAAATTCAGAGCTGAGTTTGATTCCATTTCCTTATGAAGAATTATTTTCTACGGAGCTTACTAAAGTTGATTTGGTGATTTTGCAAAACTTTGATTTCAATCTTTATTTTCAACCTTTTTATCTCGCGAATCTTGCGCAGTTTATTAGGCAAGGCGGCGCCCTGCTGATGATGGGAGGAGATCAATCTTTACATCGCTATCAGGGCTCGCCACTCGATCCGCTGATGCCCGTCAAATTCCTTGGCTCGAGTGACCTTGAGCGAACACCAGAGCGTGCGGCGGTATTTAAAGACCATCCGATCTTGAGAAATTCGGAGTGGGCCTTTCGACGCGAATGGACATCTCGACATTTGCTTAAGGCTCACCCACAGGCGATGGATTTGGTCCGATATCAATCGGGTATTCCATTTTTAAGTATTCGAGAGATCGGTAAGGGGCGGGTCATGGTTTTGAATTCAGACGAATCCTGGCGTATTCAGATGGAGCCATCCGAGGATATGGCAGCTTTCTCGAGGCTGGCGAGGCGAATTCTGCAGTATCTTACCTTTGATCCCGAGATGGATCCTCAGCGCATTGTCTCCACGAAGTGGAACGTCTTAAAGCCCGTCCACTTAAAGCTCGCGGACAATGCGGCCAGCGATTGGACAATTCGCCCGCTTCAATCTGACGAGGCTGCACAAAAAGAAGTTCAGAAATCCGAGGTTGAATATTTGATTCCCTCCGCAGGTTGGTTTCAAGTGGAGGCCTCGAGTTTGAATGAGTCATTTATTTATGAGACAGAAGAAAAGCCTTGGCTCGATGAATGGAAGTCTTTGATTTCAGACGATGCAAGTCTCAAGAAAATTTCTGAACGAAACGGTGGAAAATTTTTTAAATTTGAAGATCGAGAAGATCTTTGGAACTTCCCACTTTCGGGTCGACAAATTATCTCGATGGAAACTGAACCCTGGTCAAGAAAGTCGGCATTTTGGTCATGGATTATTCTTGCGGCAAGTCTTTTTCTAGTTTGCTTCGATTTTTACTTTCGCAAGCGATCAGTATGGGACACTTGAAAAATTGACTCTCGATCTTGTCTTTGATAGTTCATGCTCACGACATTTGTGGCAAGAGGTTGTCGGAATCATAAAGTTTTTAAGGGGTTAAGGCTAAGCGTTGAATATATTAGATTTTTTTGAATCAACGGATACGTGTCTTTAAAGTACGAAATTTGGGAGGAGGGTTTTTCTAGATGAGTGAGCCACAAGAGGCATTAGGTCCTTGGAAAAGAAAGCATCAGCGTCGGAAGATCGATGCTCTCATCAAATTTAAGAGCCAAGACGGCAAAGTTTACGGCTGCCGAAACCGCGATATATCTCCTGGGGGAATTTTCATCGTAGCGAATCCCAAATCTGTTCCTTTGGCCGTCGGGGCCACACTTCAGATGAGTATTAAATTTTCTACATCTCCCACCGTCTTTGCGGCGGAGGGTCGTGTTGCACGAATGACACGAGATTCTAGCGTTGAAGCAAAGATGTTTCGACCGGGCTACGGAGTTGAGTTTCTTCGAGTTGACGGCGAGGGCCGAAAACTCTTTGCTTTGCTTCTGAAGTGAGAGAATTGGAAATTATTGCAGACGAAATCGCAAGCGCCTCTCCCCAGGGGCGTTTTTTTCGCATGGGTCCTGCAAGGGTCGTTGTTCATAACGGTCAGATCAAATCGGTTTCATCCGTTTCGCGATCTAAGCTTTCAAGTCGCAGCAGAAAAGTCGTGCGCGAGAGGGTGCTCATTCCGGGCCTCATTGATTGCCATACTCATTTGGTTTTTGCAGGAGATCGAGCTGACGAGTGGAACCGAAGGCTGAAGGGCGAAACTTACGAATCAATCGCAGAATCTGGCGGCGGAATTCGAAAGACCGTTTTGGCCACCCGAAACGCGTCGAGTTCAGAGCTTCTTAATTTGGCCAAATCGCGCCTGAGAGAATCTATGGCGCTCGGCGTCACAACCATGGAGATCAAGTCAGGCTATGGATTGGATCTGGAGTCAGAGCTGAAGATTCTAGACGTGATTGCTCGATTGAAGAAGGAGACCCCAGTTTCCATTTTTGCAACTTTCATGGGAGCACACGCACTCCCTCGCGAATTCTCGAATACTGAATCTTATATTCGTTATTTGATTGAGCGCATTCTTCCGAAGATCAAAGGCAAAGCAGACTTTCAAGATGTCTTTTGCGAGCGTGGATATTTTTCTGAGCAAGAGAGTATTCGGCTCTTAAATGCGGGCAAGAAATTCGGATTGAAGCCAAAGGTGCACGCGCATGAATTCGAAAGAAGTGGCGGTGTAAATGTTGCCGCTAAGACTCGCGCCGTTTCTGCTGATCATCTGATGGTGGTTTCGGATTCTGACATTGGGAAGCTCAAAAAATCGGGAACAGTTCCCGTTATTCTTCCTGGAACGTCATTTTTCTTGGGCGCTAAAAAATTTGCACCAGCGCTTAAGATGTGGAGGGCCAAGCTTCCGGTGGCGATCGCATCGGATTTTAATCCGGGAACGAACCCAAGCTTTAATCTCCCATTGTGCGGGACGCTCGCTGCTATTCATCAGGGCTTATCGCTTGATCAGATTCTTACGGCGCAAACCCTGCACGCCGCGTTTGCGCTTGGGCTCAGGGATAGAGGCTCAATTGCAAAGGGGCTACGTGCCGATCTTGTGGGGCTCGATGCCGCTTCGTTTGAAGAAATTTATTACTCTTATGGAAGTTCACAGGTAAATTCTGTCTATCTTGCAGGCAAAAAAGTTCTCTGATTTATTTGCATTCGATTTAGACGGGACTCTTGTTCATCCCACAGCTTCAGGCGTTCGAACCATCTCTGCAGAATTAATCGAGCTCATATTTGAAGTCGCGAAACGCGCTCATATCGTCGTGGCCACTGGAAGAAGATATAACGCAGCGGAGCCGGATTTTTCACTTTTGCCGCCCATGCCATTTACGGTCATTCACAATGGTCTGGTCATCAAGGATTCGAATGCCAAAACCGTCGAGTCGAGAGAGATGGCACGCGAAACCGCCGTGGAGATTGCCGAGATTCTTCAATCCGAGAGCTTTGATCCATTTTTTGTAAGTGATAGCCATGCACATGGTATCGACTACAGTTATTTGGAAGAAGGCCTTGCGCGATCTGCTACGATCCAAAGAATTGCGGCGCGTCCTTTTCAGAAGGGACATATTCTTAAAAGTTTAAATGATCTGAAGTCTGTTAAGTTTCCTATTCTTGAGGTAGCGACACTGGGTCAATTTGAGGATCTTGAGCTACTCAAGCAGAAGATAGAATCTCGGCTGCCAAAAAGCGTTCGGCCAGTCCTCGTTCGCAACATAGGAACATCGGGCATCGCTGCGATGGAGATATTCGATCGGGAGTCTTCGAAATGGTCAGCCGTCCAGAAAGTCAAAGTTAAGCTGGATGCAAGCAAGGTCATTGCGGTTGGAGATGACGGCAACGACTATGAGATGCTAAAATTTTCAGACATAGGAGTGGCGATGTCTCATGCGGATGATTATTTGAAGGCGGTAGCCAAGCGACAAGTAAATGGTTCGACTGGGCTGTGTGAATTTTTGAAGGAGTATTTGGATTCATGAAAAAAGTAGATCGGAGTCGATACTATACCTGGCTCTTTCAAGCGGCCGAGAATTTCTATGAGCGCGGAAATTTTGACAAGGCTCTCAAGTATTTTGAGCGTCTTATTAAGCAACACGGTAAATTTTTAGAAACTTCCATGAAAGCTGATTGCTACGCCTATCTCGGAGATATCTATTTGTTCAATGAGGATTATCCGAAGGCCATCGATTATTTGAATCGTGCAATCGCTTTGGACGCTGACTTTGCACATTACTTTTATTTGCTCGGAATGGTGTTTCAAACTCAAGAGAATTGGAGAAGAGCAATCGAGGAATTTCAGCGTGCTGTGAAGCTCGAGCCTAAAAATTCAATTTATCTTGAGGAACTCGGTCGAACTTATGTTTTTACCGGCAATCTCTACGAAGGAGAAAAGCAGCTTCGCAAAGCTTGGAAGTTAGATCATACGAATATCGGAGCGGGAGTAGAACTCTCGGGTGTCCTTTTGTCGCTCGGAAAGTTTAAGGACACGATTTTACTAGTGAAGGAGATTCTGGACTGCGGTGAATCACTGCACGATGGGATTATCGATTATTTGGACAATCTTCGCGTCGACGCTGAGCGAGGTATGGAAGAAAAAGCCAAGCGGCGTCGCAAACAGAAGAAGCGAAAATAGGGGTCAGGGCACTTTGGGTACAGGTAAGGATCTTACCTGTACCCAAAGTGCCCTGACCCCTCTCATGATAAACTACCTAGGTGACGCCGTTTCTCATGAGATTTTGGATCAATCCTTCTGGAAAGTTGAGCCGTCGCCATTATCGGTTTTTTCTCTTCACCTATGTGATTTTTATGCTTCCACTATTTACCACGATTTTTTTGGCGTTTCTCGTCTTGGGATATCGAGGTCCGGAAGGAATTCTTCAAACAGATACAATGCCCAAATTGTTCATCATGAGTTTCGCCTATGGGCTTTTGTGTCTTTGGCCACTCATGGTTGCATCGCTCAAGCGAATGCATGATCTGGGCTTACGAGGCAGAGATTATTTCTTTAGCCTGAATCCTCTTCGCAACTTCAAGCTCGGCCGCTCTCTTATTAAAGAGAAGGGCCAGCTCGGAGAAGATTAGCGCGTGTGCTCATTTCAAATCGCTTGAAGTCGTGCGATACGTTTATCGAGAGCGGGATGGCTTGCTAGGAGAGCCATGAGGCCAGTGGTTTTTCCAGAGATTTTTAAAGTATCATACGCCACCTGATTGGTTCCCGATGAGTTGTTCGCAGCAACGGAAGGTTGATAAACCCGCTGAAGACCTTGTAGCGCAGCAATCATTCGATCTTTACCCGCAAGTTGAGCTCCACCAGCGTCGGCTTTGTATTCTCGAATTCGGGAGAAGTAAGCCACGACCATCATCCCTAAAAAACTAAAGGCAATTTGCAGAACAATGACCAACAGGAATTCTACGATATGTCGAAGGCCGTTATCTCGGATGGTTTGGCCAATCGCAAACGCAATAATTCGTGCGAAGAACATCACGAACGCATTCACCACACCCTGGATGAGCGTCATCGTGACCATATCGCCGTTCGAAATATGCGCAACCTCGTGAGCGAGCACGCCTTCGACCTGAGTCGAATTCATATTCTGAAGAAGACCCGATGAGACCGCGACTAGCGATCGATTTCGAGTCGGACCCGTTGCAAATGCATTTACCTCAGGACTTTCATAAATTCCTACCTCGGGCATTTTTGAAATTCCCGCAGATTGTGCGAGTGAGTGAACGAGTTCTACAAGACTACGCTGCTGAGAGTTGGATGTATTGGGGTCGATGACCTTCACACCCATCATCCACTTCGCCATAATGCGAGAAAGTGCCAACGAAATAAATGCACCAGCAAAACCCCAGAGCAAACAGAAAATCATCAAGGATTGATAATTGATACCCTGTTCGTTCAAATAGGGTTCAAGGCCAAAGAGCTTCATGACGATGCTAATAGTCGTCAGAACCAAAACATTGACCGCCAAAAACAAAAAGATTCTTTTTCCGAGTTTCATCAAATTACAAAAGCTCCTTCAGGAACTTAAGTTAAGGTCTTTTTAGACTTTGTCAAAAGCAAAGTTATATCAATGACTTGGCCCAGACGCAGCGCGTTAAAACTGTGTTATCATTAGTGAACAGTCTATTGGGTTATGGGAGGCCCTTTCCGTGGAGTATCGCAAGCTTGGTCGCTTTAATATCGAACGCTCCGTTGCCCGTGGGGGGATGGGGGAGATCGTCAAATCTCAGGACGATTCTGGTCGGCCTATTGCCCTCAAAACAATCCTTCAAGAGCATCAGTTTAACGAAACATTTCGAGATCTCTTTTTTCGCGAGGCCGAGATCACGGTTCAGCTCGATCATCCAAATATTGTAAAGGCGCATCATTTTGACCAAGTAGGAAAGCAATTGATTCTAGCGCTCGAATATTTGGATGGAGTGAATCTCAAAGACATTTTGCGACAGGTGTATGCACGCAAACTCATTATTCCTGTGAGCATTGCAGTGGCGATCATGAAGCGAGTCCTTTCTGGTTTAGAGTACGCGCACAAGAAACGAGATTGGAAGGGCAAGCCACTGGGCATCGTTCATCGAGATCTGAACCCTTCAAATATTTTTGTGACCTATACCGGAGAGGTGAAGATCTTGGATTTTGGAATTAGCAAAGCGGTACATCGTGACATCCACCAGCTCACTCCGAACGGCGAGCTGCGAGGAAAGATGTGTTATATATCTCCCGAGCAAATTCGGGGCAAGTCGATCGACCACCACGCCGATATTTTTACAGCGGGAATTGTTTTTTGGGAACTTCTGGCTGGGAAGCCACTTTTTCTCAGAGAGTCTGACTCCCAAGTAATGGAGGCCATCGCAAACGGTGAGTATCAGTTTCTGCGAGATATTCGAAACGACGTCCCTGCGGAGCTCGAAGAAATTCTTATGCGCGCTCTTGCCGTCAATCCCAAATCGCGCTTCAAAGATTGTGGAGAATTCGCACAAGTATTGGACGAGAGACTGAAGGCCAAAGCGATGCCAGGAGTTTCAGAGGAAGAAATAAGTATTTTTGTTCGAGCTCTTTTAAATATAAAAACGAGTGAAACCGACCCACATTTTTTGTCGGGCTACGCTTGGCTCATGACTCAGATGGCCGGACGCGAAGCTCATGGATTGAGTCTTGCCACACGGCTAGCTCAAGAGAATCCACAGCGGCCATTTGTTCAGCTAAACTACGCACGCGCTCAACTGAGTGTCGGCGATCGGATGGAAGGACTCAGAATCATTCGGCGCTTAGCCCGCGCCGACTCCCTTGAATCAGAAGCACAAGAAATTTTGGAGTGGTTGGGAGTCAGACGTCGACCCGTACTATCGTTTTTAAAGAGATCAAATCCTGCGAATTTCGTCCTTGGAAAAATCCGGCACAGATTTTTAGGTCCAACGCCTTTTCAAGACAATTTTATGGCCGCTTGATTTTCGCAAGTGTCCAAATCACAGACGAACTCGCCAGAGTTTTCAGAATATCTCCAACAATAAATGGATAGAGACCCATGGCCAGAGCGGCGCTCCACGAGATTCCGAGCATGGCCTTCAGCCAAATTACTCCAGGAACAAAGATAAAAAACGAGGCGACAAAAAGTGCAAATGTTGAAAGTCCGAATTTCTTAAGAGCTCCTCGCTCTTTCAAAAGGCCGCTCACATAAGCACAAAGCATGAAGCCCAAAATATAACCGCCCGTGGATCCAAAAATCACCTGAGCGCCCTCGAGATTAGAACTAAAAACAGGAAGTCCTACCCAGCCCAATAAAATAAGAAGTACTTGCGATACCAAACCTTTATTTGCGCCAAGAACTGCTCCCGACAAAACCACGGCCATCGATTGGAGGGTAATTGGCACAGGAGTGAAAGGGAGATAAATTTTTGCGTGGGCACAAAGGGCAGTAAGAACTGTGAAACCCACAACGCTTAAGCATGAAATGAGGACGGTCTGAAGGGAGACCAATCGGAGCTGTGATACAGGAAAAGCTGTTTTCATCCTGTTACGAAACCTCAAGAGACCCTCAGGGTCAACCTCCAAGGAATACTTCGTTCCGGTGCACTGCTTGTCGATTGAGTGAAAGCTGGACTTGGCCGCTCAGGCGATCCTGAACCATGGCCGAAATCCGTCTTAAATCCTCAGTATTCGAAACAAAATCCATTCCACTGACATCAATCGTAACAACGGGCGCCAAGGCATAGGTTTGAAAGAATCGATGGTAGCTCTGAATCAATTTGTCGACATATTGACTTGAGATGGAACGCTCGAATTGGCGATCCCGGAAGTAAATTCGTTTCAAGAGAGTTTCAACATCGGCCTTCAGATAAATGACCAAATCAGGCGTTCGAATTTGACCGATGAGCTGGTCGTAAACCGCCTTATAAGTTTGGAGATCAGACTCATCCAAATTGAGGGAGGCAAACAATAGGTTTTTCTCAAAAAAATAATCAATGAGTTGAAGACCTGTCGACTTTAGCAACTCACGTTGTTGTCTGAACCTTGAGAGCAGAAAAAAGACTTCGGTATTGAAGGCCAATCCCTTCTTATTTTCATAGAATCCACCCGTCAAAAATGGATTGTCCTCAAAAACCTCAAAATGACAGGGCGCCTTCCACTTATTGCTCAATAAGCGGCCGAGCGAGGTTTTTCCCACACCAATAGCCCCCTCGATCGCGATGAGGCGATCGGTTCGAGGGTGATTTGCGATCGAAAGATTTTTCATGCGTTCCTCAGTAAATGCCCGTGGTATCCGAATGGAAAGTCTTTTCTCGATCACAACTTAAAAATTCTAAGACTTTATGGTTAAAGGAGGGGTGATCAACCAGCGACTCCCCATAGTCCAAAATTTGGAATCCTTCTTAGTAAAGCAGTTTCCCGCCTGGAAAAATGAAATTATTTTTCAGGAACCCCCAGAAACCGCCGAAACCCAGGGTTTTGATATAGCAATCCCCTGTTTTACGCTTTCCAAAACTCTCAAGAAGGCTCCCCCGCAAATCGCACTAGAAGTTGCCGAAGCGCTGCGCGGATCGACTGGCCCACTTTTGCTCGAACGAGTGGAGGTTCTAAAAGCCTTCGTCAATATTCGATTTAAAGCTGAAGCGCTTGGCGCAGAGCTTTCGAATCTGAATCCAAAAATTCTTGGATCTACGGCATTGGCTTTGAAGGGGCAAAAATACGCTGTGGATTTTTCGTCACCGAATATTGCAAAACCATTCGGAATTGGACATCTGCGTTCCACCAATATTGGAGCTGCGATTTGTCGTATTTTGTCGGCTTTGGGGGGCGAAGTCGTTCGGATCAATCATCTTGGAGATTGGGGCACTCAGTTTGGAAAGATGATTACTGCTTATAAGAGATTTGGGTCGGCGGAGTTTGTGCGCGGGGACCCCGTGAATAATTTATATAAACTCTATGTTGAGTTTCATGAAAAAGAAAAAAATGACCCAGCGCTTTTGGACGAAGCACGAGACTGGTTTGTCAAATTGGAGCAAGGGCATCCCGAGGCACTAGAGCTTTGGAAGTGGTTCAAAGATGTGAGCTACCATGAGTTCAAGAGAATTTATGACAAACTCAAAGTGGATTTCGACTACATCACTGGAGAGTCTTTCTACAATCATCTGATGGATAAATCGGTAGAGCGACTTGAAAAGGCAAATCTTCTGAAGGAGTCCGAAGGTGCGAAGATAGTGGACCTTGAACCTTACGGGCTGCCACCCTGTTTGATTAAGAAATCTGACGGTTCCACCCTTTATGCGACTCGAGATATTGCCACTGCAGAATATCGAATGAAAACATTCCAACCTACTTATTTGGTTTATGTGGTGGGAGGGGAGCAGACCTTGCACTTTAAACAAGTTTTTAAAGTATTGAGTCTCCTTGGTTATTCATGGGCGGAGAAGAATGCCGTTCATGTTTCATTTGGCTTGATTAAATTTCCTGAAGGCAAAATGTCGACTCGCAAAGGGAATATTATTTTGCTCGAGGATGTTTTGAAGCAGGCCGAGCAGCGCTCTTTGGAGATCATTGAAGAGAAAGAAAAAGAAAAGCCGGTTGAAAAGCGTTTGTCAGAGGATGAAAGGCAAGGGGCGGCGGCGATGATTGGGACGGGAGCTGTAATTTTCTTTGATCTTCATGCGAAGCGAGTGAAAGACATTCTTTTTGATTGGAAAACTATTTTGAGTTTCGAGGGGGATTCGGGTCCCTATCTGCAATATACTTCTGTGAGACTCAATGCCCTTCTCGAAAGAGCAAAAGCTCAGGGTGAGGACTTGGTAAGCGATGTCTCCATCAGTCTAACGTCGGAGGAAGAGAGAAAGCTGGCAAATACACTCCTGAGATTTCCGGCCATGCTCGAAGCGGCAGCGAGGGATTTTGAACCCTCGATGGTTTCGCATGAATTGCTCGAATTATCGGCCTGCTTCAATCGATTTTATATGAATGTTCCAATTCTTAAGGGCGATAAGGAACTCAAAGCCAGTCGCTTAAAATTAGTGCGGATGACTCAAGATACACTTCGATTTGGACTCGGGCTCTTGGGTATCGATTGTCCGGAAAAAATGTGAGCGCACGCCGGCAAACACTTTCGTTTACTTATGTTGAGGGGGCGCTGTGGGCGATCATGGTGGCCACAGCTGAATCTTATGCACTCTATTTTGCGATTCTACGAGGGCTGACTTCCACAGAAGTTGCAGTTTTGACGACGGTGCCCATTTTGCTGGGTGCTTTGATGAATTGGCTGATGCCTTTCTTGATAACGACGAGATATCTTAAGCTCGGAGTTCTGACTTGTATTTTTCTGCAAGTCATGGGACTTGGGGCGCTTGTTCTCTCCGTGGATTCCGAGCACTACGGAATCGTAACTTTCATTGGGCTGAGTCTCTACTGGATGGGCGGAATGGGAGCCACACCCCTTTGGATGGACTGGGTTGCGGGTTGGCTTCCGAGAGATAAATTCGGTCGCTTCTATACGCGGCGCAGTTCAATTCTTTCGTTTGTGACGGCGGTTTTTTTTGTTGCCGCCGGATATTTAATTTACCGATCTCCAACGCTCAATATTTTTTACTTTATTTTTGGTTTGGCATTCTTGGCGCGCTTTATTTCGTTTGGATTTTTGATGGCGCAGGAGAGCCCTCCTTGGAAGCCGAAGCAATTGCTTGCTGAGATCGATAAGAATCCACGAGTTTGGTCTTGGACAACTATTTGGACCGTCATTATTTTTGCGGCTTTATTTAAGCTGGTTGCAAATATTGGATCGCCATTTTTTCTTCCCTATATGATGAATGAACTTCAACTCGATGCCGTACAAATTGCTCTGGTCAATGGGATGTCATTTTTAGGTTTGGGCCTTTTTGTCGCGTCTTTTGGCGAGGCGCTTATTAGTTTTAGGGCGGTGACGGGTCTTCAGATCGCGATGGTTTTGGCCGCATTAAACTGCCTGCTCTGGACTTTCTTTACCAATATTTTTGCGATCGCAACGTTGCAGCTTTTCTCGGGGATTAATTGGACGATTTTTGATTTTGCCTGCGTTCTTATTATTCAATCCAACTTTCCAAATGGCGCGCGTCGAGTGCTGGGAATTCAAATGGCCCTGGCGAGTTTGGCAACAATTCTGGGAAGTCTTGTGGGATCTTGGCTTCTTAATTCGGGTGCTAGCTCGATAGAAGTTTTTGAGATCTCGGCATTCTTAAGATTCTTTGTGGCCTTCTGTTTTCTGGGATATTTCTATCGATCTTCAGAGCTTCGCATTCCCCTGAAGACCTACCGCGACTTCTTAAAGACCGCCTTCTCGATTCGTTTGGGGATCTTTAAGACTTAGATCTTCCAGCGTTTTAGAATACCAGCGCTCTGACTCTTCAATTTTTTCTTTTACTTTCATCGCCTCTGGCAAATTTTTAATTTGATCTAAATCATCTCGAAAATTTTGAAGGGCCGATTGGATAGCCGATATGTCAGTGGAGAGTCCCAAAAGATCTCGATTTTCTACAATTGTTCGCGCCACATCCAACTCTTCGCCGTGTCTCTGGATAGCAGCGCCCGGGAGTTCAGCTCCCTTTCCATACCAAGGATCGGGAGTTCCCGAACGTTCTCGAGCTTCTCCAATCAAGAAATGAGTGTATTCGTGCAGCAGACTTGCACGACCAGCAAAGTTTTTCAGAAGAATCGTTGGATGAGTAGAGACAGAAGTCGTGGGAAATGGCTGAACACCTTTGGGAATAAATTGTCCTCGCGCAGGGATGGACTGAAATATTTGAGTGAACTGGATGACCTGAGGGTCTTGATTCTGAAAATCACGAATCTCTTCATTGAGTTTGGTGACTTCCGAATTTTCAGATTTGGTATTTAGCTGGGATTTTATTTTAGCTAAGTCGGAACTACTAGGGTGTGCAACCCCAACTCGAATGCCCTGGGCGCTCATTGCATTTATAATATCTCTATCAGTCTTAAGCCTGCCGAGCTCAAGGAGGCGCTGGAGATCTATGCTCTGCTCAGTCCAGAGTGTTTTCGCGGCTTGAACCGGAACGGCGTGAATGCTTTTATCACTAAAGATCGGGACTAAATTAAAATCGGTGGGTCCAGTTGGCTGGCACGTAATGGGGGAGCTGATGGCAAGGGTCGCGTCCAAGGGGATTCCAAGTCCCATAAATAAGCCTAAGATCTTTGCTAGAGTCCCTCTCAAGTGCTCGATTAAATGCAAAAAGCTGACCAGCGTTTAAATCGTTTAAAGGCACTTTAAAAGATGAGTCATGAAAGAAGTTCAGTATTTGCGCCCTTGGCTGTCGTTTGATTGACGCTTCCTACCGATCAGTGGTTTCTGTCAAAATTTTGACAATCTGTAACCTGCTGTTTCGGCTTGAGAAACTTTGACGCCCCGCGGATCTGTGGATCCTGCCGCGATTTGAGGGAGCGTCAAAATTTCAACGCTGCGCAGGTAAATTGACAGCGAATGTGAAGCGGGATTGCCACTTTTGAAAGGGTTTTTCTTGGGGCGCTGAATCTGCTCAGAGTGTTAAGTGAATCATTCTGACAGGTTAGCTCGCAGCAGATGCGATGCTCTTCGAGCGGCGCGCGTTGGCACGGCCGTTGCAATATCAAGTCTCAACGAACCGAGTTAACAAGCAAGGGAGATGGATGATCATGGGAAAAAAGATTGTTATTAAAAAGTACCCAAACCGAAAACTCTATAACACAGATTCTGCTTCTTATATTTCTTACAAAGACATCGTAGAAATGATTAAGGCAGGCGATAGCGTTATCGTTGTGGACAATAGAACTAAGCAAGACATTACACGATTTACTCTGACTCAAATTTTGTTCCAAAAAGAGCGAGAATTTTTGAAGAACTTGCCTGAAGGCACGCTTGAGTCGGCCATTAAGCAAGAAACTGGCTTACTCTCCAATTCGCTCGCAGCATTTGGCACCAACGGTCCAGCCACCGCGTCAACCGCGACTGGTACCTCTGGAACTGGTTCAAGCTCAGCAGCCAATTGATGATTTCTGATTCAATCCTCTGACAGGGGGGGGCTCGACGCCTCCCCCCATTTTTTTTGAGCTGTGCATCAGGCAAGAAACCTCCTTATAATTGAGACAGGGGGAGTCATGAACTTTAAAAGGGGCTTTTTCGTTTTCCTTTCATTTCTGTCAATTTTTTCAATCGACAAAATTAGAGCTCATGAAATTCCAAAAGCAATGGCAGTTCTCGGAGACTCCATGAGCGAAGGAATGTTGGCTGGTTACAGCCTCGAAAAAAAGCCGAGCCTTGCAACAATTGCAAAAGTTGCGTGGCTGACATCGGGTCACGACAAGGACGAACGAATTGAAGTCTACCGAAAGACTTTGGCGAGAGCTGATCTCTCATGGGCAACTGGAGATTCCTCGACCGGGATTGTTCAATCACACTATCTTCGAGTCAAAGCTCACAATCCCGACATAAAAGCCGCGAACTTTGCAATTTCTGGAAATGAATCGGAGGACCTTCAAGCGCAAGTTGACCGCTTTCTAGCCGCAGAGGACGAGAGCGATACAATTTTCGACTATGTGATGCTCATGATTGGTGCGAACGATTTGGCGTCATCGGACTCCGAGGGCATTACCCCCGCTCTGAAGTATTTGGGCAATATCGAGGCCGGGATTCGTCGAGTTTTGGACAAAGATCCACATCGGCGCCTCTTAGTAGTGGGTCTTCCCGACGTCCATACGGTTTTTGAAGAATCAGCAAATCTCGTGGTCTACAGAATGTGGGGCAAAGATATCAAATGTGAATCGATGCGCCGGGATGTCTACGGTAACAAAACAATTTTCTATCCTGAGAATAAGGAAGCATACGAATTCACGCGCGCGATTGTAGCGCAGTATCGAGAAGGACTCGCCAATCTTATAGAACGCCTTCAAGGGGAATATTTGGATGCAGAATTTAAATTTATTCGTGAATATAGAAAGCCAACGAATATGCGAAAGGCCCTGAGCATCGATTGTTTCCATCCTTCCGAATGGGGCCAGGCCGAATTGGCCGAGATCACGTGGGAGAGGGGATTTTGGCCTAATATTTCCGATGTTCAATTTCTTGCGTGGACCGATTAGCAATAAGCGGAGATCAATCCCAGTCTCGATGGTCGACCTTTCGAGCACTTTTTTTTGCTGACTGATCGCGTTTCTCCTGAGTCATTTTTTGTTTAGCTCGGCGAGATCTTTTCTTCTTTTGCTTTTGAATCCGATAGCGCTCTCGCTCCATCTCGCTTTTTGCGCCGTGGATACGTTGATCTAATTTGTCGCAAAGAATGACGCGTGCAAAATAACGATTATCCACCTGAGATCTAGTCTTCTGGCACTTCACTTCCAGGCTAGAGGGAAGATGCTTCAGATAGACGCAGGTGCTCACTTTATTCACATTTTGACCACCGGCACCACCGCTTCGAATAAAGTGTTCTTCCAAATCTCGCTCAAAAATCTGAAGTCGTTGCATCCTCTCTTCGATGCTCTTTCTTTTGGTTTCTGAAATCATAAATCCACTGCTAGACTATCAAAGTGGAAAGCTTTTGGCGAAAGTGCAGTACGTGTAAAAAAGAAATTCCCTTCAACACCTTTTATTCAGTTTGTTCTGTTTCGACCTGTCGGACTCATTCAACCAATTACGTTTTTTGTAGTCTGCCTTGTTGGGATACGCATGTTCCCATTGAAAGACATCGAGGAGATACGGCGGCAGCCATAGAAAAGCGCTCACCGAAAACCGCCGAAGAGGAGCGTCCAGAGGCCGATAAGAAGCGAATTCTTGTTCCTTCGGCGTCGGCTTCTGAGGACGATATTCTCGTAGTTGCCAGTAAAGTGAAGAAATACGTTCTGGAAAAGAGCGGCTTGAGTACAAGCGCTGGAGTCTATGATGCTCTTTCTCAACGAATTCGCCGAATTTGCGATCGCGCCATTGAGGAAGCAAAACGTCAAAATCGCAAAACGCTCATGGATCGCGATATTCCTTGAGCAGCTTAACGCGCTTTCGTTAAGTTCGCTCAATGATTCGACCACAGCTTAAATTCTCGAAATTGGATTCTCACGCCCTACTCCCTGAATATCAATCCGAAGGCGCATCGGGCTTTGATTTTCACGCTCTTGAGAAAGTGATTCTCAAAAATGGCGAAGTGAGTTTGGTACGAACCGGCTTGGCTGTTGAAATTCCCGCCGGCTTTGAACTCCAGGTGCGTGCTCGATCTGGGCTCGCTGCAAAACACGGAGTTTTTTTGGTGAATGGAGTTGGAACAATCGATGCCGATTACCGCGGAGAAATCAAAATAATTCTTTCAACCTGTAAAAACGCGGACGTTATTTTGCAAGCGGGGGATCGAATTGCCCAAGGTGTTCTTGCGCCCGTATTCCAAGCAGTCATCGTTGAGGCGAATCAGCTATCCTCAACCAGTCGTGGAGTCGGAGGGTTTGGAAGTACGGACTCTACGAGGCCGTCGTAAGGGTAGATTCTGCGTCTGCTGGTCCTCGCGCCGCGAGTTCAATCTCGGGAGAAAGTTCGACCAAGAGGCGTGCTCCCATTTGTTGAATGACTCGAGTCGCTGCATAACAACCCAGATAGCCGCATTCTCGAAGAGATTTGCCTTTGCCAATTCCAAACAAAACACCGGCGGCAAAAAGGTCTCCTGCTCCGAGCTTGTCGACCAATTTCACATCCCACGTACTGAGCTCTTCTTGAGTATTAGTGCTTCGATTTGAAAGGTAAGCACCGCGTGGTCCCAGTGTCATGCATACATAGTCAGTCCAATCTTTCATGACCGCAAATGCATCTTTCACCGAAGATTTTTTGGTGGCCATCAAAGCCTCTGATTCATTGCAAAATAAAATGTCGACTCGATTTTTCGCTAAATCCAAGAAATCTTGAAAGTGTCGCTCAACACAAAAGGAATCAGCAAATGTGAGCGCGACTTTTTTACCCTGAGCTTTGGCAATGTCCATCGCCTTGATGGAAGCTTTGCGGGCAGAAGGTGAATCCCAAAGGTAACCTTCAATATAAACGATCGATCCGTCTGCAATCGGGGCGGGCTCGATGTCCTTTTCGGACAAATCGATGGCAACGCCAAGATGTGTAAGCATCGTACGTTCCGCATCAGGAGTAATGAGCGCCAAGCAGGTGCCGGTATGACCCTGGGAGGATTGAGAGAGTTGTGTTGTAAGGCCACAGTTCTCCAGGTCTTCCCGATAGTGCCGCCCATTGTCGTCGCTTCCCACACGTCCAAAAAAAAAGCCCGAACCCCCATAATTGGCGAGGCCCGCTAAGGTATTTGCAGCACAGCCTCCGGAGCTGATTTGGCAACCGCTGTGATACTTCTCCTTTATATAGGAAAGTGCCTTATGCTGATCGGCTTCAGCCACAAGGGTCATTGAGTTTTTAACAACTTGAAGCTCAGAAAGGGCTTCAAAGGGCACCCTCACTTGGAAGTCGAGAAGTGCGTTTCCGAGGCCAACAACATCGTATTTCATGCGTTCTTCTTTATTGCGACTAATTGAAAAAATGGCAATGATTCTTCGCCATGACAAAATCCGCACCTACAAAAATTTTGAATTCTGAAATGCACCTCCCTGGGATGTCTATAAGGGCATTCCCTTTAGCCAAAGCAAAGACTCTTCCTTCGCAAAGGAGCTCTCTGTTTATTCTTGTGACTTTTGAAGCAAGAGTGAAATCGCAGCAGGCTCTTTCGGCTTTAAGCGACGATATCAGAGCCCGTGCAAAGACCTCTCTTGATCGTTGTCTCGAAAGTCCAAAGGCCGGTGCGCTTCATCAGGTCGGAGCGCTCACTACGAAAGATTCGGATTTTACAATTTCAATTTTGCCAAAGGATCTCTCGGCATTTTCACTTTTGGGTTTTGCAAAGAAAATTCTGAAGTCATTTCTTTTGGATAATCATACGCAGCTTATTTTGATTCTGGATGGATTCAAGGAAGAAGATCTGTTTGCTGATTGTTTTGGCTCGGCTCTCGCTGCACGCATTTTTCAAATGCCAGTAGTTGGAAAAAAGCAGGTCGATGCCAAGGCTTTTAAACTAAAAGACGTCTATTTGTACGGTGGCAAAAAAGCTGGCCAACTGATGACCGAAGGATTTCACAAAGGAAATGGAACCAATGTTGTTCGATATTTGGGAACTTTGCCGCCCAATGTTTTGGATGCGAAAGACTATGGAGCTCGCATTAAGAAAATCTGTCAGAAGCTCGGATTTGATTTCAAATTCCATTCGAATAAGGATTTGAAAAAAATGGGCGCCGGCTCCTTTATCGCCGTGGATCAAGGAGATCCTGAGTCGGGTGGGGGAATTTACGAACTCACTTATAGTCCACGCGGCGCTAAGAATAAAAATGCGATCGCGCTCGTCGGGAAGGGTCTTTGTTTTGACACCGGGGGCTACGATATCAAAACCGGTGGCTTTATGCGAACCATGAAGGGCGATATGCAGGGCTCGGCCGTAGCGCTCTCAACGATGATGACGGCTGCAGCCATGAAACTTCCATTAAAACTCAAAGCATTTCTTGGGATAACCGCGAATCATATTTCTCCAAAGGCTTATACCGCTGACGAAGTTGTTGTAGCGATGAACGGTGTTTCAATTGAAGTTGTGAATACCGACGCCGAGGGGAGAATGGTCTTGGCGGATACGCTTTGTTTGGCAAATGAGTCCAAGCCCATAATGATGGTGGATTTCGCCACTCTCACGGGATCTGCTGTTCGATCCATTGGTACAGCCTACGGAGTTGGATTTACGAATGAAGAGAAGCTTCATTCACGAATTTTGTCGTGTGGGCGCGAGAGTGGAGAGCGGGTTTGGACATTTCCGCTCGACGATGACTTTGACAAGCCGCTTGAATCCCCCATTGCCGATACGCTTCAGTGTACCAAGGGGCCGGGTCCGGATCATATTTATGCCGCTCGCTTTTTGAAAAAATTCGTAGGCCAAACGCCGTGGGTCCATATTGATTTATCCGCGGCTGAGAATGAAGGCGGACTCGCTCATACGGACTCACTCTTTACGGGATTTGGCGTTCGCTGGACTGTTGAATTTTTGAGAACTCAATTCAAAGTTTGATCTTGAGAGGGAAGACTTTGTTTCTTCTCACTCATTGAGCGCCCACTGAGTGAGCCCTCTCAAAAGAATCCCTCCCGCTAGTCCACCCATGAGGGGTTGGAATATTGTTCCGACTCGCACAATCCACTTGGTTCGCCCCCAACGATCTTGAAGAGCGGCATGTATTGTAAGACTTTGACTCGGCGTAAATGGGGCACCGAGATCTAAGATTGAAGTGAGTTTTTTTGAAAACGAATTCTCCGGATTCTCACCGATGTATTCTATGGCATGACCGATGAATTTGCGTCTAGAAGCTTGTCGCTCAGATTCGGACGTCGCGTTTCGAGCAGAAGTAGCAGTATCGTAAAGTCTCCAACCCACCGAATTTTGAGGCACTTCGAATTTGTCTATCTCAAAGAATTGGTCTTCCAAATTAGTTTTCAAGATGGCCTTTTCAAAGGCACTCAGAAATCGCTTTCTTATTTCCTCTTTGGAGAGACTCCATTTTCCCCCGTGTGAATCGGCAGCTTGAATAAGATCTGAGAATCCTGTTCCGATCAGGTTCTCCAAACGGCCGAGCTCTTTGGCGTCGAGTTTGCGAGGGATTTCGATAAAGACGGTCTGAGCAAACGCCTGCATACAAAAGTAAAAGCCTGCGCAAAGCCCGAGCGCACCAGCCGCCTCCGCACCCGTGATTTCGCTGCCCATGGGAATGGCCGCTGATTTCCAGACGAAAAGTGTAAGCGCCGTGGAGACGAGGGTATTGATCGAAGCGCGAGCAAAGAAGCCTCGCTTGCCAGCCGCCATTTCTTTGAGAAACTTAGGAATCCATTTTGGGATTCTCTCATTTTGCACTCGCGTGGTGATATAGGTCATCGTGACATCGAGGCCGGTGTTTACCAAAAAAGATTGAGAGAAGGCATCATCCCAGCCGCTTGCACCGCGGACGGACTCGATTCCCAAAAGAAGCGCGAAGTTATTGGCCACGATCGGCCCGAGTACGTGGGGGCGACGATCCCAATCGGCATCGTTTGTAGAATGCAACAGGCCAACTGCGTCTCGACACTCACGAGAGGACGAGGTTTGAGCGACGATCCCCGTGCAACAAATGAACAACAAAAATACAAATAAATAGAGGCTTTTGACTATCATCTTTACGCGTTCCTGCGAGGTCTCCAGCGGTTGAAAAATCATGTTTTCAACGCCTTCGTTCAAATAGTTAATTTTCAAAGACGTCAGACCTTTACTTGATTTCGTCGCCCAATCAAGCGGAAACTTTTCGGATGTCTATTGACGTTGAACTGACCCTCTCACAATCCCTGGCGTTTTCCGCCCTTCAGACTTCGAAGAATGTTTTTGTCACGGGAGGTGCGGGAACGGGAAAAAGCTTTTTGATTCGGCATTTTAGGGACACCAAAGAAGGCTCAAAAATTCCGGTTCTCGCCAGTACGGGGGCTGCCGCCATTTTGCTTGGGGGTCGTACTTTTCATAGTTTTTTTGGACTCGGCATCATGCAAGGTGGGCCGGGACGAGTATTTCAAAAGGCTCTCGAAAACAAGCGGCTTCGAAAGCGTCTTCGAACGACTGACGAGATTATTATTGATGAAGTATCGATGCTCTCGCATGAGGTCTTAGACTGTGCCGAAAAGATATGCCGTGCACTGCGAGAAATGGAAGAACCCTGGGGCGGGATGCGCGTGGTGGCGGTGGGGGATTTTGCTCAGCTCCCTCCTGTGTCGCGCGGAACAACCGTAAAGGAATGGGGATTTCTGGGAGAGGCATGGGCGGAATCGGAATTCCTCAATTTCGAACTCCAAGAAGTGATGCGAACTGAGGATCAGGATTTTTTGCGAGTGCTTAACAAAATACGCGTCGGCATTTGCGATGAGGAGGTCTCGGATTTTTTAGAGGCCAGACTGATGGAAGACGTAGACGTGGATGTTCCACATTTATTTTCGCGTCGAGATCAAACGGAGAAGTTTAATTTAGGTCGGCTAGCAGAAATTGATGAGGAGTCTCGCATTTATGAAACCAAGTATTCCGGGGATAAGACCTATGTTGAAACTTTGATGCGCGATGCTCCCGTTCCCGCTTCGCTAGAGCTGAAACGAGGGGCTTTGGTAATGATTCGAGTGAATGATCCCAAGCAGAGATTCGTGAATGGAACGGTCGGGCATATAAAATCTTTGCGCGAAGATAGTATTACAATTGATACCGGAAGAAGATTGCTCGAATTGGAGCCATTTCCATTTTCTTATGTCGATGCGGATGGAGAAGAGAGGGCTCACGCGATTAATTTTCCGGTGACGCTTGCTTACGCTTCCACGATTCACAAAATTCAAGGCGCCACACTCGATCGTGCACATATTGATTTGGGAAATATTTGGGAACCTGGTCAAGCCTATGTGGCGCTGAGTCGGGTGCGAAAAACAAAAGACTTGAGTTTGATTCGATGGAGTCCGTCGTCGATTAAAGCCGATCCGATGGTCCAAAGTTTTTATTCGAGTTTAGTTCAGAACAGAAAGCTGAAATTGAAGGCATGATACTTCGCCTTCTGGTTCTTGGCGTAGGTGCATTAAGTGTTGTGGCCGCCGTTCGTCTGGGTCTTAATTGGTCCATTGTTTTGGATGAAATTAAGTTGTCCGACGATTTGATGGAAAAGAGCGAAAAAATTAAAGGCGCACTAGTTGATGAGGTTGTGAGCCCTGAGTGCCGGGAATTACTCGATCAGATTTTGACGGAGAGAGTGGATCGAAATTCGTGATTTATCGAGCCATACTTTCGGCAGGCGAAGATGGGAAAGATGAAGCGGCAATGAGGAACGTCTTGGAGTCGCTCGACCGCAGCTGTGGCGTGGAGGATGGCCGATCCCGAGCGCGCCAAGGCGATCGTGGCTGCGGCACTCTTGCAATCCCCCTCGGATTCAAGGCTTTCCGAGCTCAAAGAGAATATGGCTACGCGTCAGCCTGGCGAGCCGGTCTTCTCGTTTTCTGTGAATTTCAATTTCGAAGATTGACCGTAAGTTGGGTTCTCCCTAGTTTTACGGAGTTCGAATGGCGATGGAGTCGTAGTTCAGTTGGTTAGAACGCCTGCCTGTCACGCAGGAGGTCGTGGGTTCGAGTCCCATCGGCTCCGCCATTTTTCAATTTTTGTGACATTCACGAACATAGAGAACGGTTTTTTGTAATCATATTCAACACTTCCATTCACAACACGCGGGTTC
>Ga0163144_10002442_pt1 | contig 42841 bp, 41 predicted proteins | sample OliLak19BULKMAT1_FD_123175 | JGI IMG/M metagenome (GOLD analysis project Ga0163144, IMG submission 123175) | Freshwater microbial mat bacterial communities from Lake Vanda, McMurdo Dry Valleys, Antarctica - Oligotrophic Lake LV.19.BULKMAT1 | ecosystem: Environmental > Aquatic > Freshwater >...
GCAAGGAACATTTTTCTTTGGTGTTTGCCGAGGCTCTGCGAGGCGGTGGCGGGACGGTTCATTCGTTTAGTTTCTGTTCGAAAAAGGTTCGCGCAAATACTAAAATAACACCACCAAATCGGATTTTTGAACGCCAATAGTCTCACTTATCTCAGAAGTTTTTTTGGTCGCTGCTGTGATGGGTGGCTATGACAAACTGAAATGCTTACCCGTTCGTTTGAGTAGTTCTATCTATTAGGTGTAGGAGTAGGGTTGTGGTACACTGAGCATGTCTCACAACGCCTTGGATGCTGAGGGAGCAAATAGCGAAGGGTCTTTTTTGAGCGCTAGGAAGCTACGAGCCAGCATCAATTATAACCGGCCAAGACAGTACTGTTTTGGTTGCTTTTTATTTTAAATGCCAATAGTTAAGATACGTGTATGATGACAAAGAAATATCCACTTTGGTTGATGGCAGGAGGATTGTTTCTTCTCTTGAGTTTTTTTACAACTATTGTTGCACTTATTATTGACTGGTGGTGGTTTAGAGAGGTGGGCTATACGGAAATTTTTTCCACGTTACTCATCGCCAAGGTAGGCTTGGGAGTGACAGTATTTCTTATTATATTTCTTTTTCTCTACGGCAATCTACGTTTTGTGGTTAGGGTAGATCGGGATTTGCATCTCAATTTACCGCTGGGTCTTGTGGGAAGGCCAGCCCGGATTGATGGACAATTGTTGCGGAAGCTAATGATCTTGGTGAGCGTAGTTATCGCGCTTCTCTTTGGCTTTATGGCATCATCAGGTTGGCAAGATATGCTCAAGTATCTTTCAGTAACGCCATTTGGGAAGAGCGACGCTGTTTTTGGTAAGGATATTGCTTTCTATGTTTTCTCTCTACCCTTTATTACGTTTGTTTTAGCGTTACTCAAAACTGTTTTTTTGTTAGCATTTATCCTTTGTGGTGGAATTTATTTTTTTCGTGGAAGTCTTAATTTTTCATTCTTGAAAGATACTTTCCAAAAATTCAATTTGTCAGAACGGATAAATCAATTTCAGCCTGCTGTTTATAGTATTGATGCGGATGGTAATGTAGCGGGGGCGCTAGCATCTCCTTATGTGTCGGAACAGGCAGTGATATCAGAGGCCGCGCCTTCTGACAAGAGAAGCGCTCGACTGCATACGGCTATACTTTTAGCCTTGTTCCTGCTCAGTATGGCGGCTAGCACTTATTATTCACTCTTTGGACTCCTCACCGGTCAGAATGGTCATGTTTTTGGTGCAGTTTTTACGGATGTGTACGTGGCTATACCTTTTATTTGGGTATCTTTAGGAGTACTAGTATTGGCTTCTCTAGCCTCACTGTATTGGGGAAGGAGCGGTCAAGCACATTTTCTTGTGGGCAGTATCATCATTTTTTTCTTGGTAAACATCACTTCGAGCGTTATCCCCGTTGTCATTCAAAAACTATTGGTGGCACCCAATGAATTAGTCAAAGAAACCCCCTTTATCAAACATAATATCCTAGCTACTCGAGAGGCGTACGCTATAGATCAAGTGGATGAACGAGAAATCAGTGGTGATCAGCCGTTGACTGCAAGCGACATCGAAAATAATAACTTGACGCTTAAAAATGTTCGATTGTGGGATCGGGCGCCGCTCCTTTCTACTTTTTCACAGATTCAGGAAATACGTACCTATTATGAGTTCGAGTCCGTGGACAATGATCGATATATGATAGATGGTGAAATACGCCAAATCATGCTCTCCCCGAGAGAGTTATCGTCGGAAAGTTTGCCGAATAGAAATTGGATCAATGAACGCCTGACATTTACACACGGGTATGGATTAGCAGCTGGACCGGTGAATCAGGTGACAGCGGAAGGGCTGCCAGTTTTGTTTGTCAAAGACCTACCACCCCAATCCGATTTTAAAGAACTATCAGTGACGCGCCCGGAGATATACTATGGTGAACTTTCAAATGACTACGTTTTTGTGAATACAAAATCAAAAGAGTTTGATTATCCGAAAGGCGAGGAAAATGTGTATAGCACCTATGAAGGGAAGGGTGGCGTACAGATCGACTCATTTGTTAAGCGCGCTCTCTATGCCATTCATTTCAAATCACTCAAACTCTTGTTGTCGAATGATATTACGGAAGAAAGTAAGATACTGTATCACCGCAATATCAAAGAACGTGTGGCCAAGATAGCACCGTTCCTGACTTTTGATAGGGATCCTTATACTGTCGTTGCTGACGGTAAAATGTACTGGATTGCCGATGCCTATACAGTAAGCAATCGATATCCATATGCGCAGCCTTTGACTCTGAACGGGTCGGAGGTGAACTACATACGTAATGCAGTAAAAGTTATTGTAGACGCCTATGATGGATCGACCACTTTGTATTTGGCCGACACGAAAGATCCTATCATGCAGACGTACGCAAAGATTTTCCCGATGTCGTTTCGCCCCATGACTGCGATGCCGAAAAATTTGGCGAGTCATATCCGATATCCAGAGGATATTTTCAAGTTGCAAAGCGCCATTTACAGTACGTACCATATGGATGACCCTCAGATTTTTTATAACAAGGAAGATCAGTGGGAAATCCCCGCCGTCGCTATAGAGGGAGAGCAGGGTTCTACGGGAGTCGTACCAGCTATGACTCCCCGGCATATGATTATGAAACTTCCAGCTGAAAAAGAAGAAGAGTACGTACTCATGCTTCCTTTTACCCCGCGTGCCAAAGATAACTTATCTGCTTGGATGGTGGCGCGCAACGACGGTGATCAGTATGGGAAACTATTGGTGTATCGATTTCCCAAACAGAAACTCATTTTTGGTCCCAAACAGGTGATCAGTCGCATCAATCAAGATGCCGAGGTGAGTCGTCAAATTTCACTATGGGATCAACGTGGTTCGCAGGTTATCCAGGGATCACTCTTGGTGATTCCCATTGAAGAATCTCTGGTGTACGTTCGGCCATTGTATCTGAAGGCAGAGACGGGAAAAATTCCAGAGTTGAAACGGGTTATCGTGGCGTACGAAAACAAAATTGCGATGGAAGAAACCCTGGAGGCTGGACTAGCCAAGATTTTTGGTGTCGCTTCACGCATTCCCGCTCCCACTGATCCAAAAAAGTTTGTAGCGCCCAATACGAATGCGCCCGATGATCAAAAAAATAACCTTTTACGACAGGCTAATGAAGTATATGACTCAGCCCTTCGTGCGCAGAGAGATGGCCAGTGGTCAAAGTATGGCGAGGAAATACAGAAATTGGGCATCATCCTGAAAGAGCTCGACCGATAAGGGCACCTATGCTATGTACCCGTTGTGCAGTACATTGTCTTGAGGGCAGTTTTGTACTTTGGCGCCCGGAACAGGTACCAATGTCAAAAACTGAAGACCTAAGACAGGCTGTATTAGAAATGAATTTTTTAATATGATACATATTAACAATAATTCTAAACCCCTGCCAACGCCTAAGTTCTGCTATGATAGAGTTCCAATTGAGTAGGAGGTAAACCCACAACCAAAGCATTTTCCGATTATGACGAAACCAAGCGAGATTGAAAATGAAGCCCCCCGGTTTAAGCGTTTCATTGAATCGAAACCCGTTCTCTTTGTCCTTTCTACTCTTAATTGGCCGAGACGAAAGATTCGAGCACTGTATCGTTGGGTGGTTGGTTGGGCAGAAACGAAGCAGGCCGAGCAGGCCCTCGGGGTAATCTCTTTTGCCGAAAGCTCGTTCTTTCCTATTCCGCCCGACCCACTCCTCATCGCGATGGTCATGGCCAAACCGGTTCATTTTCTTCGCTACGCGACCATCTGCACTCTTTCGAGCGTCGTGGGTGGTATCGTCGGGTATGCGATTGGACTTCTCTTTTTTGAAACGCTTGGCCGTTGGATTATTGACGCTTATCACCTACAGGAAAAGTTTCTCTATATCGGCGGGCGCTACGAGGAGAGTGCCTTCCTCACTGTCTTTACGGCAGCATTTACGCCGATTCCATATAAACTGATTACGGTAGCAGCCGGTGTTTTCCAGATCAATTTCCTCATGTTCGTCGTGGCTTCTGTCATCGGTCGGGGGATGCGTTTCTTTCTCGTTGCCTACCTCATGAACAAACTCGGTGGGCGCTACAAAGATTTGATTGAGAAATATATTGATCTTCTCTCGATTCTTTTTGTTGTTCTTCTGGTACTTGGTTTCTTTGCTCTGAAATATCTCTAGCCTGGAGATACTTAATTGATATGGATGGGGATAATTGAGAATCTTCATCTACCACTCTAATTCTATCTGCCAGCGTGGGACTTCGAAAATCGTGTAGTGGGCCGAGCCCCAAACTACCTTCATATTTTTCCCGACAAAATCAGTGAAGGCACTGATTTTTTCATTGAAGCTTGTTCGACTGCCTGACTGGAGTTCGGCATTGTAGCCACGAGCGAATAGCACATAGCGGATGCCAAATTCACGGAACCGTTCGAGCGTCAAGGAGGCATCCCGTTCGTGGTAGAGACAGTTGAATGTGTCGAGATAGGAGTCCATCGCCGCCCGGTGATCATTATCCTGTATGCCGTACCAGAGTTGGGAGCTCGTGAGGAGGATGCCCCCGTTCGGCAATTGATTCAAGATATTGAAAGTTGTACCATAGCTCGCGATGGCATGATTGAGGAATTCGTCACTCTCTATCATTCCGCTCGCGTACAAGACTTGGGCTCGTTCCGTCGTCAATTTAATCTGCACGAGGCTGCCGCCGATGAGCCCGAGCGCGAGGACAATCCAGAAAAAACCCCGGGGTAGACGGTTCGAAGCAGGGACCGGCTGAATGTAGCCAGCGATGAAGATGGCCAGGAGTCCGAGGCCCGGGTAACTGTACCAGATGACGCCTTCGGCGAGTATGGCCCAGAGGAAAAAATAGCTGAGTGCAAAGAGCCCGATCTGGACGCTTGGTTGGAGCAGCTTTTCAAATAACTTTCTCGGTTCTATTGAGGAGCGAATGAGTCCAAGCGGGAGAAGGGCGAGGAAAAGTAGTCCAATCTCAGTCGCAAAGGCTCGCGCTTGGAGATTGAGCGTCAGGTCCCATGGAAGGAAGATGTATTTTGAGAGACCCCTCCGTCCGGTCTCAAAGCGCGCGAAGTCTTCGTCTGCTCCAGTTGTGGTGCAGTGATTTTCCTGGACAAAGTCCGATAGAGTGCTGCGAAGCGTCGCGGTACTACTTGGATCGCTCGAGAGGAGACCATCGAGAGTGGTGGGGAGTGAGAGAGGACGAGTGGATACGCCATAGCCAATCCAGGGAAAAAGCGGCAGGAGGCCGAAGAGGATTGTCAGAAGGAAGGGGCGCCAGCTTAGTCCCGGGATTTTTTTTCGGTTAAGAATGAGTATGGTCAGTCCAATCAAGAAGGGTCCGATGAGCAGTGCGGCGGTCAGCTTGAGCGAGAGGGCGAAGGCGAAGAGTGTGACAGCAAAGTACCAAAAGCGTAAATCATGTTCCTTCAGGGCACGGAGGAGCGACCAGAGGCAGAGGAGGGCAATACCGAAAAGAAGCGAGTCCGGCTTCACTTCGCGGACAGCGAGTGCGGCCCCCATCGGCATCGAGAGCGCGATAGCTGTCGCGATGAGTCCAGCTACTGGTCCGAAGAATGATCGGCCAAAACCATAGAGGATGAGCGCACCGAAGATGAGGCTGTAAGTGCCGAGGCTAAGGGTGAAGAGCATCGTCTCATCTTTTGAAGCGATGCCGAGCGCGGCAGCAAGTAGCTCGAATGGGTAGGGGTGTCCGCCGGAAATGAGTGTTTCACGCTCAGACATGAGATGGGCGCGGTCCATATACTGCGTCATGTCATCGTAGCCGGTTGGGTCGGGTCGGAGCGATTGGGTCAGCGTGAAGGCGATGAGAAAGAGGCTGAACATGAGAAGATATGGCCGTGGATCGCGCCAACTAATTTCCCAGGCTGTGACATGGTACGTTTGTCTCATCAGGGTGATGAGTGCCCGCCCTTCGGAGAGCGTGAGAGCGGCGAATGCTGCCCAAATTACTGGGGCCCGGAGTCTACCAAGTATACCGATGGCGAGGAGGAAACTCACCCAAGCGACCGCGCCGATGGCGATACGGAGGAGAGTCTGATAGAGCGTATTATCATCTGTCCGAGAGTGAAAGCCAACTCTCAGGATAAAATTTCCGGCGGCGTACAGTGCGAGTGTGAGGACGATGAAGAGAATGATAACCGATCCGAGTTTAGTACTGAAAGAAAAATTAGCGCTCACCCAGGATATGAAGGGGATAAGCGGCCCATCAGAAAGGAGCGCGCCGCGAAGGAAGGCTTGGGTATTGAAGATAACGGCTCCCATGATGAAGATGACAGGGAGCGCGTAGAGCGGTCTCAGGGAAAGTGTGGCTCCGGAGCGTTTCCGTACCCGCCAAAGTAACCAGAGAGTAAATAAAAAAAGAGAAGCGATACTGATGAGGAATGGTAGGCTGATGGAGAGCCAGTTGTCCGGCAGCGAAAAGAAATGATGCTTTAGCCAGACAGCCACGACAGCCGAGGAAAATCCGAGAATGAAAATGTGGAGGAGTGGCATAATAGGATTACCTCTATAATATCGGACCCTGGGATCCGGCGGAAGTTGACTTTTAGGCGGTTTTTGCCTACTGTGAGGCCTCAAAATAAAGTTTTGCTATACTGTGGAACATATGAAAATGTCTGATCTTGACCAATACGATTACGAGCTGCCACCGGAGCTCATCCGTCGGGAGCCACTCGAGCCGCGCGATAGTGCTCGGCTGTTTATCTATGACACGGCGACTGATATGGTTCGTTTTGATGTGTTTCGGAATCTGGCACAGTACTTGCCGGCGGAGTCGCTCATGGTCTTGAATGATACGCGAGTACGCCCCGCCCGTCTCTGGCTCCGGAAGCCAACTGGTGGCAAGATCGAAGTGTTTGTCCTGGTGAATGAATGGGGAGGGGCGGGCGCTATACCTGCCTTGGTTGATCGCAGGATCTCCATCGGTGACCGGCTCAGTTTTCCGAACGGGGACGGTTTGGTTGTGGTGGAGCAACAAGAAGCGAAATTCTTTTTCCGAATGGAAAGCACTCGAACGCTTTTTGAGCTTCTAGATGAGTTTGGTGAGACACCCGTGCCACATTATCTCGAATCAGACGAAAAAGACGAAAGGAAACTGCGTGAGCGCTATCAAACAGTCTTTGCGGCGACTGGTCAATCAGTCGCGGCTCCGACAGCATCGCTCCATTTCACTGATGCTGTTTTTCAGTCTCTCGCCATGAAGGGGATTGGTCGTGCTTCAATCACACTCGATGTCGGTCTGGGGACATTTGCGGCGCTTTCTGAATCGAGCTTTGAAATAGGGAAGCTCCACCGGGAATTTGTCACGGTCTCAGCGGAGACGGTGGACGTTTTGAATCAGGCCCGGTCAGCCGGAAAGCGAGTCGTTGCCGTCGGAACGACGGTCACTCGGACGCTTGAGACGGTCGGCCGAGAAGGGCATGTCATACCGTTTGCTGGTTCGATTGATACTTTTATCTATCCGCCCCATGAATTTAAAATGGTTGATATCCTTATCACTAATTTTCATCTTCCCAAAACCTCGCTTATGCTCCTCGTGGATGCCTTCCTCCAGAACAAGGGTGCGAAGCGGGGTGTCACAGGCCTCTACCGAGTAGCAATCCAAGAGAAATTTTCGTTCTATTCATTTGGCGATAGCCTGCTTATTTTATAGCAATTTCCGTTGACAAAATAGCTTAGGAATGGTAAGAATAAGCCATTGTTCTTTTTGGTTTCTATACGTGCACAGCGTCCCTGTGTGGTGTTTTTTGTAGGAGTTCTTTCATGGCAGAGGCAGCTTCCCCAAAGGGTCTTCTCGGCGCAATCTCCATTCCCGGAGCTCTCAAGCGTTTTCTTTCGAACGGTGATGTTCCTCCGGTTGCCGAAGAAGTTGTTGAGGTGGAGGTGCCACCGTTGGTTCCGCCCACCTCGTCGCCGCCAGTCGCGATTGATGGCAGGGGGGGAGACAAGGGTGTTTCTGCCTCGCCCACTTCTTCACCCATGCGCTCAGGAAGAAAGGTACTTGGGTCGCATCGGCGTCTTCCTACGCTTGACGCGGCCAATCGAAACTTCGTTCTGGAGCGGCTCCGACACGAGGTGGTGAAGATGCTTGTCATGCGGGAATCTGCCACAGGCGGGGTGTCTTATCTCCCTGATGACGTGCTCCAGAACTTCGCACTCTCTGATGAGCAGGGACTTGTGCAGCTCATCGCCGATGAACTCGCGGCCAGTTTGCGGCCGACCGAAACTGAGAAGCCGTATGACACGGTACTCAGCTCCGGCGAGTACGGCGCGATCTTCGGCGCTGGCCTAGCTCAGGCACTGATGAGGTCTAATCCCAGTTTCGGCCGGGTGATCCAGCGCTTCATCACGACGTCGGTGGTTGGAGAAGATTTGAAATCGCCTTTTCGGGTGACACGAGGAACCGCCGAAGATCGGCTCGTCATATCAAACCGACGGGTGGTACTAGCGGTTCCGGTCATCACTCCCGAGAATTGGGAAGTGGTTTCTGACCAGTACGCCCACCTGCGTGGCTCAGCTGAGAACACGAATGCCGTAGCTGTCGTCGCTATCCTCCGGATTGGGAAGCCACCCGAAGGTATCCGCTCCGGACTTCGGATGGAGTCCTTCGCGACGTACTACTGAGCCGTCCATTGCCCCTGCGCTCAAATGAGTGTCGGGGGCGCTTCTTTTCGTCCGGACGGGCCGCTTGTCAAAAGCCCTGAAAAGGGCTAGGATGGAACATAAGTTTTGAATGCTGTTTTTACTATGAAAGTCATCCTCGTTGTCGATGTCCCAAAAGTCGGTAAGGCCGGCGAAATCAAGGAAGTCAAAAAAGGCTTTGCTTTTAACTATCTTCTTCCAGAAGGCTTCGCGGAGCTTGCGACTGCTGGTATGGTGAAGTCTGTTGAGAAGTCCCTCGTCAAGCGGACGGCAGAAAAAGAGGCGAAGATCACCGAGCTTTCGGCTTCGATGAAGAAGCTTGACGGCATGACCTTTACCATTACTGCCAAAGCGAAAGACGGTAAGCTCTTTGGCTCGGTTTCAGCCGCCGATATCGTCGTCGCCGCCAAAGCGAGCGATGTCGAGATTGTTGATGACATGATCGCACTCGAGCACCCTATCAAGACGACCGGTGAGCATGCTGTGAAGCTTGTCGCTGGCAAATCGAAAGCGACCGTGACGGTCTCGGTCGTCGCTGAGTAATTATCCTCGATTCTTTGAAAAAGAGCCGTTCTTCCCACTCGAAGGCGGCTCTTTCTCTATAAATACTAAAAATCGTTATGGCCAATCAGAAAAAGCAGGCGCGAAAATATATTTTTGTGGTAGGCGGAGTGATGAGTGGAGTCGGGAAGGGTGTCGCGGCGTCCTCTATCGGCAAGATTCTCCAGGCGCGTGGCCAAAAGGTGACGGCAATCAAGATTGATCCCTATATCAATGTCGATGCGGGGACGATGAATCCGACCGAACACGGCGAAGTCTTTGTCCTCGCTGATGGCTATGAGACCGACCAGGACATGGGTAACTATGAGCGTTTCATGGGGCTCAAGCTTTCACGTGACAATTACATGACGACTGGTTCCGTCTATCAGCGGGTGATCGAGCGCGAGCGCAATCTGGAGTACCACGGCAAATGCGTCGAGGTGGTGCCGCATATTCCGCTCGAAGTGATCGGTACCATCCGCCGGGCTGCCGAAAAAGCCGATGCCGATGTCACCATCATCGAGATCGGCGGAACGATCGGGGAATATCAGAACATCCTCTTCCTCGAAGCGGCGCGGATGATGAAGGCCGAAGATCCGGAGAGCGTGCTGTTCGTCCTGGTTTCCTATCTCCCGATCCCGAACAAGATCGGCGAGATGAAGACGAAGCCGACCCAGTATGCGGCGCGAACGCTGAATAGCGCTGGTATCCAAGCCGATTTCATCATCGCCCGGGCTGAGCGACCGCTCGATGATCGGCGCAAGGAGAAGATTGCTGTTTCTTGCAGTATGCGACCCGAGGCTGTCATCAGCGCGCCAGATGTTGAGAGTATTTATGATGTGCCGGTGAACTTCGAGAAAGATCAGCTCTCGGATGCGATTTTGGTGAAACTGAAATTGAAGTCGCGGAGTTCGACGCTTGCCGTCTGGAAGAAGAGGGTTTCGGCAATCCATCGTCTGAAGAAGAACGTCCGGATCGCGATTGTTGGTAAGTATTTCAAGACTGGTGATTTCGTCCTCTCGGATGCCTACATTAGCGTCATAGAGTCGCTTAAGCATGCGGCGTATGCGAATCATCGGAAACCGGTACTCACCTGGATCGATGCCACGGAGTTTGAAAAAGATCCGAAGAAGCTTCGCGAACTTTCTCGTTTTGATGGAGTCCTCATCCCTGGTGGGTTTGGTGCTCGCGGTGTGGAGGGGAAAATCCTTGCCATCGAGTACTGTCGGAAGAAAAATGTTCCTTTTTTTGGTATCTGCTATGGCATGCAGCTCGCGGTTATCGAATATGCGCGGCATATGGCCGGGCTGACCGGAGCGAATACTGTCGAGGTGAATGCGAAGACGGCTTTTCCTGTTATCGATATTCTTCCCGAACAGAAAGCAAAACTGGCCCGGAAAGAGTATGGCGGAACGATGCGACTCGGTGAATATCCAGCCCTTCTCATGAAGGGAAGTCTCGCTGAACGAGCTTACGGAACGAAGAAAATCACCGAACGGCATCGTCACCGTTATGAGGTAAACCCAGAGTATGTCGAACGGCTGACGGAAGCTGGCATGGTCTTTTCTGGCACGTCACCAGACGGTGTTCTTATGGAAATTGTCGAGCTGCAAAAATCTGCCCATCCGTTCTTCATAGGCGTCCAATTTCATCCCGAATTCCAATCATCCATCCTGAAACCCCATCCTATCTTCGCCGCTTTCATCAAAGCTGCTCTCAAAAGCCAGAAAAAGTAATAAGAAAAGAGCTATGTCTGCATCCGAAAAAGTGGACACTTTAGCTAAAATTATCTGGGACTACATGCTCATGCATCATGAGTTACGGCCAGTAGATGCTATTCTTGTCTTAGGTACCAATGATATTAGAGTCGCTGAACGAGGAGCAGAACTGTATCATGCAGAGTATGCACCAGTTATTATTGCGAGCGGATACAGGCCGGAAAAGAGCAAATTTCTGAAATCAGAAGCCGAAGTATTTTCTGACGTGCTCATAGCCAATGGTGTTCCGCGAGAGAAAATTCTCTTAGAGACTGAGGCAACAAATACAGAGCAAAACATCACCTTTGTTCGCTCACTCTTAGAGAAAAAACATTTATCGTGGCGGTCGTTTATCCTGGTCCAAAAACCATACATGGAACGTCGGACATGGGCAGTTTTTCAAAAACAGTGGCCTCTAGCCGAATGCTTGGTTACCTCTCCAGAAATAGCCTATGAAAATTATGCGAATGATGTAATTTCCAAACAATGGTTTATTGAAAGCATGGTGGGTGATCTACAAAGAATCAAGGAGTATCCAAAACTTGGCTTTCAAATTGAGCAAGTTATTCCAGAACTCGTTTGGCAATCCTGGGAGGAGTTAGTACGGCTTGGCTACACGCGTAGAATGTTAAAATAATTGGGTTGGATAGGGGGGGTAGTTGAGGTATATAAATGACCTCTTCTTCAAGTTTCATTTCAATGCACTGACGTGGGACTGATTCGTTCATCAGCATAGCTCATAACAGTTTCATCTGTTCCCATCCTTCAGGCGGACTCTATGATGGTTGTCCTTTCTAAAGCGAGATTTTCTGGCTGTGAACTAAAAAACCTCCCACATCGGGAGGTTTTTGATTGACCTGATAGAAATACTTAGACTTCGGCGGGGACGACGTGAACGAACATGCGCTTTTCGAGCTTGCCGGTAAAGGCTTCGACTTTGCGTTCTTCGAACTTCACCATACCGTCGATGAGCGCGAAGAGAGTATCGTCAGCACCACGCTTGACGTTGTCACCGGCATGATACTTCGTACCACGCTGCCGGATGATGATATTGCCTTCCATCGCGATTTGGTCGCCATAGATTTTCACGCCGAGGCGCTTCGAGATTGAGTCACGTCCAAGGGCGGTTGATCCACCTGCTTTTCTGGTTGCCATATTCGGGATTGTAGCTTACAATAAGCCTTCAAAAGATATACGGGAGCAGTATAGCGATTTACTGCTCTGGTGTCAATATTTCTATGAATTGGTCCAATATACGTACAAAGGCAGGGGAGTATTTCAGTAAGATATGGCTTTTTTTGGCCTTTATATTGGTTTCTGGACTTTCATTCGAGGCCGGGCTCTTGCAACGCAGTCTTCAGGAGGCTGAACCGCTCATCATCAGCCGACTAGAGACTGTTCCGCCACCAGCAGCACCAACCCGGGTAGACCAAATCCCCTTGGTATCAGAAAAACCGACATTAGCTGAAGCCGCGGCTTCAATTCAGGATGGGCAAACGGGTTGTATGTTTGTTGGGAGTAAGAACTCAAATAAGTACCATGCGCCGACGTCGCGCTGTGCCAAACAAATCAAGCCGAAGAATCTCGTCTGCTTTGATTCAGCGGATGCAGCCAAAGCTGGGGGGTATCTCCCGGGCTGTCTCGAGTAGCGACATAGACAGAGTAGGATTCTCTTCGGGAGGTGTGGCATAATGGACACATGCTCGAAAAAAATAAAAACCAACCGAAAGAGGCGTTTGATCGAGGCAAGGTCCGACTGATTTCATTTCTCTCTTTCATCCTCGGCTTTCTCGATGCCTTTCTCCTTTATATTCTTTCGTCATATTTCGTTGGCATCTCGGGGCAGGAACTCGTCGGTGGCTTCTATTTTGTCGCTTTTGTCCTGGTACTTTTCTTCCTTATGCGGCTGCAGCCGATTGTTCACGGTCTCGGTTCAGTTCGTTTCTTTTCGCTCCTCATCACCGGGCTCATCGCCTGCAGCTTCTTCTTGAGCCTCAGCGACCCATCTTGGATTGGGGCGGTGGTGCTCCTCGGGTATCTCGTCTGCGGTAATTTAGTCTGGTCGGTCCTGGACGTACTCCTCGAGGATTTCTCTACTGACCAGGTCTCGGGGCGAGTGCGCGGATTTTACCTCACTATTTTGAATCTAGGACTGCTCCTCGCTCCCATCCTTTCAACCAAGACGCTCGCGGCTGCCGGTTACCCTGGCGTCTTCACCACGCTCGCTGTCGGCTATGCGCTGGTTCTCATCATTGGGCTCGTCGGACTACGTGGCCACCGGACGCTTCCTATGCCGCGGATTGCTTTCCTAGAAACATTAAGAAAAGTCGTGCGAGAGAAAAATCTCCTCCTCATTTATGTAATTTCTTGGACCCTAGAATTCTTCTACGTGGTGATGATTATCTATGCACCAATCCTCCTCCTATCGCGGGGATTCTCATGGGAAACAATTGGTTTTATCTTCACCATCATGCTTATCCCGTTCGTGCTGCTTCAGTATCCGCTCGGTATTTTGGCCGACAAGAAGTGGGGTGAGAAGGAACTTCTCTTTATTGCGCTCGTCATCATGGGACTATCGACAACAATCGTTGGCTTCACGCGTTCAACGGAGGTGGTTTTCTGGGCAGGACTACTGTTTCTGACCCGGCTCGGCGCTGCTGCAATCGAAGTCTTGCGTGATTCATATTTTTACAAGCAGATTGGTCCAGGTGATACTGATATCGTTGCTTTTTTCCGGACCGCCCGCCCGACGGCGAATATTTTTGGAGCTGGTATCTCGATCTTCTTCCTCTCCCTCTTTTCCGTCAGCAGTCTTTTTTATCTCGTCGGAGCGATCGCGCTCGCGAGCTGTGTTGCGGCGCTTCTCCTCGATGATTCAAAGAGCGAGGTCGAATCCTAGTCGTCTGCTAGAGAGGTTGTGACAAACCTATCACAGAGCCTCTTTTTGGCTAGTCGAAGGGGAGAGAGCCGTGGTATCATAGGGTTGAAACCTATGCCATACGCGGTTCGACTGGAGCAGTTTGAAGGGCCGCTCGAGCTTCTCTTGCAGCTCATCGAAAAGGAAAAGCTCGATGTCACCCGGGTTTCTTTGGCGAGCGTCGCTGATCAGTTTCTCGAATACATCGCCCGGCAGGGTGAGGTGCCGCTGTCTCATCTCGCCCAGTTTTTGTCGGTCGCTTCAAGACTCCTCCTCCTGAAGTCTCGTGCGCTCTTGCCGCTCCTTGAATTTACTGAGGAAGAAGAGCAGTCAATCGACGACCTCGAGAGGCAGTTGCGGGAATATCAGAAATTTCGTGATGCAAGCATGGCGCTCGGCCTCCTTTTTGTTCGAGGGCAACGTACCCATGCACGTGAAAGCTTTCTCGGTGCAAAAGTTGTTTTTTACCCGCCGACGGGCGTGAGTGCTTCATCGCTCGCGGTAGTCTTTCGTTCGGTCCTGGGCGAGATTCCGCTCCTCGAGAAACTTGAAGAGGAAGAGATTCGACAAGTCATCTCACTGGAAGAAAAGATGCTGGAGTTGCGCTCTACGCTCTCGAACCGGATGGAGATTTCTTTCCGCCAGATGACGGCTGACGTCAAAGATAGACTTGAGGTTATCGTCGCTTTCCTGGCCATGCTTGAGCTCGTCAAGCAGCGCTTCGTCCGAGCTGATCAATCAGCAGCCTTCCATGACATCGCTCTCCAATCCGAGTATGAATAATAGTCTCTTCTCTCCTATGTCCCAACCCTCGAAACAATCCGCCCTCGAAGCACTGCTTTTCATGAGTGGGGAGCCAATTGCTTTCGTGCGGCTAGCAGAGCTCCTGGAGATCGATATCGAGACCATCCGGGTCGAGATTGCTGGATTGAAGCATCGCTATCTCGAATCCGACACCTCCGGACTTTTCTTGATTGAACATAATGGCAGAGTAGAGATGGTGACCAAACCAGCCCTGAATTCCGTCGTTGAAGCCTTCACCAAGTCAATTTTGCAGGATGCACTCTCAAAGGCGGCGCTTGAAGTTTTATCGATTGTCGCCTATCGTGCACCGATTGCCCGAGCAGAAATTGAAGCGATCCGTGGCGTCAACTGCAGCTATACGCTGCGTGCCCTTCTCATTCGTGGTCTTATTGATCGTCAGGGAAATCCCGAGGATGCACGCGGCTATGTTTACCGTCCGACGACGACCTTCCTTGAACACCTTGGACTCTCAACAATCACTGACCTGCCAGAATTTTCCTCGCTTTCGATAGATGAGCGGATGCATGTCGTCGAAGCCATCAAGAAGGGCGGCCGCTTGGAACCAGAAGCGAATCCAACGGTATGATACGTTTTCTTCTCACCTTCGGACTGGTCGTAATGATTGGTATCTGGACGCTAAAAGAGCGGCCTGAGCTCGTGTATTCATTTCTCACGAGTCCGACACTGGCTGAATTTTTTTCAAACGATCCGGTCCCAATTGATCCGGCTCCAGGACTTTCCATACCAGCACTTCCTTATCTCACCGAAAATCGTTCGCTTTCGGCGACTTTTCAACCGATCATCCGAGAATACGCGTCGCGCCTCTCTGTCCCGACGGCCCATGCCTCGGTCATCATGGATGCGAATTCTGGCAAAGTACTCTATGACCGGAATGCTGATGATAAGCGTCAGATCGCTTCGCTCACCAAACTTTTTACAGCGCTCATTGTGGTGGAGCGGGTTAAGAACCTTGAGGCACTCGTGACAATTGATGCAGAAGCAATTTATACCGAAGGTACCCGCATTGGCTGTCCACGATCTGGCTACTGTCCCGGCGTCCGGTTTGCGGTGGGCGAGCAAGTGAGTGTCCGCGATCTCCTCAAGGCGGCACTCATGAATAGCGCCAACGACGCCGCGATTGCGCTCGGTAAGTACATTGGCGGAACTCAGGATGGCTTTGTGGCAATTATGAATGCGCGTGGGGCAGAGCTCGGTCTGACCGATTCACTCTTCTGCACGCCGTCAGGTCTTGAGATTGACGGTGAAGAGAGTCGTTGCTATTCGTCAGCGAAGGATATCGCTTTGATTGCGAGTGAGGCCCTGAAGTACCCCGTTATCTGGGAGATTATGAAGATCGAGAAGACGACCATCTCCTCGGCGGACGGCCGCTTGACGCATGAAGTTTTCAGTACGGACCAGCTCATCGGCTCGATGCCGAACTTGGTTGGGACGAAGACTGGATTCACTCCACTCGCTGGCTATTCGCTCCTCGCAGTGGCGACTGATCCATCGGGTGAGCATCCAGTCATCGCTGTTGTCTTGAATGATCCGTACCGTTGGGAGAGCATCCGATCGATGTTTAATTGGAGTTTTGAATCATTCGATTGGATATAGCTATAATAGATACGATGCTATGGATGCCCTCAATTTCGCCCAGATTCAATCGCTCCCAGTGGTCATGAATGTACTCAAGGTGCTTTTCACCGGACTCCTTGCTTTTACCTTGGCATTTCTCTTGACGCCACTCTGGACACATATCTTGTACAAATACAAAATTGGTATCCGCATCAAAGACCGAGGGGTTTCAGGTGATAAGCTAACTTTCGTTTCGAGTCTCCATGCCTGGAAAGCGGGGACACCAACAATGGGTGGGGTGATTGTCTGGGTCACCGTGCTTCTCCTCGCCCTCGCTTCAGAGTGGCTATTTCCACTCGTGGCGATGCTCTTCGATATCAATTTCATTGCCCGGCTTGATTTTTTGAAGCGTTCCCAGACGTGGCTGCCGCTTTTCACCCTGGTAACCGCTGGAGTACTCGGTCTCATCGATGACTATATGAGCGTGCGTGGCATCGGTACGAACAAAGGTGGGGGAATGCGCTTCTTGGCGCGTTTTTGGTGGCTCTTCGCCATTGCCGGGCTCGGTGCCTGGTGGTTCTACTCAAAGCTTGGGTGGGACATACTTCACGTGCCAGCAATCGGTGACTTCTCTATCGGCTGGTGGTATATCCCGCTTTTCATTGGTGTCATTCTCTTTGCGGCCATCTCTTCCAATGAGACTGACGGACTTGACGGGCTGAATGGGGGTGTACTTCTCATCGCCTTTAGCTCTTTCGCGCTCATCGCCTTCATGCACAACAAGGTCGACCTCTCGAGCTTTTGTGCGGCGGTCGCTGGCGCCCTCCTCGCCTTTCTCTGGTTTAATATTTATCCAGCACGCTTCTTTATGGGTGATACCGGTGCGATTGCGCTCGGTACTACGCTCGGTGTTGTTGCGATGTTGACCAATTCTGCAATTGTTCTTTTCATCATCGTCTTTATCTATGCCTTAGAATCGGGAAGCGTCGCAGTTCAGCTTTTCTCGAAGCGCTTTTTTGGGAGAAAGATTTTCTTGGCGGCGCCGCTCCATCATCATTTTGAAGCGAAGGGTTGGCCGGAGCCGAAAGTCGTAATGCGCGCTTGGATTTTTACCGCACTGACCGCACTTATCGGTGTCATGGTGGGTGTTGTCGGGATGGGAGAATAGCCACTAATTTTTCTTATTGAAAAAAAATTCTATGCAGATGAGAAGTATCACCACCACCGATTTTAAAGGAAAGAACGTGTTGATTCGGGTCGACTTCAATGTTGAGCTTAATGACTTAGCTCATGTCCAGGAAGGGTTCAAACTAGAGGTGGCTACGAAGACGATTAATCATGTCATCGCTGCCGGTGCACGTTCAATCGCTCTCCTCACTCACTTTGGTCGTCCCGAAGGTGCGCCTGATCCAGCGTATTCGGTCGAACGGCTCGCGCCCGAAGTGGTCCGAGTGCTCGGTCGACCGGTTCACTTCATCCCGAGCTGTCAGGGAGAGATTGTTAGTCAGGCGATTCAGCAGGCGGTAGAGGGGGAACTTTTTCTCCTCGAAAATGTTCGTTTTGAAAAAGGGGAGATGGAGAATGATCGTTCATTCGCTGAGACCCTCGCTCAGCCCTTTGATACCTATATCAATGAGGCGTTTGGCGTGTCACATCGAGCGCACGCCTCAGTCGTGGCGGTTACTGAATTCCTTCCGGCGGTGGCTGGTTTCCGGCTCGCCGAAGAAACCGAACGTTTAGATGCAGTAAAGTTTAATCCGGCTCGTCCCGCCATTGCAATCATCGGTGGATCGAAGATCGAGACGAAGCTACCCCTCATCCGTGCGCTTGAGGAAACTTATGACTGTGTCCTCGTCGGCGGCAAGATCGCCAATGAAGCGCTTGACCAGAAGATTGTCTTCTCGGAAAAAGTTCTTCTACCCCAGGACTTCGATTCGTCAGCCCGGCTTGATATCGGAAAAACAACCGCTTCATACTACGCAGCAATCATCAAGAAGGCAAAGACAGTGATCTGGAATGGACCGATGGGAAAATTCGAAGAAAAGCCCTATGATTTCGGTACGCAGGTCGTGCTTGATGCTATCCTCGAGAGCAATGCTTACGTCGTTATTGGTGGTGGTGAGTCACTCGCAGTACTGGAGGCGGCTGGTGTTTTTCATAAGATCAGCTTCGTTTCGAGTGGGGGTGGCGCGATGCTCGAGTATATGGCCGGTAATACCTTGCCGGGGCTCCAGCCGCTCATCATCACATGATAGAATTCAAATACACCAACCGATAACCGAAACGATATGCTGCGCATTTCAGATATAACAGCGAGAGAAATCCTTGATTCGCGTGGAAATCCAACGGTTGAAGCGTGTGTGACACTCGAGGATGGTTCGAGAGCCAAGGCAAGTGTCCCGTCTGGCGCTTCGACAGGGACGCATGAGGCCTGGGAGCTTCGTGATGCCGACCCCAAGCGCTATCAGGGCAAGGGTGTTTTGAAAGCGATTGCACACATCACTGAAGATATCCGTCCAGCGCTGATTGGCCTCGAAGCGACGGATCAGCGCGGCGTTGATCGTGTTATGCTCGAGCTTGATGGGACGGAGAACAAATCTCGGCTCGGCGCCAATGCCATCCTCGGCGTTTCGCTCGCCGTTGCCCGGGCGGTGGCAGTAAGTAAGCAAGTGGAGCTTTATAGCTACCTTGCAACTCTTTTTCCGTATGTACGCACTGCTGACACCTTCCCGGTCCCGATGTTTAATGTGATCAATGGTGGCGAGCATGCGGATTCGGGGCTTTCGGTTCAGGAATTCAAGATTGTACCAAAGGGTATTGCTACCTATCCAGAACAGCTTCGAGCTGGCAGCGAGATTTTCCATACGCTACAGAAATTGCTTCGAGCGGATGGCTACACGACCGACGTCGGTGATGAGGGTGGATTTGCGCCGCAGCTTGGAAGTCATGTTCAGGCTTTCGAGCTCATCGTACGAGCTATCGAAGAGAGCGGGTATACTCCAGGGAAGGAAGTCTTTTTGGATATTGATGCGGCGGCAAATTCTTTCTACCAGAAAGAGCATGACCGCTACTTGCTTGAGCCCGAAAAAGCCGTACTCGACCAAGCCGGTCTCACCTCGCTCTATCGGGAATGGATGGCTCATTTCCCGCTTTTTTCAATCGAAGATCCTTTCCATGAAGAAGATTGGGGTGGCTGGCGAAGCTTCAAAGAGGTGACGGGCCATCACCTCATGCTCGTCGGTGACGATCTCCTCGTCACGAATGTGAAGCGCCTCGAGCGCGCCATCGCGGAAAACGCATGCAATGCCGTCCTCGTCAAATTGAATCAAATCGGGACACTTTCAGAAACGATCAATTGCATCGCGCTTGCAAAGAAACATGCTATGAAAGTAGTAATCTCTCACCGTTCTGGAGAGACCTGTGACGATTTCATTGCTGATCTCGCGGTAGCTGCCGGTTCCGACTATATCAAGACCGGATCGCTTGCTCGCGGGGAACGCCTCGCCAAATATAACCGCCTCCTTGAGATTGACGCACTTCTGCGTCACTAAAAAACAAACATCGCTATGCATCAACGTATCTTGTGTATTGGATCGGCTTCCAAGGATATCTTTTTTCCAACTGAAGAGGGGGTGATTATCGAAACCCCAGAAGATATCCGGTCCCAGACGAAAGTTGCTTTTGAACTTGGTGGAAAATTCCGTTGCCAGGAGCGGGCGGAAGCGGTCGGTGGTGTTGCAGCTAATGTCGCTCAGGGCCTTGTGCGGATGGATCATGAAGCGAGCGTCTATAGCCAAGTCGGTAGTGATGAGACGGGGAGCTTTATAGTAAAGACACTTCAAGGTAGTGGCGTCCAGACTGATCGGATTGTTGTGGACCAATCAGTCAGCACGGACCTCTCAGGTATCGTGGTCATCCGGCAGACTGGCGATCGGATTATTTTTCATAATCGAGAAGCAAACGATAAGCTTATAGTCCGGGACGAGGCCCTCCAGGGGTTCTCCTGGTTCTATGTCAGCGCGCTCAACGGCGCTTGGAGAGAGAATTGGCGGACCATTTTCCGCGCGGCTGAAAAATCAAAGACCAAGATTGCGCTCAATCCTGGTCAGCACAATTTGAAGGAGGATCCGCGCCTCATCCTTGAATCACTGCCTCACGTCTCAGCCTTATTCCTGAATAAGGATGAAGCGCTCGAGCTTCTTCTCGCTGGTGGTGTTGCTACAGATGCTAAGATGCTCAATGATGAACTTTACCTCGTTCAAGCGCTTCACGACTTTGGTCCGGAAATTATCTCACTCACTGATGGGAAGCGCGGCGCCTGGGTCTATGACGGGCGTGAACTCTGGCACGGCCAAGTCTATGAGCCGCGCGGTCTTGTTGATACGACCGGTGCCGGTGATGCATTTGGTTCCGGATTCTTTTCTGCTTACCTCTACCGGTATCCAATTGAAAAGTGCCTGCGCTATGGTATCGCAAACGGTGGTAGCGTCGTCGGTTCTTATGGCGCGAGCTCTGGCCTACTCAACCAGACCACCGCTGAATCCTACGGCAGAGAGATCCATGCCACACTTTTGGCAAACCGATGATATAATAGAGGAAAAGACTGTTTGCTATGGGACTTTTTTCACGTCTGCCTTGGAAAAGCCAAGAAGAACTCTTCTTGGCCCTTGATATTGGTACCGAAATTGTTAAGGCACTTATCTTCCGAGTTGATCATGAGGCTCGCCGTGGCACGGTTATTGGCGTCGGTCGGGCGAGGCAGAAATCCGGCAATATGCAGTCGGGCGCCGTTTCCGATATCCGAGGGGTGATTGGTTCGGCACGGGAAGCAATAGAGATCGCCAAAGAGAAGTCCGGTATTAAACGCATTGAAAAGAGCATCATCGGCATCGCGGGTGAACTCGTGAAAGGGACAACGACTACAGTCCACTATGAGCGGGTCAATTCTGAGATAAAGATCGGCATGCCTGAGCTTAAAATGATTATTGACAAGGTCCAAGAGAAAGCCTTGGAGCGGATTAAGAAACAGCTCATCTGGGAAACTGGCCAGGAAATTGAGATTAAGCTCATTAATGCGGCAATCGTCGATGTCCGGATCGATGGCTATCGCATCTTAAACCCACTCAACTTCCAGGGCCGAGAAGTCTCCATGAGCGTCTTTAACGCCTATGCACCTTTGACGCATCTTGGAGCGATTGAGACGATTTCTGATGAGCTTGACCTCGACCTGCTCTCAATTGTCGCCGAGCCATATGCGGTCGCACGTTCAGTTGAAGTCGAAGACATGCTCGATTTCAGCGCTATTTTTATCGACATCGGCGGTGGCACGACAGATATTGCTGTGGTTCGGAACGGTGGACTTGAGGGGACGAAGATGTTCGCGCTTGGCGGACGAGCTTTCACGAAGCGGCTCGCCCAGGAATATCAGGCGACTTTTGAGGCCGCGGAGCAGATGAAGATTGAATATTCAAATGGTCGATTGAAGCCAGAAGATATGCAGCGTATCGGTGCACTGTATGCCGATGATTGTCGCGTCTGGCTCGCCGGCGTCGAGCTTTCGCTGGTTGAATTTGCGGAAACAGACTTCCTTCCCTCAAAGATTTTTCTCTGTGGGGGTGGATCAGGCCTCCCCGGCATCAAGCAGGCTCTTTCAGTGACTGAATGGTCAAAGGGATTACCCTTTGCGAAGCCACCACAGATCGGATTCCTCCAGCCGCACGATATCAGCCGGATTTCGGATGCGACTGGCGAGCTCAATAACCCCCAGGATATTACCCCCATGGGACTCGCTCATCTGGCGCTCCTCAATGCGCTTGATGAAGAGCCAATCTTGACCGGCATCCTTCAGCGGAGTATGGAATCGATTGAAAAAAACTAAGTCTGATTCGCAGCGTATGCCAGAAACTCACTACATCGAAATTGACGAAGAGATCATCAGTGCGGTTGGCCGACTAAGGAAGTCAGGTGTGGTCGACAATATCTTTGTTTTCCCCAAGCGGGCGCTCATTCTCCAGAGTATCATCAACTTGAAGCTCTTGGGACGTGAGGCGGAAAAGCTTGGGAAGGCTATTATCGTCATGACTCAAGATGAGCAGGGTATGCGTCTTGCGGAAAAGGCTGGCCTCCGAACCGAGGTTTATCACGATGCGGTCCTTCGTGAGCACCGCCAAGAGGCTGATACGCGCTTTACTGTGAAGCACGGTGAGACTATCCCAATGCCACATACGAGCGGTGTCGACAGGCTTCGCCGATCAACCGAAATCGGCTCAGCCAGTTTTTATGGAACGGATGCTTTAGCTGTAGTGAACCCGATTAAATCATCGGAAACAGCGCCCTTACCTCCGACAAGAGTGGAACGGCATCAGCCGCAGCCCCGTCCCGTCCGGGTCCGAGACATGTCTCCTCCGATGCAGCCCGCGCTTAATTCGAAGCGCGAGATTCCGAAGGCTGCTCGTGTTTTGGTTTCGGAGGTACCTGGGTTGATGTCTGAGAACGACACTCGGAAGGAGAAGCTTCGTCGCCTCTTCCAGAATCCTGAACAAAATGATCGGACAATAGCTAAACAAAAAATCTCCCCTCCTGCCCAGCAGCCCCCCTCACCTGTGAGACGTGAAGCGTTAGCTACATCAAAATCACGAGGTTGGAAATGGATTCTGGTCGGTATTTTGGCGCTTGGTGCTATTTTACTTGGCGGATATTTTTCCCTCCGTCCGGAGGCAATCGTGTCCATTGAGCCGCAACAGGCGACGCAGTCTGTGAAACTCTCTATCGTCGGCGCTGTTGATCCAGCGAGCGGCTCGAAGACTATTCCTATCCGGTATATTGAGGAAGAAAAAACGGTTCGATTGACGCGTGAAGCGACCGGAAAGGATCTCGGCAACGCGGCCAAGGCGAGTGGTATTATTATTATCACAAATACTTTCAGCGAAGCGTCTCAACCTTTAGTTGCAACGACACGTTTCGAAACATCGGATGGAAAAATATATCGCCTCGTTGAGAGTGTGACCATTCCAGGAGCTCGAACTGAAGGAGGAAATAGGGTGCCTGGGAAAATCGAGGCTCGTGTTATAGCGGATGTGATTGGGGCTGCCTCCAATATCACTACAGCCACCTTCACTATTCCAGGCTTCAAGGGAGGCCCGAAATATGCGGCGATTACAGCTGAGACAAAGGGGACATTTGTCGGCGGAGGCGAGGGAAGCGATGCTGTTCTTTCGGTCAGTGCATCGGATCTTGAGCTCGCTCGGGAATCGGCGGTGGATGAAGCAAGGCAGGCGGTGATTACAGGCCTTTCTTCCGGATTGAAGCCGGGGGAAGCGGCGCTTGAGCAGTCATTTCAGACCGTGCTCATTGGCGTTCCAAATGCGCCCACTCCTGGCAGCACCACACCAAACTCTTTTGAGTATGAGGCCCGCTTTCAGGTGAGAGGGTTCGTCATCTTTGAATCAGCCCTTCGAGAAGTCATCGCCCAAGAAACCATTGAGTCGGACGGTATTATTTTACGGCCGCACACATACGAGATTGGCTATGGCACAGTCCTGGCTAATTTTGAGACGAGACGGGTGGACTTTACAGTCGAGAGCCGCGTACTCTTCCGTTCAATGTTCGATGAACCCGCACTCAAGGAGGAGTTGCTTGGTCTAGGTGAGGAAGGAATCCGTATCTTTCTTGGTAATCATCCTGAAATCAAAAGGCTTCAGGTTGAGTTTAAGCCGAAAATTTTTATTGCGACGATACCGGAGGATGCCTCGCGCGTCACACTGAAATTAATCTCTGGAGAGAGTGAATAACATCTTACTATGGGGGGTATCCAATATGACGGCAGCGGAGATGATGCGGTACGAGACCAGCACCTGAAACGGCGGAAACTTGATGGTGAGATTTTCATGTTGCAGTCTGATCGATCGAAATTTGAGCGGCAATCAAATGAGCTCGAGGCTGAAATCCGAGCGCTCGAAAAGCAGATTTCTGATCGGGAAATTTATCTTGATACGCGAAAAGCCGACCGGAACCGGCTGATTCAGAAAGTCCAGGATGTTGACGCTGAGATTCTCAGGGTCAAACGTTCCGCCTACAAACAGTAATACCCCGTATGAAGACCGACGCATTCGTCAGGCTTGTCCTGGCAGAGATTGTCAGGGGTCCGGATGTAGTGGATACGAGCTTTCTCCGTTCAAATATTCGGGCAATTGGCCGGAGATTTGAGTCAGGAGATATCGATGTCATAGGGGTAATGGCTGAAATTGAGCGCTTATTGCCTTGGCAGCTCGGGCGTGATATCAAGAAGAGTATCGAAAAATCCCTCCGCTAGACTGAAAAACACCTATGCAGACCAATGATCTTCGTGAGAAATATCTTGAATTTTTTGAGACCAAGGGCCATATGGTGATTCCTTCATCACCCCTCGTTCCCGAGAATGATCCTTCAGTCTTGTTCAATACAGCTGGGATGCAACCCCTGGTACCATACCTACTCGGCGAAACGCACCCTATGGGCAAGCGCATTGTCGATGTGCAAAAATGTGTCCGCACGGGCGATATTGATGAGGTTGGTGATGACACTCACCTGACCTTTTTTGAGATGCTCGGCAATTGGTCACTCGGTGATTATTTTAAAACAGAATCCATCACGTGGTCATGGGAATTTCTCACTGATCCGAAGTGGCTTGCCATTGATCCAAAGATGATCTCGGTGACAGTTTTTGAGGGAGATATGAATGCACCGCGGGATGAGGAATCAGCCGCTATCTGGCAGTCGCTTGGTATGCCTGAAACCAAGATTGCCTACCTACCAGCAGAAGATAATTGGTGGGCAGCAGGACCAACCGGTCCCTGTGGTCCTGATACTGAAATTTTTTACTGGGTGGGGGATGGCGAACCCAAAGGGAACAAGGGGACTCATCCCAAGCAATGGATGGAGATTTGGAATAATGTCTTCATGCAGTACAACCGGATCGATGAAAACACACTGGAAAAACTGCCAGCCCCTTGTGTTGATACTGGTATGGGACTAGAGCGGACAATTGTGACTCTGAACGGCTTCAAAAACGTTTATGAAACCGATGCCTTTGCACCGATACTCGAAGTTATTCGAGGTATCGTCGGCTCGGAAAACTACCAGGAACGCGGAGCCCGTATCATTGCTGATCACCTCCGCGCTGCTACCCATATTATTGCAGATGGTATTATTCCTAAAAATGTCGACCAGGGCTATGTTTTGCGTCGCTTGATTCGGCGTGCTATTCGAGAATTCCACAAGATGGGCTATGAAAAACCAGTGATAGCTGAAATTGCCAAATTATATATCAAAAAGTTCGAGGACGTTTATAAGTCTGTCGAAAGATATGCAGATACTATTATTTTCGAAATGCAAAAAGAGGAAGAGAAATTCCATCAAACACTTGCCCGCGGCCTGAAGGAGCTTGAAAAGTTCCTGGATAATCCAGAGGGCAATTTTGGGCTCAGAAAAACTGGAGACAATGCTCAGATTGGTCCAGTATATCCGAATGATGATGTTGCAAAAATGATTTTTAATTTGTATCAAACATATGGATTTCCGGCAGAGTTAACTTTCGAAGAGCTTCGTTTGCGAGGTATTACGTATGATGAGAATAGGTTGAGAGAACTTCTCAAAAAACATCAAGATCTCTCTCGGACGGCATCAGCTGGGAAATTCAAGGGTGGGTTGGCGGATAATAGCGCGAAAGTGACGGCGTACCATACGACTACACACTTGATGCTCGCAGCTCTCCGTAAAGAGCTCGGGCCGGACGTCCATCAGGCCGGATCAAATATCACCGAAGAGCGCACCCGTTTCGACTTCACCTATCCTGAAAAAGTATCTCGTGAAGTGTTGGACCGAGTTGAGGCATACGTGAACACTGCAATCGAAGCCGGTGCTTCGGTCGGCACCACGGTCATGGAAAAAGAAGTAGCCAAGACGGACGGCGTCGAGGGAAGTTTTTGGGAAAAATACCCGGAAAAAGTAACCGTCTATCAAGTAAAAGGACTGGATGGTACGGTCTATTCTCAAGAGCTCTGTGGCGGTCCGCACGTGGTCACAACAGCAGATATTGCTGCCTTTGGCCACTTCAGAATCATCAAGGAAGAAGCTTCCTCTGCTGGTGTGCGTCGGATCAAAGCGGTTCTGGAATAAAAAAGATGCCGACCTCTCCAAAGGTGGCATCATTTGTTGCGTTGCGTTTCACACTGCGACTAATTTTTTTCGATGTAATTGAGCAATCGCAGGAGTCGTGGAATGTCTCCTAGCGCTAGCCTAATCAGGGAAAAGTACTCTTTTCCCTGGTGACCGTTCTCCTCCATTCTTTTACCGGGAGGTGCCTGGAAGCAATTGAATCCATGCCGTCGCAGTTTAGCCAGGTAGGACTCTCGAATGTTCATGTAGATCGCTGTCGCTCGCCTATCTAGTTCAGCGAGGAGGACGCCATAAAACATCCTCATGTGGATTTTTCCATCGTCCACGGCGACCATTCGTGAAATCTCGACACCGCCAGGCTCAACTGTTTCTGTGAGGTAGTTCTCTACCGGTAATTTCCCCAGGACACTGCGTTCCAGGAGTCGACAGCCGGCGACTACCTTCTCTCCCTTAGCAGCGACCAAAAAATCGGAATGTGCATCTAATTGATCACGCTCGAGACCCGAGAGGCACTTAGGATCCCAACCTAGCTCGACGACAAAACAGTCGTACCTGATTCGGTGAAAGTCTTCACGTAATTGCAGGACTCGTGGATCCGTGCTGTCAGCGCGCAAGAGAGAAATACTTGCCCCAGTGTTATTCATGGTTTGCCCCAGATGTGCTGCGTGCCTTCCCTGGGTAAGGGGACGCGTAAATGGGCTACCACGGGAGCACAGGTTCAAAAGAACGAGAAAACGTACTATACTCTTGTATAGAAATGTGTCAAGGGATATTTGGCTCGTATAGGCTGTAAATTGACAAGAAACGTCCGTTGGGCTAGAGTATGTAGGTATCTGAAATTGAAGAAATCCTATGATTGCCGTTATCAAAACCGGAGGAAAGCAGTACAAAGTCGCCGTCGGTGATGTTGTCAAAGTTGAAAAACTTGAGGCTGAGCCCGGCAATGTCGTGAAATTCGAAACTTACTTCGTCGGAGATGAGAACGCCGTGACGATTGGTGCACCTGCCGTAAAAAATCATGTCGAAGGCAAGGTGGTCGCCCATGGCCGGCATGAGAAGGTAACTGGTATCCGTCATAAGGCCAAGAAGCGCGAAATGACCCGTTACGGACATCGTCAGGATTACACCGCTGTCGAGATCACCAAAGTCTCCGCGTAAGCAAAAAAATCGCCCCGATGATGGGCGATTTTTTCTATTTCGTAAAAATCTCCTCAACTAATTCAGGGAACTCCACCGTCTCGAGGTCTTCGCAACAGAAATGCCCTTTGTTATCGTTTATCATCTCTATTTTCTAGAATCCTCTTTATCTAAGGAAATTCAAAGCCTATTTGAGTGATTTCCGATTCTCGAGTGATGACGAAAGGGTCAGCTCGTCTGCGTATTCGATATCCCCGCCGGTGGCGAGTCCGCGGGCGATTCGGGTGATTTTGACTGGAAGGTTGGAAAGTTTCGATTTCACGAAGTAAGCTGTCATATCACCTTCCGTTGTCGGATTGGTGGCGAGGATGACTTCCTGGACCACCCCACTCATTAATCGTGATCGGAGTTCGGTAACCCGGAGTGTCTCATCGTCTTTGCCAGAATCAACCACGCCGCCGAGGACATGGTAGAGACCGTGAAAACTTCCAGTCCGCTCAATCGCGATGACATCGAGTGGCTCTTCAACGACGCAGATCATTGTCCGGTCGCGCGAGTTGTCGTTGCAGAACGCACAGAGTTCAGCTTCGGAGATATAAAAGCAGTCACGGCAACTCAGCAGGTGTTTCAAATTCTCGAGGCTTTCCGCAAAGGCAACGAGCTTCGTCTCATCCTGCTTGAAAAGATAGAGCACCAAGCGCTCCGCCATCTTGGGACCAATGGAGGGGAGTCTCGCGAAATGAGCAATGAGCGATTCAAACGGTTTTGGATAACGCATACAGGGGGAAATGATGCTACTCCTATGATAGCTTATTCCGGCAGTGGTGTATGCGCCCGTTCGAGCGATTTGAAGCTCGTTGCATTGTCTTCAAAGTAGAGTGAGACCTGGCCGACAGGGCCATTCCGATGTTTAGCGATGATGATATCGACAATATTCTTATTCGGGGTATCGGGTCGGACCCGGTCTTCTCGGTAGAGGAACATGACGACATCTGCATCCTGTTCGATCGATCCGGATTCGCGGAGGTCGGAGAGCTTGGGTCGCTGATCGGGTCGAGACTCAATTCCACGGGACAGCTGGGAGAGGGCGATGACGGGGATATTGAGCTCACGGGCGAGTTGCTTCAGGCCACGGGAGATTTCGGAGATTTCTTGAACCCGGTTGTCGCTCTTATTTGATCGACCTTCCATGAGTTGGAGATAATCGATGATGATGAGCCCGAGCTTGTGTTCGGCTTGAAGACGCCTCGCCATCGTCCGCATTTCCATAATGTTGAGACTTCCCGAATCATCAATAAAAATTGGTGCTTCTGAGAGAACACCCATTGCTTCGGAAATCTTTTCGAAATCGTTACCGGGTCCCTCGCTCACGAGCTTGCCGGTACGGATACGCCACAAGTCAACACCAGATTGAGCAGCGAGCATACGGTCGATGAGCTGATCCGCGCCCATTTCCAGTGAAAATATTCCAACGGGGACTTTGGCATAGACACCAACCTGACGAGCGATATCGAGGGCAAATGACGTTTTGCCGATGGCCGGACGGGCGGCGATGATGATGAGATCTGATTTTTGGAGTCCGGCAAGCATATTGTCGAGGTCAGGAAAATGCGTCGGAACGCCGCGCATTGTCTGGTCGTTTTTATGCAGCTCATCGATGCGATCGAACGCCGCTTCGAGGATGGTCTTGATGGGGATGAAGTCCTGCTTGATGTATTTCTGGGAAATTGCGAAGAGACGCTGTTCGGCTTCATCGAGCACTTTCTGGACGTCTTCCGCATCGTCATAGCCCATCTCGACAATTTCTGAGGCCGCACCGATCAGTCGGCGAAGGAGTGCCTTCTTCTGAACCACCTTGGCATAGTGAACGATGTTTGATGCAGAGGGGACGGAGTTCACGAGGGAAGCCAGATAGCCCGAACCACCGACCGCTTCGAGTCGCTTCTGTTCTTCAAGTCGGTTCGCGAGCGAGAGGACATCGATTGGCTCGCGCTCCTCGTAGAGATCGAGCATCGCCTGATAGATGCGATTGTGGTCGTCTTTATAGAAGTCACCGACTTTGGCGATATCGGCCACCTTGATGATGGCGTCTTTATCGAGCATGAGCGAGCCGAGGACTGATTGTTCGGCTTCGATGTTGTGCGGGGGAATGCGGACGTGTTCAGTGGACTTAGCCATAAGGAAAAAAGAAGGATCAGAATTCTATTCTACCGGGTATCTTCCGACACTTCAATGTAGATAGATTGTTCATATCTTTTTTTCGCTCAATCTTGACAAAAAGTACATTATGTTCTATTGTGCAATCAATCTTTAACAACCGAAAGGTTTCCATGAATGCGCCATACGCGGAATTTCTCCGTGGCGCAGAGCCTGGAGAACACATCCCTATCCGACCGGAAGTCTATTCCGGGAAAATCATCATCTTCGAAGCGGATCGTCGCTTCGAGCCCAATGCTGACCTCTCTCAGCGTATCCAGAAATGGAAACGCAAACAGGGTCTGCGGCCAGATGATGGGTACACCCATGCAATTGCATTCCCTGACCTGCCGGTCGTTGACATGCTCGTATGGACGCCTTTCCGCGCTTTCCACTTCCGGGTCCCGAACGATCAGAGTCGACCCCCGGTCAATCGAGTGTTCTTCACGAACAGTCGGGCGCTGCTTGAGTGGAAGCGTCAGTACTGGAAAGAAAAGCGGCTTCCCATTGACCATCCGTTTATGGTCCACGCCAGCTGCTATCACCCTTTGGGGGAACGTCTCTCGGAGAGTCGTCTCCTTACCTTCTAGCGGCCGATGCTCTTTGAGCGTTGGCCGTTTTCTTATTTCTGGCGGATAGTTTGGCCATCTGACCCATCTTCGACGATGTAGCCGAGACTTGCGATTTCATCGCGCAGTGTATCGGAGCGAGCGAAATCCTTATTTTCTCGAGCAACCTTTCTTTCCTCAAGTAAAATTTTTACCGTCTCAGAAATTTCAATGACCTCCTCTTTGAGACCAAAATAATAAAAAAGTATTTCGCTTAGTGTGTCCAAATCGTGTTTTCCAAGTAGTCCAAAATTTTTCTTATCAATTTGTGAATTAATCCGAGAAGAGTACTTTAGCGCAATTGATAACGCAAAAGGTGTGTTCAAATCATCTTCTAGAGCAGATTGGAATAATGGTCCTTCAAGGGCCACGGGTATCCCTAGTTGATTCTCAAAAAATTTTAGTCGCTTCCAAGTATTCATAAGTGACTCTTTGTTCTTTTGAGCCTGAGCGAGCGCATCCCAGGTGAAATTCATCTGACTACGGTAATGGCTGCTGAGGAAAAGCATGCGCAGGTCCATAGCAGAAAAACCACGTTCGAGAACGTCTTCTAGTCGATAGGCATTTCCTTTTGACTTCGACATCTTCATCCCGTCGACGAGGAGGTGACGGGTATGAATCCAGTAGCGAGAAAATTGTTTACCGTTGCCGCATTCACTTTGCGCGATTTCGGCCTCATGGTGAGGGAAGATATTGTCTTCGCCGCCAGTATGGATATCGATTGTCGGCCCAAGGGTGGCCAAATTCATCGCGGAGCACTCGATATGCCAGCCGGGGTAGCCGACGCTCCAGGGTGATTCCCAGTGCATCAGGTGACCCTTGGGTGCCTTCAGCCAGAGGGCGAAGTCCCAAGGATTCTTTTTATCAGGATGTTCTTCGAGCCGCGCGCCAACTTTGAGTTGGTCGAGCGTATTACCTGAGAGCTTCCCGTAGTCTTTGAAACTGTTTACATCGAAGAAAACATTTCCATTTTTTTCGTACGCATAGCCTTTGGCGATGAGTCCTGCGATGAAGGTGATCATCTCGGTGATATAGGCCGTCGCGTGCGGCTGTTCATGGGGCGGCAGGATATTCAGTGCTGCTTCCGCTTGTCGGTAGTACTCGGTATAAAAATCAGCGATCTCAGCTGGAGTCTTGTGTTCGGCGGCGGCTTTTTTGGCGATTTTATCTTCACCTCCATCGCCCTGAGCGATGTCGTCGGCTGTCAGGTGTCCGACGTCGGTGATGTTTTTGACATGCTTCACCGATAGTCCGGATGCTTCGAGCGTACGCCGGAGCGTGTCAGCCATGACATAGGAACGCAGATTACCGATATGAACATAGTCATAGACCGTTGGTCCACAAGTATACATCTTCACGTGATCCGCTTCAAGCGGAGGCAGAGTGAAGATTTCCTTTTGTTTTGAGAGGGTGTTGTAGAGAGAAAGCATAGGTCTCTTCCTAGACTACAAGGGAGGTGCAAGAATGGCAATTAATGCTCATAAATAAAGAACCCACTCGAGTAGGTTTTCTCCTGAGTAGGTTTGGTTCTTGTCGCAACGAATCAGGCTGCGATTCGAGCCGAGTGAGAAATGTTGTGCCGCCGCTTCGTGCCATCGTGACGGACGATCCAGACCTCGTCTTGGATGCCGCCCTGGCCGCCAGATGAGCTGCTCGGTTGGCTTTCTTCGAGCTGTTGGTCGGCGTAACGGAGAACGGCCAGTTCTGAGTGGTAAACGCCCGGGAGCGAATACCAACAACCGTCGAGGGTGTCGTAGCCCTCGAGGCGCCACCGCGGCTTCTGAGTTGACTGTTGACCACGACGGGTGATCCGTTTGAGTGCTGCCCGGGCATTCCATTCGATCCGGTCAGGCTTCGAATCGATAGCTCTACGGAAAATCTTGAGTGCTGCAGCCGGCTGGCGACCACGCGATGACTGGTACTTGGCATGGGCCAGGACGTAGCCCGGCGAGCCGAAACGGTGTTTCCGCACATCCCTTCGTTTCATTGGCTGTCTCCTTATAGACAGGGTTAAGGAACGGGTACCGAAAAAGTAGCACCGAATACACCCTCTTGTAAAGAAGTGCTAGATCCAGCGTTTCATGCGAAAAACGAGGATGGTGAGAGCGGAGATGAAGATCATCATGGCGAGATGCCACCAGAACCCGCCAGCGGTATTGGCAAATGGGAGATAATTCGTGTTCATTGACATCGCGTTGGAGTAGACGGTGAGAGGGAGAATGACGGCCGAAAAGATAGTCAGCACCTTCATCGTCTGCTCAAGCTTATTCGAGAGGAGGGAATTATTCGTCGCTTCGAGCGCTTCGATGGTCTCCTTGCTGCTCTCGAGCATGTTCCAGACGCGGATATTTGTTCCGATTAAGTCCTGGAAATATGCCGTGAGAGTAGCGGGAATGAAAGCGTGTTTGGTCGCGAGGAGGCTTTCGATGAGTGAGCGTTGCGGTTTGAGTGTCCGGCGGAAATTCAGGATATCGCGCTTCACTAGGGAAATCTCGAAGACCATTTCTTTTTCATGCCCAGCAAAGACCTCGGTTTCGATTCGGTCGATTTTCTCCGAGATATGGTAGAGCTTGGGAAAGCAGGAATTGAGTAGGATTTCGAGCAGATGATAGACGAGGTGGGTCGGTGAGTCCTCGAGATGGAGCCGGCGTTTGCCTGCGCTCTCTTCCAGCTCACCGAAGAACTTTCCGATCTGGTAAATCGGATAATGGTGGGCGGTGATGAGGTGGTCCTTGGTGAGGATGATGTCGAGTTCGCCGGCGTATGTCGTCCGCTCCTTTACGTCAAAAAGTGGAATATGGATCGAAAAGAAGAGACATTGATCATACTGGAGTACTCGGGGCTGATAGGTCGGGGTAATGAGCTCTTCGAGGACAATCGGGTGAATGTCAAAATTCTCATGGAGATACATGACATCGTTCTTGGTAGGCGATTCGAAATCGATCCAGGTGAGGCCCTTGTGTTCGAGGGTGCGCATTTTGTGTTGGTATTTGAATCCAGTATAGCAGTCGGTTTTACCTTGACAAAGGCATTCGGTCGGGGTTATGCTCATCCCATGTTCAAAATGGTTTTTTTGAAGCTCATTCGGCTGTATCAAAAAGTCTTTTCTTTGAACCATGGCCTCTTGGGTCTCATCATCGCCGAACGATACTGCCGTTTTCATCCGACTTGCTCTGAATACACCTATCAAGCGATTACTCGCTTTGGCGTTTTCCGAGGAGGGTGGATGGGATGTAAACGCATCCTGCGCTGCCAGCCATGGTCCGAAGGCGGGTATGACCCAGTCATATCACCCCAGGGGAAAAAATTGGAACGTTAACAACTTGGAGAATCTCCTTGAATCAAACCCAATGTTTTTTTGGAACTAGGCCCGCCCTTGAGGTCATGGCGCGCCTCGCAGCCAGTCCAGGTCTGCAGCAAGTTTTTTGTGCTCGGCGTGGCGACCACGGTACCATGGTCGCGCCCGGTCTCGCCCGTGATCTCTGCCGTCCCGAAAGGGAACCGTGCAAGAGTTGCGGCAACTTCGCGACGTGCCAACCGTCGGCGTGAAGGAGGTTGAGTATGCCTATTTACCTCGACATCCAAACCAGCCGACCTTTCGGTCGCCGTCGCTCGGAGCATCAACACCACTTGTCGACGCCGGCAGTGGCATCAGAACTCGATCGTCGGGCCGAAGATCAGTCGCCGACGATGACTCGTGTCGACTGCCATCAGTATCCGCGAGGATGCCATGGCGGCACGACCCAGGTCACGCTCGGGAAAGCACGGCAGCGCTACCGACGAGGTGACGCCAGATGTGCGAAGTGCACGAACCGCACTGTTTGTGCGGGCAATTAGCCCCCAGTCCGTCAATGTTTAAAGGAGATTTGGAATGTATAGCGCGAATCCTCAAAGAGACGCCCCAGCCGTGGTGCCGCGTCGTACTGCCACGGTCGAGATCAGCGCCATGGTCCATTGCCGTCGTCTCGGTCGTGAGACGATGGTGGTCCATGCCGCCGGAAAGCTCCACAGTCCCGGTAACGGCAGTTGTGAGCTGTGCAAGGAAGAGCATGGCGAGCAGTATGCCTGCCAGAAGAAGCCCTAGGGTCAACTGACCCGTAAACCCACGAGGGGATGAGCCACGCGCTTGTCCCCTCGAATCCTATCTATACTTTTTTAAGAAGCCTTTTTCGTGCTCAGAATCAGAGTTAGCACTCACACTTGACGAGTGCTAAATCATTTTCTATACTAGAGGCATGGAAATGAATGATCGACAACGAGAAGTCTTGGCTGCTGTGGTTGAGCTGTACACGAAGACAGCGCTCCCAGTTGGCTCTGAGGCTCTCCTTGAACGCCATTATTTTTCGGTGAGCTCTGCGACGCTCCGAAATGATATGCTCGCGCTCGAAGAGATGGACTATCTCTATCAGCCGCACACCAGTGCCGGACGCATCCCGACGGATGCCGGCTACCGCTTCTATGTGGAGGAAATGATGGGGGACAAACCGCTCTCAAAAAAAGACCAACTCAAACTCCAAGAAGAATTTTTGAAACTCCAGGCGAAGCACAATCGAACGGTCCGCACTACCGCTCGCCTCCTCTCGGCCCTCTCCGGCAATCTCGTGGTCTCAGGTCGCATCGGCAAGGACGACATGTATGACTTCGGGATGAAGTCGCTCATGGAGAATCCTGAATTTCAGGAGATGGAAGAGTTATCACGGCTCGTGGAGACACTCGATACGCTCGACGACAAGATCGATGTCCTCATGGCCGGACTGAAAGATGGCGAAACGCGCATCTACATCGGTGAAGAGAATCCAGTCCGCGGTATCGAACACTGTGCCATGGTTATCTCTCCGTATCGAGATAAAGATGGTGAGCGCGGCATGCTCGCCATCATCGGTCCCAAGCGCATGGAGTACGCCAAAAACAAATCCCTCATTGAACACATGAAAAAGCTTCTCGGTTCTTCGTTCGTTCTTATTCTGATTATTTACATCTAAACAAAAACCGCTATGGAAAATGAACAGCACGAACAGTACACCGTTGGTCAGAAAGCGATTCTTTTTGATCCTGCGACAAAGAAATTTCTCCTCGTGAGAGATGACAAGCCAGGTCGGGAGGAGAATTGGGGATTTGCTGGTGGCCGGATCAATGTTGGTGAAGAGCTAGAGACCGCCTTCACGCGAGAGATTACCGAAGAGCTTGGTCCAGCGGTCCAGTATGACATTATCGGTCTCGTTGACTACGAAGCCGTGGGTAAGCCGGGCAATCGGACAATGATGCTTGGTGTCCTGGTGATCTTCCGAGGTGGTGACATCAAACTGTCGGAAGAACACAATGAATGTCGCTGGCAAACAGTCGAGCAGATCGTGAGTAATGAAGAGTATCGGCCTTGGGTGAAGCGCTTCGTCGAGACAGCCGCAACTCGTATTGCTGAATAAAAAATTATGAATAATTACGAACATTTTCAGCTCAGCCAGAAAGTGGTGCTCTATTCGAGAGCCACAAAGAAGTTTCTGTTGCTCAAGGATGCGGCACCTGAATCGGAATATGTGAAGAAATATGGCCTCTGGGATTTGCCGGGTGGACGACTGGAAAAGGGTGAAGATCAACTAGTCTCCCTCGCTCGAGAAATGCAGGAAGAAGTGGGTGACCTGAAATATGAATTGGGAGATGTCATCTATGCGACTACCATGTCAGTAGCCAAAGATGATCCCGAAGATCCGCATCGCGTAAAGCTCTTTTATCTCGCGACGACCGAAGATGAAAACGTGACCATCTCCGAAGAACACACTGAATTCGTCTGGAAGAGTCTTGAAGAAATCGAAGCCGATATCGACTGTAAGGACTGGTTAAAAAATGCGATTGCTGCAGCGATCACCAAACTCAGGGCGCAGGAAGGAGCCAATGATACCCTTCGCATCCTCGCTGACTTTGAGAACTACAAGAAGCGGGTGGCGAACGATGAGAAAGAGCTCTATGGACACCTGGTAAAGAAAATCGTCACCGAACTCATCCCAGTCCTCGACAATTTTCACGCGGCGACCGGTCATGTCCCAGCTGATGCGGCGGGCAGTCCCTGGGTTATGGGTATCACCTATATCGAGAAGCAGTTTGAGGAAGTCCTCGCGAGTCACGGCGTCACGGTGCTCGAAGTGAAGCCCGGTGATGCGTTCGATCCGACAAAACATGAAGCGCTTGATCACAAAACGACGGAAGGTGAAGAAGAGAAGCCACTCAAGATAGAAAAAGTGGTGCAGAAAGGCTACAAGATCAAAGACAAGCTCGTCCGACCAGCGAAGGTCATCGTTTCCTAAGTAATCAATCGTAATAAAATAACTACAAGCCTATGTCCAAGATACTTGGTATCGACCTCGGGACGACTAACTCGGCGATGGCGATCGTCGAAGGTGGCAGCCCGTCGGTCATCGAAAACAAGGAAGGCAATCGCACCACGCCCTCGATGGTCGCGATGTCCAAAACAGGGGAGCGTCTCGTCGGTCTCCTCGCCAAGCGCCAGTCCGTCACCAACCCAGAGAACACGCTCTTTTCCGTGAAGCGCCTCATCGGCCGTCACTTCAATGACGACGAAGTGAAGCGCGACATGAAGACCCTTCCCTACAAGATTGTCCAGGCGGGCGAGGGCGTGAAGATTGTCATGGGTGATAAGGAATACACCCCGCAGGAACTCAGCGCGATGGTTTTGGCCAAGCTGAAAGCGGATGCTGAAGAGAAGCTCGGGGAAAAGATCACCGATGCGGTCATCACCGTCCCGGCCTACTTCGATGATTCCCAGCGCAAAGCCACCATGGAAGCAGGCACGATCGCTGGTTTCAATGTCCGCCGCATCATCAATGAGCCGACCGCCGCAGCGCTCGCCTATGGCTTCAATAAAAAGAAAGACGAAAAGATCGCGGTCTATGACCTCGGTGGTGGTACCTTCGACATCTCTATCCTCGAAGTATCCGCCGATACGGTTGAAGTGAAGTCGACTAATGGCGATACCCATCTCGGAGGAGATGACTTTGACCAGCGGGTCATCCACTGGATCCTCGAAGAGTTCCGGAAGCAAGAAGGCCTCGACCTCTCCAAGGACCCGCTCGCGCTCCAGCGCATCAAGGAGGCGGCCGAAAAGGCCAAGATTGAACTCTCCACCGCTCAAGAGACTGAAATCAATCAACCATTCATCACGAGTGGTGCTGACGGTCCGAAGCATCTCGTCATGAAGCTCACCCGGGCCAAGCTCGAAGAACTCGTCCATGATCTGATCGAAGGCACGCTAGAGCCAGTGAAGAAAGCGCTCGCCGATGCGAAGCTCTCGGCCTCTGATATCAATGAAGTCATCCTCGTCGGTGGTATGACTCGCATGCCGCTTGTTCTCTCGACCGTCGAGAAGTTCTTCGGCAAGAAGCCGAACATCAGCGTCAACCCGGATGAAGTCGTCGCCATCGGTGCCGCCATCCAGGGTGGTGTCCTCGAAGGCAGCGTGAAAGATGTGCTCCTCCTCGATGTGACCCCGCTGACATTTGGTATCGAAACCCTCGGTGGCGTGCGCACCCCACTCATTGATCGGAATACGACGGTCCCAGTATCAAAGAGCCAAACCTTCTCGACCGCGGTCGACAATCAACCGCAAGTGGAGATCCACGTGCTCCAGGGCGAGCGTGAGATGGCGACGGACAACAAATCGCTCGGTCGCTTCGTCCTCGATGGCATCCCACCGGCGCCCCGTGGTATCCCACAGATTGAGGTCAGCTTTGACATCGATGCTTCGGGTATCCTGTCGGTGACGGCCAAAGACAAGGCATCCGGCAAGACCCAGAGTATCCGTATCGAAAGTTCCACTGGACTCTCCAAGGACGAGATCGAAAAGATGAAGAAAGATGCTGAACTCCATGCCGATGAGGACAAGAAGAAGAAAGAGCTCATCGAAGTGAAGAACATGGCCGATACCCTCGCCTATACGACCGAAAAGGCGATGAAGGATGCTGGGGACAAGCTCACTGATGACGAGCGGAAGCCTGTCCTGGAGAAGCTCGAAGCCCTGAAAAACCTGAAGGAGAGTACTGACGCGGAGGCGCTGAAGAAAGCGACCGAGGAACTCTCTCAGGCTGCTCAGAAGATCGGTGAGAAGCTCTACAAGGCCGCCCAGGAAGCCGAAGCTGCCAAGAAAGGCGCTGAAGGCCAGCCAGCGGCTGATGGTGCTAGCTCCACCGAGGCGCCGAAAGACGCCGAAGTCGAAGAGAAACCAGCTGAGGAAGCACTAAAAGAGGAAGAGAAGAAGTAAGTAAACAGGCGGGCCCGAAAGGGCCCGCCTTTGTTAGCTATTTATTTATGAGATCAAAAGAGGAAGTCGATAAGGTAAAAGAAAGACTAAGCAGAATGACGTGGTCAAATCCGCAAACTGGTCATGCCAGAGCCTTTAGTATTGCGGCATGCGCAGTCTATTCTCACGGTGAGGCTACCTATTACCACTACCCATGTTTTTACCTTTTACATCATGCTGCTGAATTATTGATAAAAACAAAGTTTAATATTATAGAAAGGGGTCATTATCTTACCCCACTTATTGAAACAAATAAAAATGCCAAAAATTATTTCTCACAAGAAGAGATAGATATACTAAAAAAATCGGATGAACTAAATGGAGATATTGGGCAATTACGATACTATTCCGAGCCGCATAAAGTTTTCGAGTGGGAAATAGTCTTTGATGGACTTCTAGATATCATAGAAAAAAGACAGCTTACATTTAATGAACAAATGAAAAGCAGCAGGTTAGTGAGGTATAATCCTAGTTGTATGACCGAACTGAAAACGAAACTGACAAGTGCGAGTCCTCTGGCTTGTATCAAGGCGATCGAGGACGACGAGAAGCGGGCTGATAGCCTGGCGCTTTTGAAAATATTCGCCGAGGCGACTGGAGAAAAGTCAAGGCTGTGGGGGACGAGCATCATCGGCTATGGCCAGTACCATTACGAGTCCGAGCGGAGCGCCCAGAAAGGCGATTGGATGCTGACGGGATTCTCACCGCGGAAAGCCAACCTGACCCTCTACATCATGCCTGGGTTCAAGGAGTATGGAGATCTGATGAAAGTGCTTGGGAAATATAAAGTGAGCAGTGGGTCATGCATCTATATCAAACGGTTGTCCGACATCGATACCGCGGTACTGACCAAACTGATCCAGCGCTCGGTCGCTGACATGAAAAAGCGCTATCCTGAAAAGGAGCAAACTGAGGGCAGTCTTTTCAAAAGTATCAATTAATTATTAAGCACAGGCCTATGGATAAAGTGAAAATCGAAAATCATAGCTTCACTGGATTCTCCTGGTTTGCGGGGTGGCTCTTCACGATTGGCTTCCTCGGTCTCTCGTTTGGAAAAGGACTCCTTGCCCTCATACTCTGGCCATACTATATCGGGCAATATGTGAGCGGTATGATTGGTGGCTAGCTGTTTTCTCAGATTGGAAAAAATGAAAAGCGGCCGCCCGTTTTTTTTGGTTTCTGGGGTGAGAAATTGGTAAATTTTGTGTATTATGGCAACATAAAAGGGGCTGGCATAAAAATAATCAACATTTTTTATAAAAAGAGTAACTATGAAAAATATTCTGTTCAAGATATCAAAGACGTATCTGATTCTTTTTCTTGTGACAATAGTCGTTCGATTTGTATTTGTTTTTTTGGATATCCGCTCTTCTATACTGGATAACCTGTCTTTTATTTTTATCGCGATTCCATATATTCTTCCACTTGCCGTCATCATCTATTGGTTCACGCGGCCGAGTCTCGAAGAGCAAGGCGTTAGTATCGGGGTGGCACAAAAATCATTACTTTTTTGGCAAAAAATTCTTTATTTCTCAGGATTCATTATCTTGTGTTCCGTTATACTCATCATCCTCATAATGATTACGGCATCTGATGAAGAGAAAACTGGGGGCCAGAATTTTGTTATAGCATATTATATTGTACCGATGGCAATTTTAGCCCTATACTTTTTTATCCACAGTCTCTTCGAAACGTTTCGCTACAAGAAATTTACCCATTCTTCAGCATTTCAGCCATCGAGTGTTGCCTCTGCTGATGCACTTCAGACGACCGATGCAAAGGAACTAGTAGCGAAGTATAAGAAGTCACTGATTAGTGAGGGCCGACAAACGGTTGGAGTACGTACATCTAGCCAGCTGGTTATCGTCGCGAGCGCAGTACTCGTCGTTGGGGGAATCATTGCTTTCGGAGTTGTAAGTTATTTCGGATCGGCCACAGGGGAGAAGGATGTCCCTAACGGAGGTTCTGAATCAAAATCCTCCGTAGTTGCCACTGGTGACGATGGAGAAACTATTAAAAATCTGAAAATGGTCCAAGATCTTGTCGTCCAGTACTACAAGAAAGCTGGCTATCTTCCGTCGATAGCTGGTCACTTATCGCTTGTTTCACAAGAAATCCCGTATGACTATGATACGAGCGGTCAAGATTCCACCATTGCCGGTATTCGCTATCATTTTCGTGGTGATAACAAGTTTGAGCTTTGCGCTAACTTCAAAGATTCGAATACCAGTACTTTGACAGAAGAGGACGCTCCTTGGGAGCACGGGGCTGGATCCGTCTGCTTCGAGCGTGATATTGCCGCTCTTGTGTCTCCTTCGTCGGCGGAAAAATTGGAAACAAAGAAAAACGAACGACGATAAGTTTACGCCAATGCCCACCAACTTCTCCATTCTGCCGGAGGATATATTTTCCTAACATCAATAATCTCAAGAAAAAATATGGATAATATTGCTGCTACGCCCCCGGAATCAGATCGGCATCGCGTTTCTCGGTTAACTATAGGCGTAGTCGTTTTTATTTTGCTTGGTTTTGGTGGTGCGGGTTATTACTATTTCATAGAGCCATCAGCAGCGCCTTCAACCGAGGTTCCGAACGAGAAGATTTTTACTCGCACAGAAATCGGCAACCCGGTTAGTTTTTTTAGAAAAGTTTTTTCAGCGAAGGATTATCAGGTTAGTATCAAATACCTGGGAAAGTCTCAAGATCGAGAATCGTACACTTTCTTTTTTCAGAAGGGTATTTTGGTGAGGATAAATACAAAAAACTTAGGTGGAAATTTTACAACAATTTATAAAAATCAGAAGATATATGTCATCGATGAAAACAAGAAGTTGTTTGTTGAAGAAAACCTTAGTGATACTAATCCGGAAGTTCAAGCGCTGCTTTCGATGAATCTCATTAACCTCATTTTGGATAACGAGAGCGCTCCTTGGGCGAGTCTTCCCGATGAGTCCACAGAGATTAGTGTTGGGTATTCTGTTGAAGACAGAGGAAATCATCTCAACCCGAACGCAAAAGTGGACATGAAGATATTCATTGACGCTCGTTCCGGATTCTTAAGATCGGCGTCCACGAAGTTCGAGGTGGATGCTTTCGAACCTCTTATAGATTGGCAGGCAGCAACAATCGAGTATGATGAAGTTGCTGATATCGAGTCATTGAAGCGCTTTCCACTTGATTACACGAAAAATACTACCCGCTAACATAGCGGTCTTCATAGGTATACCGATATAAAAAGAGGCTAAAAAAGAAAAAGCGGCCGGTCTGGTGGGACGGGCCGCTTTGGTTTCCGGTGATTACCGATTGAGTTGCGTCAGGCGGCGATACGTTCTTCGCCGAGGACGGGATGCCAGGCACGGAAAGCACGGAGCGGCGCAACTGACGCGGCTTCCACCGTTTCATGAGCGCCCGGGTCGTAGACGTACAAGTCGACGGGGAGGAAACTTGCCGCCATAGCCGACCGGATAGTCGCCGGGTCAGCCCCGTCGCGCGTTCCGACCCGACCGGTGCCGATCTGAACGATGGAGTAGTGCCGAGTGCCTTCGGTGTGCCACAGATAGTCCATGCCAAAGCGGACCTGTTGCTCGGCGTCGACCCAGCCGCCCCGGCCGATGTCGTGGCAGACGATCATGTGCAGATGTTGCTCGGGAGTGAACTCGAAGGAGAGCACGCTGCCACGGACGATCGGGTGGATGGCAGCAATCTTGTCGACGAATGGTCGGCCGATGCCGAGTACTTCGGAGAGCGTGCTGTTCATACCGATGATGATGTCAGCTGAATTGGTCGGCCGCGTGATGTTGCCGACGATGATGTCTCGGATCATTTCGTTGCTCCAAAGAACCCTCGAACACCCTGTGCGTTCAAGTATGGAAGCACCCTACAGAACCTGGGCACGAGTGTCAAGATGATGTCAGAAAGGTTCACTTTGGAAAAATAAAAGCGGCCGGTCTGGTGGGACGGGCCGCTGAAGAAGTGGGACTTTTTCCCAAAAGTGGAAATCAAAACCCTACCCTCCGACCTCGTTGTCCGACGAGACGAATATCGTTCGGATTGAGGTACTGGCGCTTTTCTGCCGCTGCTGTACCGAAGGCGCTGCGGAGGACCATGCGGATATCACGTGGCGTCAATTCA
>Ga0163144_10002446_pt1 | contig 42826 bp, 35 predicted proteins | sample OliLak19BULKMAT1_FD_123175 | JGI IMG/M metagenome (GOLD analysis project Ga0163144, IMG submission 123175) | Freshwater microbial mat bacterial communities from Lake Vanda, McMurdo Dry Valleys, Antarctica - Oligotrophic Lake LV.19.BULKMAT1 | ecosystem: Environmental > Aquatic > Freshwater >...
ACAGAATGGACAAAATGATTCAAAATCAGCCCGACCCATTCTGTATATTCTGTCCATTCTGTCTAAAAAAAGAATTTCCCGATGCTACCAACATGAGCCAGCACCCCACCTGAGTAGTTACGATGGCGGAAAGAATGGTTCAACCTATCGGTGAGCGAGCAGAGATCTTCACGGCGTGCTTGCCCGCCTTTGGCGGGAACCGCGCCGCGCGGTGATCCTCTTCAGCTCCGATCCTTCAACATTCAACCCTCAACTACGGCGCCTGCGCGCCGTCAGCCGCCCATTGGCGGGCGACGGATTAGCGTATATCAGCGGTTAACTCCGCGCCTGACGCCTGACGACTGACAACTGATTACTGATCGTCTGTTGGCGCCCTGGTCGCCTTCGGCGCCGCCACAGGCGGGTAAACTTCGCGCTTGATCGATTAACTCCGGCTCCGATCGCCTTTCGCCTTCGTCTCAACCTCCCCCCTCGCGCCCTCCGCGCTTTGTCCGATCAAGGCGGGTCGCCTCGAATCCGTGCGATCCGTGTTATCCGTGGTTAAACTGGGTCTCCCCTGCGCCTCCAATGACTTTTTGCGGCTACGTTGCCGTCATATTTGGATCTGATGGCCTCGCGCGGGTGGGGTGCCGTTGACCACACAGATGGTCTGTGCATGATAATGAACATGCCTTCCAAAACTATTTCCCTCGAAGTCGATGCCTACGACCGTTTGAAAGCCACCCGCCGCGCCGGGGAATCGTTTTCCGAGGTGGTGCGCCGCATTACCTTGCCGCCCGCGAAAGCGACCGCCGCCGACCTGCTGGCTGAAGTGAAGGCCGGCACGTTCGGCCGGGGCGTGAACTGGATCGCGGTCAAACACGCGGTCGCTGGCCGGCGTCGAGCCCGCGAATTGCGCTCCGCCTGATGCTGTTCGATAGCGCGTTTCTGATTCACGCCGCCGGACAGCGCGGCCGGAGGTCACAGGCCGCCGCCGAGGCTTTCCTGCGCACGCACTTCGATGCGCCGCTTTACACCTCGCGGGTGTGCTGGGCGGAATTTGCCGAAGGCTGCGCTGCGCCGGCCGACGTGCAGGCGGGCCTGCATCTTTTTACCGTGGTTGAGATCGACGAAAGCGTCGCGTGGACTGCCTCCCGCGTGGCGCGCGAGTTGAAAACGGCCGGCGCGCACATCGGAGATAACGACATCTGGATCGCCGCCACCGCGCTGGCCTACGGCCTGCCGCTGGTGAGCCGAAATGTCCGGCATTTTGCGCGCGTGAGCAACCTACAAGTGCTGAACTACTAACCCGGATATCCGCTCCTGTCTCTCCTGTTCCTCAATCCCTCAATCCTGCGCTCCGTCCTGCCCGATCTTGACCGCAAACGTGGTTCCGACATCGTTGCCCTGGGCGTCAATTCACCGCAATTCTTCACCACGGAGATCCCGACGAGGGAGGTTTTTGGGCCACCTGTCTCGAAGTTTCCGGCGCAAACGGGCAGGGGGAAACGAAGGAAACATGTCTCGCCAGTTTGGCTGAAGCGGTGAAGCTTTTGTTGGAGATTGAGCGGCAGCAGGCCCTGAGCAACGATCCGTCGGCCGAGGAGATTGCCGATTGCGGTATGAAACGGCGGGAGTTGTTGGCCCACATGCAGGCGCATGAGGGTTTCCCGGCGGGGGAGCACTGATCGAGCGCCGTCGCGGCGCTCGAGTCTTCCGCTCCGCCATCCGTGTAATCCGCGGTCAAAAACGTCTGGGTTCGTTTGTCCGACGTCACGCCCGCCCATTGGCGGGCGACGATTGGCGCATATCAGCGGTTAAACGCTCGAACCCGCTCGAACCAGTTTTAACGCGGCACTCGCGGAGAGTGGTGAGTCCCTTCGCGCTCTTCGCGCTTAATCCGACCTCTTTCCGTGTATCCGCGTTTTCCGTCATCGCTCTGGCTGGTTTTTGCTCTGGGTGACGACCTGCTGACCGAGGAGCAGAAACAGCAGCTCATCGAGCGCTTTTACGAGCAGGCCCGTCGGTCGGCCACACCGCCAAAGCGAGCGCGCTCCTGCTCCAGAGCGGTGCGTCAACCTGTCGGCAACTGGCCACGCCTCATCAAGAGCAAGTCGTATCAAGGCCCGGTCGTCTTTAAAATAGCGTGAATTCCCGAAAGGCATTTGAGGGTAGGGGCGGTTATCCTTAACCGCCCTTGTTGCGTGTTCAGTCTTCCAACGAGGGCGGTTGGGGACAACCGCCCCTACCTCTTCTCGTAGCGCACGAAGGTGCGCGTGCCCTCGGCGGCGACGAAGAGTTGCTTGCCGTCCGCGGAGAAGCACGCGGCCTCCACTTGCAGCAAGCCGGGCGACTCCAATTGCACCGGATCGCGCGCGAGCGCCTCGGCCCAGGCTTCGCCCGGACTGCGTTCATAGTAGAGCAGGCTACCGTAGGTCAGCACGACCGCGCCGGTTCCGTCGGCGGTGAAATCCATGGCGGTCACCTCGCCGTGCCGGCGGCCGAGATAGCTTTTCTCTTTCCGTTGCGCCTGGGTCGGCTGCGGCACGCGCGTCACCTGCGCCACGTGCCGCGCGATCGTGATCGCGTTGCCCTCCCTCGGCTCGAGTTCGACGCGATACAGCCGCGGCACGGACTCGCGTTTGGTGAGGAGATAGATCGCGCGGCCGGCGACGTCGACCGCCACGCTCTCGCAGTCGCGCGGCCCGTCTTCGTAGCGCACCTGCAACGTCCGCGTCGGTCGCGCGCTCGCTTCACCGCCCGCCTTGAAGGGCTCGTGCGCCGGTTCGGCGACGATGTGGAGCTGCACGGTCGGCCGCCTGGCGTCGTTGTCGCCCGTATCCGCAATCAGGAGCCACGGCTGGCCGTCGAGCTCGTAGGAGGCGAGATCCTCCCAGTCCTCGTTCTTCACGCCCTGTATCCGCAAGGTGCCGACGGCCGCCCCGAGGGTGCTCACCGCGTAGAGCGCCGGGGCGCCGCCGCTGTCATCATGCGTCCAGAGCACTTCGGGACTGCGCCGGGAAATCGCGAGGCCGCTGGTCTCGAGTCTGGGCGGCGCGCCGAGTTGGCCGGCGATGGTCGGCCCGTGGAACGTGGCCGGTGTCGCGGCGAGCGCGGTCAGCGCGAGGGCGGGGAAACCGGCGAGCAGTCGTTTCATGCCGCCAGACGTTGACGGAAGTCGGCGTGCTGGCAAACGGCGACGCAGGCGCTCGGCTCAATCGAGCGCAGTGAAAAATCGCCCGAAACGCGGGCGCAGCCGGCGATCGAGATCGCCGGATACGACGACGGCTTTCGCCTCGCCGATGATCTCGCGCCGCGCCACGCAGCCGAAGAAGCGCGAGTCGTGGCTGTTGCTGCGATGGTCACCCATCATGAAATAGCTGCCGGGGGGCACGGTGACCGGCCCGAAGCTGCGCAGCGCCGGCCGGCCTGGTTGCGTCATCACGGCGTGAGGCCGGGTGCCCGTGGCTCGCGTGAGAGTTTCGCGGGCGAAGGTGGACGTGGCGCGCTCGGCGTCGGCGAGGTTGCGGGTGATTTCCTCGGGCAGGGTCGCGTAGTCCTGGCGCGTGCCATTGAGAAAAAGCACGTCGTTGCGAACCTCCACGGTGTCACCGGGCAGGCCGATGACGCGCTTCACGAACCGCGTGCCATCGGCGGGAGAGAAGCAAACGACGATGTCGCCGCGCGCGGGATCGGACCAACAGGCGACGCGCGCGAAGGTGAACGGCACGCGCAGGTCGTAGGCGAGTTTGTTGATGAAGACGACGTCACCCGGGAGGATCGTCGGCTGCATGGAGCCGGTGGGGACATAGTTGATGTCGGCGAAGGCGGATTTGGCGGAGGCGACGAGCAGGAGCGGGAGCGCGAGGGGCCGGAGCCAGTTGCGCCAGAGGTGGCGGATGCCAGAGCGGGCGAGGGCGGGGAGGGTTGGTTTCGCGTTCATCGTGGGGGAGGTTGTGGAGCGGCCGCGGGACCGCGAGGGGGTTGCGGATGAGCGGATGAATGGAGGGGATGGAAGGCAAATGGCCGCGGCGTCCCGCCACGGGTGGTGGAACCTGCGGCGGGACGCCGCCGCCGCAGGGTGTAATTGAAAGTGAAGTCAGGGCCCCCGGCCACCGCCACACCGTCCGGCCGCGACGGTTTGTCACTTATTAAGTGACAAACGAGCCCGCCCCCACTGGGACGGAACGACAGGTTTGTCACGTATTACGTGACATACCTGCGGGGTGGGTCGGCCGCACCGGCGTGGCCTTGGTTGGGCAAGTGACTTCACTTTCAGCTGCACCCGCCGCCACATCGCCGCCGACTTTTCATTTGTTTTCGCTGCGGCCCGGCGCGATAGTCCGCGCCATGTTCGTCAAGTCCCCGCAGGCCGCGCTTCGCCGGCTGTTCGATGAAGTCGGCACGGTGGATTGCGTCGGGGTCGAGGAACGCGTCGCAAAATACACCACGCGCTCGATCAAGAAAGCGTCGAAAGTGTGGGGCCTGAAGAAGGCCGTCTCGATGGTCGACCTCACGACGCTCGAGGGGAAGGACACGCCCGGCAAGGTGGCGTCACTCTGCCAGAAAGCCCTGCAGCCGCACGATCCGGAGCTGGGCGTGCCGCAGGTCGCGGCGGTGTGCGTCTACCCGGCGATGGTGCGGCATGCGCGCCGGGCGCTCGGCAGCGACACGGGCGTGCGGATCGCCTCGGTGGCGACGGCGTTTCCCAGCGGGCAGGCGCCGCTCAAGACGCGGCTCGCGGAGGTGCGTGCAGCGGTCGCGGATGGCGCCGACGAGATCGACATGGTGATCAACCGCGGGGCATTTCTCGCGGGAGATTTCGGCGAGATGCAGGACGAAATCGCCGCCGTCGTGGCAGCGTGCGGCGACGCGGCGCTGAAGGTGATCCTCGAGGTGAGCGAGCTGGAGACCTTCGACAACATCCGGGCGGCGTCCTTCCTGGCGATGCGTGTGATCCGCGAGGGCGATTTCATCAAGACGAGCACGGGCAAGACCTCGCTCAACGCCACGCTCGGCAACAATCAGGTGATGCTGGAGGCGATCCGGGATTATTATTTGGATACAGGGATCGCGATCGGCATGAAACCCGCCGGCGGCATCCGCACGGCGAAGCAGTCGCTGCAGTTTCTCACGGCCGTGAAGGAGACGCTCGGCGACGCGTGGTTGACGAACGAGCGCTACCGTTTCGGCGCCAGCTCGCTGCTCAACGACCTCATCCGCCAGCTCGCCAAGGAAAAGACCGGCGCGTATCAGGCGCCTTATTACTTCAGCGAAGCCGCCGAATCCTATTAACCACTAATCTTCACCAATCACAGGTAATGTTTGGGAATTCATCCCTCAAAATTCCCATTCATTGGTGCGCATCAGTGGTTTCAAAAAAATGTCCACCCTTGCTGTTCAGAAAAAAAATACGCGGCCCGTTGCCCGCGCCGGCCGACCCGCGCCCGAGCTTATCTTCGGCGATCTGTGGGAATTCGATCCCGCGCCCGAGACGGCCGATCCGAAGCTCAAGCCGCGCTACGATCTCTTCATCGGCGGCGAATTCGTCGCGCCGAAGAGCGGGAAATATTTCGACACCATCAACCCCGGCAACGAACAGAAGCTCGCGGAGATTGCGCTCGCGGGCCGTGACGATGTCGACGCCGCCTACGCCGCGGCGCAGCGCGCCTATGACACCGTCTGGGCCAGGATGCCGGGCCGGGAGCGGGCCAAGTATCTCTTCCGGATCGCGCGGTTGCTGCAGGATCGCGCGCGGGAGTTTGCCGTCGCGGAGACGCTGAATGGCGGCAAACCGATCAAGGAGTCGCGCGATTTCGACGTGCCGATGGCCGCGGCGCATTTCTTCTATCACGCGGGCTGGGCGGACAAGCTCGAGTATGTCGCGCCGGGCCGCCGCGCCGCGCCGCTCGGCGTCGTGGGGCAGGTGATACCGTGGAATTTTCCGCTGCTGATGCTGGCGTGGAAGATCGCGCCGGCGCTCGCGATGGGCAACTGCGTCGTCCTCAAGCCGGCCGAGACCACGTCGATCACCTGCCTGAAACTCGGGGAGATTTTGCAGGATGCAGGGTTGCCGCCGGGCGTGGTGAATTTCGTGACGGGGGCGGGCGAGACGGGCGCCGCGGTGATGGGCCATCCCACGCCGGCGAAGGTGGCGTTCACCGGGTCGACCGAGGTCGGCAAGATCATCATGCGCTCGCTCGCGGGCACGGAGAAGAAGATGACGATGGAGCTGGGCGGAAAGGCCGCAAACATCGTCTTCGACGACGCGCCGCTCGATCAGGCGGTCGAGGGCATCGTGAACGGCATCTTTTTCAACCAGGGCCATGTGTGCTGCGCCGGATCGCGCCTGCTGGTGCACGAGCCGGTGGCGGAGCAGGTGCTGGCGAAGCTGAAAAACCGCATCCGCGTGCTGCGCGTAGGCGACCCGATGGACAAGAACACCGACGTCGGCGCCATCAACTCGAAGCCGCAGCTCGAGAAGATCGCCGAACTTGTGGCCAGCGGCACGAAGGAAGGGGCGGAGATGTTCCAGCCGCCGTGCCGGCTGCCGACGAAGGGGTATTATTTCCGGCCGACGCTTTTCAGCGGGGTGTCGATGAGCCACCGGATCGCACGGGAGGAGATTTTCGGGCCGGTGCTGAGTATCCTGACTTTCCGCACGGTCGACGAGGCGATCGAGAAGGCGAACAACACGGCCTACGGCCTCAGCGCCGGCGTGTGGACCGACAAGGGCTCGCGCATCCTGAAGATGAGCGTGGAGCTGAAGGCCGGCGTGGTCTGGGCCAACACCTATAACAAATTCGATCCGACGTCGCCCTTCGGCGGCTACAAGGAAAGCGGCTTCGGCCGCGAAGGCGGCCGCCAGGGGCTGCTGGATTACTGCAAACTGATTTGAAACGCGGAGAGCGCGGAGGCCGCGAAGAAAAATCCTCCGCGCTCTCCGCGTCCTCCGCGTTTCAAAAATCAAAGTCACATGTCCCGTCTCCCCATCACCAAGACCCCGAAGCCGTATGTCGGCGGGGCGTTCATTCGCTCCGAGAGCGGGCGCACGTTTCCGATCGCGGACGCCGCGGGCGATTTCTTCGCCAACATCCCGCAGTGCACGCGCAAGGACCTGCGCAACGCCGTCGAGGCCGCCGCCAAGGCCGGTCCCGGCTGGGCGAAGCGCACCGCCTATAACCGCGCGCAGATTCTCTACCGGCTGGGCGAGATGCTCGAGGCGCGGCGGTCGGAGATGATCGACACGCTCGTGCGTTTCGGCGCGGTCAAAGGCGCGGCGGCAAAGGAGGTCGAGGCCGCGATCGACCGCCTCGTCTACTACGCCGGCTGGGCCGACAAATACGAGCAAGTGCTCGGCAACGTGAACCCGGTGGCGTCGCCGCATTTCAACTTCACCGTCACCGAGCCGATGGGCGTCATCGGCGTCATCGCGCCCGCGGCGCCGGCGCTGCTTGGGCTGATTTCCCTCGTCGCGCCCGCGATCACGAGCGGCAACACGGTCGTCGCGCTGGCCTCCGAGACGACGCCGTATCCGGCCATTCTGCTTGGCGAGATGCTGGCGACCAGCGATCTGCCGGGTGGCGTCGTGAATATCCTCACCGGCCACCGCAAGGAGCTGGTGCCGACCTTCGCCACGCACACCCACCTGCGCGCGATCAGCGCGGCGGGTGTCGGCGCGGATGAACGCAAGGCGCTCCGGCTCGGCGCGGCCGAGAGCGTAAAGCGCGTCCGGATTTCCGATACGACCGACGCCGCCGGCTGGTTCGCCGACGGCGCCCAGAGTCTCTACGCCATTCGCGACTTCCTCGAGTTCAAGACCACCTGGCATCCGATCGGGGCGTGAGGGACGGGGCCGAACGGCGGCGGGACGCTGCAGCCACTCGACAGTATCCACCATCGCTTGACGTGGAGCGCGCGGGCCCCGCACGATGCGCGGTCGCTGCGAACGACCCCTACCTCATGCTCCGCCTCACTGCCGCGCTGTTCCTGGGCGCATTCCTGTCCGCCGGCCCACGGGCCGGCGCCGCCACCCCCGAAGAGACGCGCGCCCAGCGATGGGTGGCCGATCCAAGCTACCAGGCGGCGGTCGCGGCCTTCGACCGCGATTTCGACCGCTTCGTCAGCGACCTCATCACGCTGGTCGAAATCCCGGCGCCGCCCTTCGGCGAGAAGGCGCGGGCGGAAGCCTACGCGAAACTTCTGACGGAGGTCGGGCTCGAGGGCGTCACGATCGATGCGGAAGGCAATGCCCTCGGCCTCTGGCGCGGTCGCGGCGGCGCGCCGCTGCTCGCGGTGGCGGCGCACCTCGACACGGTTTTTCCGGCCGATACCAACGTGAAGGTGAAGCGCGCCGGCACCACGCTGCGCGCCCCGGGCATTGGCGACGACACGCGCGGGCTGGCGTTCCTGCTCGCGGCGATCCGCGCGATGAAGGCGGCGCGCGTCCAGACCGCCGGCGACATCCTCTTCGTCGGCAACGTCGGCGAGGAGGGGCTCGGCGATCTGCGCGGCACGCGTTATCTTTTCACGCGGAGCCCGTGGAAGGACAAGATTGCGCGGTTCATCACGATCGATGGCCGGTCCAACGACATGATCACGAACGGTGCGCTCGGCAGCGTGCGCTATCGCGTCACGTTCAAGGGGCCGGGCGGGCATAGCTGGGGTGCGTTCGGCCAGGTGAGCCCGGCCTTCGCGCTCGGCAACGCCATGGTGAAGCTGGGCAAGGTCGTCGCCCCCAGGCAGCCCAAGGTCTCCTACAACGTCGGCATCGTCACGGGTGGCACCTCGGTGAACTCGATCCCGTTCGAGGTCGCGATGGAGGTCGACATGCGCTCGGTCTCGCCGGTGGAGCTCAAGAAAATGGATACGCTCTTCCAGCAGATCGTCGGCGAGGCCGTGGCGGAGGAGAACGCCGCGCGCCAGACGACGTTCGGCAAGATCACCGCGGAGGTGAAGAAGATCGGCGAGCGGCCGTCGGGCACGACGTCGCCGGACACGCCGGTGCTCAAGCAGGTGGCGGCCACGATGAAGAGCTTCGACAAGGTGGCGACCTGGGAGACGAGCAGCACCGACGCGAACATCCCGATCAGCCTCGGCATCCCGGCGTTTGCGATGGCGTCGCAGTCGGCGAACCGCGGCGGCCGGTCGCACTCGCTCGATGAATGGACCGACGTGGAGAAGCCGGGCGCGGTGAAGGATTTCGCGCTCGCGCTGGCGGTGTTGCTCAGCGTGGCGGATACGCCGTGAGGGCGACTGGCAGTGCAGCCCGGCGCGTGAGCGCAGGGAGCAGGGCGCGGCCCGCGCGCGTCCTGGGGTTGGTAGCGGAGCCGCTTCCGGCTCCGATGGAACGGAAGCCGTTCCGCTACGTGTTCAAACGTTATGCGTCTTTGGCGGCCGGCGGAGCGTTCGGCCCGCGTTTGCAGGACGGCGAGTTGCTCCGGTGAGAGCAGGGCCGCCGCGTCGCGGGCCACGCCGCTCCAGTCGATCTGGCTACGGGTGCTGATGTCGGTCGGCTTCACGCGGATCGATTGGTGGTGTTTCAGCACCAAGCGCACGATCTGATCGATCTGGGCGTCGTCGAGGGCGACCCGGGCGGAGTTAACCAGCCCCGCGACCGACGGACGGTAGGCGGAGGTCATTTCGTAGTCGCCCTATAGTTTGTAGCCTTCGGGGCCGAGTATCTGGCGGATCTCGTCCCACCTCCGGGTGGTGGTTTTCCCGGGGCGCGCGACGAATGCGACGCGCGGGCAACCGTCCGGCCGGCGAGCGGTCCAACGTCGTGCTCCCATGCCCCTTACCCAAGCCCGTTCCCGTCTCATTCATCGCGTGCGTTCGTGGCCGCGCCGCACGGTCATCGCGCTCGCCATTGTGGCGGCCGTGCTGATCGGCGCCCGCATCGCCATGCCCTTCGTGGTGAAGCACCAGGTCAACGCGCGGCTCGCCGCCATCCCGGGGTATTGGGGGCAGGTGGAGGATGTCGGCATCGCGCTGTGGCGCGGTGCCTACAAGCTGGAGGGCCTGCAGATTCTGAAGATCGAGGGCGCCGGCCGGGAGCCGTTTTTCGCGGCGCGACGGATCGATTTTTCCGTGGCGTGGCGCGAGCTGTTTCGCGGCAAGATCGTGAGTGATATTTTCGTCGATCAGCCGCAGCTCACCTTCGTCACCGCCGGCAGCGCCAGCCAGAAGGATCTTGACCGCCGCTGGCAGGCGGTGATTCGGGAAATCTTCCCGCTCGAGATCACGCAGCTTGAGGTGAAGGACGGACTCGTGCGCTACCGGGATCTCACCAAGCAACCGCACGTCGATCTCTTTGTGCGCAACGCCCGCGTGCTGGCCACGGGCTTGCGCAACCGCGGCGGCGAACGCGGCGAGGAGTTTCCCGCGAAGATCAACCTCGAGGGCGACAGCCTCGGCGGCGGCCGGCTGACGCTCTACGTCGAGGCGGATCCGCTCGCCGATCAGCCGCACTTTCATCTGAGTGCGAAGATCGACAAGGTGAACCTGCCGGAGCTGAACGAGTCGTTGCTGGCCTACGCGAATGTCGATGTGGGTCGCGGGACGTTCCGGATGGCGGCGGAGATGGCGGGCAAGGACGGCGGCTTTCAGGGCTACGTGAAGCCGTTTTTCGAGGACCTCGATTTCAACAATCTCGAGGATGGCCGCAAAGGCGTCTTCTCGCGCGTGTGGGAAAACGTGGTGCAGGGTCTCGCCTGGCTGGTGAAGAACAAGTCCCGCGATCAGGTCGGCACGCGCATTCCGTTCCAGGGCCGTTTCGGCGACGCGAAAATGGGCCTCGGCACGACGATCGTGAATCTGTTCCGGCACGGGTTCATCCGTGCATTCAATCCCACGATCGAGGGTTCGGTGAAGGCCAACAATGTGCTCCCGACGGGCGGCAGCGCCGACGGGAAGAAAGTGGCGGAGACGAAGGACGACGATCCGAAGAAGGCCGGTGGGCCGACCAGGCGGGCGAGCACGGACCCGAAGAAAGAATAGGGGATTCCGCAAACGGACGGGGCCTGCTGCACCCAGGGGATTGGGCGCAGAATCACGGGCAGGATTCCCGTGCGGCGCGGGCCGGCGGATCGGGGCGACCGCTCATCCTGCGGTCGCATCCGTTCATCCGTTACCTTTTGCACCGGCGCTGCGGTGCGCCGTAGTCTGCGGGGCGATGACTGTTCCGCCCGCCACCACCACCGTGCTGCTCGAGGATTCCGCGCGCCGTGAACGGGCGAAGGCGCGTTTCTACGTGCTCTGCCAGAGCCTGGGTTGGGGCGGCTTTCTCGCGCTTAATCTGGTTTTCTTTGCGGCGTTTCCGGAGGGTTCCGCGGCCGATCCCCGGCCCCGGGGTCACATCGTTGCGCAGATTGTGATGGTCACGGCGCTGGGGCTGCTCGTGACGCACTACACGCGGCCCTTCCTGGCGCGTTGGGGCTGGAAGAATCTCGGCTGGCGCGCGCTCACGCCGCGGCTGTTTGCCACGGCGGCGGTGCAGTCGGCGGTCTGGAGCGGCGTCGGCTTCAGCTATAGTTTTGCGGTCAAGGCGATCACCGGCGTGCCGTGGACCGCGAAATACAGTCCCACGCTGCTGTTCACGATTAGCTGGGTGCAGGGGATGTTCCTGCTCTGCGGCTGGCTCTGCGTTTACTTCTTCTACCACCTCTTTGATCGCTACAACCGCCTGCAGATCGAGCAGCTCCGGCTGGCGGCGCACGTGAAGGAGGCCGAGCTGCGCGCGCTGAAATCGCAGGTGAATCCGCACTTCATCTTCAACTCGCTGAACTCGCTGCGTGCGCTGATCGACGAGAATCCCGCCCGCGCGCGCCAGGCCGTCACGCAGCTCGCCAACCTGCTGCGCTACTCGCTGCAGTCGGCGCAGTCGGAGACGGTGCCGTTCGAGGACGAACTGCGCGTCGTGAACGACTACCTCGCGCTCGAACAGGTCCGCCACGAGGAGCGCCTGCGGGTGCGGCTCGACATCGATCCCGACACGCTGGGGCTCGCGGTGCCGCCGCTGCTGCTCCAGACGCTGGTGGAGAACGCGGTGAAATACGGCATCTCGACGCGGCCCGAAGGCGGTGAGATCGTGATCATCGCGCGGTGTGAGGACGGACAACTTCATCTCCAAGTGATCAACCCGGGCGAGCTGTCCGTGGCCGGCGGGCCCACGAAAGGCGCGACCGCGGCGGCGTCCACCGGGCTCGGACTGAAGAACGCCGCGGAACGGCTGCGCATGTTCTTTGGCGATCGCGCCCGGTTGCAGCTTCGCGCGGAGAGCGACGCGCGCGTGGTGGCGGAGGTGTTCATCCCGGTGCAGCTGACGCGCGTATGAAAGCCCTCCTCGTCGACGATGAACGGCTCGCGCGGAGCGAACTGCGCCGGCTGCTCGCGGCGTTTCCCGACATCGAGCTGGCGGGCGAGGCTGCCAACGCGAAACAAGCGCGCGAACAGATCGCGGCGCTGCGGCCCGAGCTGATTTTTCTCGATGTGCAGATGCCGGGCGAGACGGGCATGCAATTGCTGGAGTCGCTCGAGCCGCCGGTGCCGCACGTGATTTTCACGACGGCTTACGACGAGTTCGCGGTGAAGGCGTTCGAGTTGAACGCGCTCGATTATCTGCTCAAGCCCGTCGATCCCGCGCGGCTGGCGGGCGCGGTCGAGAAGTTGCGGAGCAAGGTCAACGGTGCCGCGGACGATGTGCCGGCGAAGGTTGTGCCGCGCGATCGGCTGGCGGCGGAGGACAAGGTGTTCGTGCGCGAAGGCGACCGCTGCTGGTTTGTCGAGGTGAGGTCGATTCGGCTGCTCGAGAGCGAGGGCAACTATACGCGCGTGCACTTCGACACCGCGCAGCCCCAGCTCTTCCGCTCGCTCAACGCCATGGAGGAGCGGCTCGATTCGAAGTATTTCTTCCGCGCGAACCGGCGCCAGATCATCAATCTCGCGTGGATCGACAAGATCGAGCCCTGGTTCAGCGGCGGCCTGCTCGTGCACCTCAAGGGCGGAGCAAAAGTGGAACTCAGCCGTCGCCAGGCGCAGGAATTCCGCGAGAAGATGAGTCTGTGAAAACCCTGACTCGGAAAATGTGAAAATCAGGAAATCAGGAACGAAGTCATACATCCGTTTCTTGATTTTCTGATTTTCACATTAACTGCCTTGATCGTTTTTCCATCCCATGATCGAAGCCCACCACCTGACCAAGACTTTCAAGGACAAGAAGCGCGGCGAAATCCACGCGGCCGAGGATGTATCGTTTCGCGTCGAGGCGGGGCAGATCTACGGGTTGCTCGGCGCCAACGGTGCGGGCAAGACGACGACGCTGCGGATGCTCGCCACGCTGCTCAAGCCGACCTCGGGCCATGCGAACGTCGCTGGTTTCGATGTCGTGGAGCGCGCGCAACAGGTGCGCGCCAACGTCGGCTTCCTCGCCGCCAGCACCGCGCTTTACGGCCGGCTGACGGCGCGGGAGACGATGGCGTATTTCGGCCGGCTCAACGGCATCGCCGACGCCGAGATCAAGGTCCGGACGAAGCGGCTGGCGGACGAACTCGGCATGCACGAGTTCCTCGACCGGCGCTGCGACAAGTTTTCCACCGGCATGAAGCAGAAGACGTCGATCGCGCGCACATTGATCCACGATCCGGCCGTGATGATTTTCGACGAGCCGACGCTCGGCCTCGACATCATGGCGGCGCGGACGATCGTGAAATTCGTGCGCGACTGCCGCGGCCGCGGGAAGACCGTCATCTACTCGACGCACATCATGAGCGAAGTGGAAAAACTCTGCGACGTGATCGGCATCATCCACAACGGCAAGCTGCTCGCGGAAGGCACGCTGGCGGCGTTGCGCGTGCGCTACGGCGAGCAGGAGATGGAGGAGATTTTTGTGAAGGCGGTCGGCGGGGAGGGTGCAAAATGAACTGGTCCAACATACTCACGATTTACGGCAAGGAGCTGCGCGACATGCTGCGTGATCGGCGGACGCTCCTCTCGATGATTGTCATCCCGACGCTGCTGATGCCGGCGATCATGATCGGAATCGGTTTCATCATGTTCAAGGTCGTGCGCCAGGCGCGCGCCACCGCGCCGACGGTGATGATCATCGGGGGCGACGACTCGCCGCGCGCGCGCGCCGCGCTGGCCGCCAACGAAAAGATCAAGTTCGTGCCGTTGGCCGCGGACTGGCGTCACCAGATTTCCGACAAGAAGGTGCGGGCGGCGGTGGAGATTCCCGCCGGCTTCGACGCCGCGCTCGAGCGCGGGGATGCGGCCACGGTGAAAATCTACAATTACGAGGGGGAAATGCGCTCCGGCTTCGCGGTCGGGGAAGTGCGTCGCTTCTTCACCGACTATCGGGACAAAGTCATCACCGCGCGGCTCGAGGGCCGCGGTCTGCCGGCGACGTTTGTGAAGCCCTTCGAGGTGAAAACGGAGAATGTCGCACCGCCGGAAAAGGTCGGCGGTAACGTCATTGGCGGCATCATTCCCTACATGTTTCTGCTGCTCTGTTTCACGGGCGCGATGTATCCCGCGATGGATTTGACCGCCGGCGAGAAGGAGCGCGGCACCATGGAGACGATCCTGTGCAGCCCGGTGTCGCGCCTCGATCTCGTGCTCGGCAAGTTCTTCATGGTGCTCACGGCTTCGCTCAGCACCGTGCTGTTTTCGCTGATTTCAATGGGGCTGACTTTCATGATCGGTGGCGCCGTGATGGCGAACATGTCAGGCGCGGGCGCGGCGGTGCGGACCGCCGGCGCGGCGTCCGGCACGGCGTCGATGCTGCCGTCCATCGATCCGCTGGGCATGCTGGCCGTGCTCGGCATGGTGCTGCCGATGGCGGTGTTCTTCTCCGCGATCCTGCTCACCATCTCGCTCTTCGCGAAGAGCTTCAAAGAGGCGCAGAGCTACGTCTCGCCGCTCATCATCCTCATCGTGCTGCCCGGGGTCGTCGGGATGCTGCCCGGGGTGGAACTCAACACCCGTCTCGCGCTCGTGCCGATCCTCAACGTCTCGCTTGTATCCAAGGAGTTGGTATCCGGCGTCTGGCAGTGGCACTATCTCGCGCTGATCTTCGGCTCTTCCTGCGTCTATGCCGCGGTCGCTCTCGGGCTGGCGGTGAAGATGTTCAACCGCGAGGACGTGATCTTTCGGACGTAAAAGGATTGGCAAATGCGGAGTCGGCCGCATCGCCCGGGTAAAGCCGGGGTAAAAGCCCCGGGCACCCATGGCGCGGACGGCAGGAAACCTTTATGGTGGGGTCGCAGCAAACAGTCCACGATCACCATGAACTCGACGATCACGTTTCCCCCCGCAGAGCCGACTTTGAAACTCACGCGGCCGTCCGCTGAAAAATGGGCCGCGACGCTCGCGGAAGAACGGCGCCGCCTGCAGGAAGATCACGATGCCCTGCGCGAGCGGGAGCAGAATCTCCGCGACTACGAAGCGCGCCTGCGCTTGTTGCAGGCCGAGATCGACGCGGTGCGCCCGCCCGCCGCCGTCGCACCAGCGACCACGGATAGCCGTCCCCCGACGTCCGTTTTCATGCGGCCTTCGAGCCGGGCGCCGTTTCACGACGACGCGGCGCTGCAGGGCGCGTGGGAAAAGCTGCATCGCGCGCGCGAGATCTTCGAGGCCGAGCAGAAGAACATGCGCGACGACCGGATCGCGATGCGCGAAATGGAAATCCAAATGAAGCGTCGCGAAGAAGCCGTCGCCGCCCGCGAACAATGGGTCGCGGAGCGCGAGGCGCTCGTGGCGGAGGCGATGCCGGATGGCGAGCCGATGGCGGGCGAACACACGATGTCCGCCGTGACGAAGCTCACGCGCGGCCCCTTCAACATGGCGCGCTCCGTCTTCGGCGGAAGAAAGTAAGCATACTTTTGCGCCAGGAAGCATGGCGCCTTGGGAACCTGAAGCGGCGGCCATGGGGCCGCCGCTTCTGTTTTGGGAATCTCCGGAAAATATAGTCGGACAAATCCGGAACTCAGGAAATCAGGAAGAAGCAGCAAGCCGGGGTGATTTCTCCCGGCCATCGGGCCTTTTCCTGAGCGCCTGATATATCAATGGGATTGTTCCGAGACGCCTTTTGCTCTGCGGCTGGATGGGGGTGTAATTGAAAGTGAAGTCAGTGCCCCCGGCCGCCGCCGCACCGTCCGGCCGCGACGGTTTGTCACTTATTAAGTGACAAACGAGTCCGCCCCCGCTGGGACAGAACGAGAGGTTTGTCACGTATTACGTGACAAACCTGCGGGGTGGGTCGGCCGCACCGACGTGGCCTTGGTGGAGCAAGTGACTTCACTTTCATTTGCACCGGCGGGATGGCGGTGCATCTGCCGGTTGGCGACGGTCGGCACCGCGGCGGCGAAGGGACGCGTCGCCCTGTCGATCCCATCGCGACCTTTGAAAAGGTAGGGCGCGGACTCCGCTCCGCGCCGGGGCTGGAACCGCCGACCGGCAGATGCGCCCGCTGGATGGCGTTCGCGCAAAATGCGCTTGCAGCGCACCGCTCCGATCCTCATCTCATCGGCGCGATGAATTATTCCGTTCAGCACTGCGCCTCCGCCTTCGTCAAAATGACGACGGTTAAACGCACGCGCTGGCACGGGTCGGCTTGGCGACGATGGTCCTGCGCTGAAACTCCTGCGCACCGCGGCTGAAAAAGCCCGCTGATTACCACCGCCAAGCCCGACTCACCCGAGTCGGGCTTTTTGTTTCCCCCCGTTTCCCACCCTGTGTTCCTCACCTCTTCCCTCCTCCCACCATGCCCGCCCTCGCTCTCGCCCCTGCTCCCCGCCCCCGGATAGGCCTCGCGCCTGGTCCGGAGATCGAGCTGCCCTCGATCTCCTTCTTCGGCCGCTCGCTCGCGGAATACGCGCAGTTCTTCGCACTCGATCTCGCCGCGCTGAAAGGCCGCGACGTGCTCGACGTCGCGGCCGGCCCGGCGTCGTTCGCCGCGGAGGCCTGCGCGCGCAAGATCAACGCGGTCGCGGTCGACCCGCTCTATGCCGAGCGCCCCGATGCGCTCGCGGCGCGGATCGCGCGCGATTACGACGCGATGTTCGCCCAGATGCGCGCCAAGCGGCGGCTGTATCGCTTGAAGAGCTTTCCCTCGATCGACGCCGCGGAACTCGATTGTCGCGGCGCGGCGCAGCGTTTCCTCGCCGACTACGGGACGCATTTCATCCACAACCGCTACGTCGCCGGTTCGCTGCCGCGGCTGCCGTTCTTCGACGGCACTTTCGATGTCGTGCTGTGCGCGCATCTGCTTTTCACCTACGCGGCGCGTTTCGACTTCGACTGGCACCTCGCGGCCGGTCGCGAGCTCGTGCGTGTGAGCGCCGGCGAAGTGCGGCTGCACCCGCTCTGCGGGTTCGATGGCAAGCCGCTGCCGTGGCTGCCGCGCCTGCGGCGGGAATGGCGCGCGGGCGGCATCGCGAGCGAGATCGTCGCGGTCGACTATGAGTTCTTCGCCGGGGCGAATTCGATGCTCGTGTTGCGGAGGACATGAAGTTCGGAGAAACCGCCAATGAAAGCCAATGTCCGCTGATCTGAATCAGTGCTGATGAGCGCAAATCAGCGGTTAATCATCCGATCGGATTTTATCATGAGTTCTTCCACTGGTCTCGCCCGCACGCCCGAGCCGCCGTATTACGCGGTCATCTTCACGTCGCAACGCGCCGATGACGACGGTCGGGCCTGCCACGCGATGGCGCAGCGCATGGTCGACCTCGGCTCGCGTTACGACGGCTTCCTCGGCATCGAAAGCGCCCGCGGCGCCGACGGGCTCGGGATCACTGTGAGCTACTGGCGGGACGAGGCGGCGATCCTCGCCTGGAAACGCGACACCGAGCATGAGAAAGCCCAGCGCGCCGGTCAGCACATGTGGTATACCGACTACCACGTGCGGATCGCCAAAGTGGAACGCGCGTATGGGAAAGGCTGACTTTGGACAGAATGAACAGAATTGACCGAATGAAACCATCGGGCCGTTGCTCTGCGTTCATTTTGTCCATTCTGTTCATTTTGTCGAAATTATGACGGGTTCATTTCCCCAACACATCATCGCGCGCAAACGCGACGGCCATGTGCTCACCCGCGGGGAGATCGCGTCGTTTGTGCGCGGCGCGACCGACGGATCGTGGGCCGACTACCAGCTCAGCGCGATGCTGATGGCGATCTTCCTGCGCGGGATGACCGCGGAGGAAACGGCCGCCTACACCGAGGCGATGATGCGCTCGGGGTTCGTCGCCGATCTGAGCAATGTGGCGCAGCCGCGGGCCGACAAGCACTCGACCGGCGGCGTCGGCGACAAGGTGTCGCTGCATCTCGCGCCGATGATCGCGGCGTGTGGCGTCGCCGTGCCGATGATCTCGGGCCGCGGGCTCGGCCACACCGGCGGCACGCTGGACAAGCTGGAGTCGATCCCGGGTTTCAACGTCAACCTCTCGTTCGGGCAATACCGGGCGCAGGTCCAGCAACTCGGCTTGTGCCTGATCGGGCAGACGGCGGAGCTCGCGCCGGCCGACAAGAAACTCTACGCGCTGCGCGACGTGACGGGCACGGTGGAAAGCATCCCGCTGATTTGCGCGAGCATCCTCTCGAAGAAGCTGGCCGAGGGCACGCAGGTGCTCGTGGGCGACGTGAAGTTCGGGCGCGGGGCGTTCATGAAGGACAAGGCGCGGGCGCGCGAACTGGCAGAGGCCCTGGTGCGGGTTTCGAATGCGATGGGCACGCCGATGCGCGCCGTGATGACGTCGATGGATCAGCCGCTCGGTCGTGCGATCGGGCATTCGCTCGAAGTGATCGAGTCGATCGACTGCCTCCGGGGCTGCGGGCCGCGCGACACGATGGAGGTCACGTTCGTGCTCGGCGAACAGATGCTGTTGCTGGCGCAGAAGGCGACGACGCCGCGGGATGCGCGGGTGAAGCTGGAGGCGAGTATCGCCAGTGGAGCGGCGCTGGAAAAATTCCGCGCGATGATCGCGGCGCAGGGTGGCGACGCGGCGGTGGTCGACGACCCCGCGCGGCTGCCGCAGGCGAAATTCAAGATATCCGTGCCGGCGCCGATCACGGGGTTGGTGCATGACGTGGATCCGATGACGACGGCGCTGGCGGTCTTGCGGCTCGGTGGCGGGCGCGCCAACGCGGACGCGAGGATCGATCATGCCGTCGGCATCGATCGGTTGCTCAAGATCGGTGAGCCGGTCGAAGCGGGCGCGCCGCTCGGGGTGATTCACGCCAACGACGAAGCCAGTGGCGCCGAGGCGCGAGCGATGGTGGCGAAGGCCATCGTCGTCGGGCGTGAGCCGAGGATGGAACCGGAGCTGATCGGCGAAGTGATCGGGTAGTAGCGCAGGCATCTTGCCTGCCATTCAATGCGAGCCGGCTGGAAGCCGGCGCTACTTCATTGTTCCATCTCCGCGAGCCTGGTCGCGGCGTCTTCCCACGCGGTGGTCGCCGCATTGATCTGATCGACGATGGTGCTCAGCTCGCGGTTGAGGTGGTGGAACTTGCCCTTGTCGGCGTAGGATTCCGGCGCCTCGAGCGCGGCGGTGATTTCGTTCTGCTTGGCCTCGAGCTCGACCACGGCCTTCTCGAGCTGGCCGACGTGCTCGCGGAATTTCCGGATCTCGCTCGGGCTGGGCTTGGCCTTCGCCGCCGGCGCGGGCGCCTTGGCCGCGGGCGCGGCGGCCTTTTGCTGCACGGGCCGGGCGTCGGTGAAGCCGGCGGTGAGCGCGGCGCGGGCGTCGGTGAAGCCCGCGGTGAGTGCGGCGCGGGCGTCGCCGGCCTTGGACTTGTCGAGGTAGTAATCGTAATCGCCGGCGTAGGGCGTGAGCCGGCCGCTATGCACGTGCAGCACGTTGCGGGCGAGCGCGCGGATGAAATGCACGTCGTGGCTGATGAAGATGAGCGTGCCCTCGTAGGCCTTGAGCGCGCCGATCAGCGAGTCGATCGACTGGATGTCGAGGTGGGTCGTCGGCTCATCCATCAGGAGGAAATTCGGCGGCTTCACCAGGATGCGGGCGAGCGCGAGGCGGGATTTTTCGCCGCCGGAAAGCACGGTGACGGGCTTGTGCACATCGTCTTTGCGGAAGAGGAAGGCGCCGAGGATGGCGCGGGCCTGCTGCTCGGTGAGCTGGTTCTCGTTCGTCCGCAGCTCCATCACGTTTTCGAACACGGTCGCGTCCGCGCTCAGGTTATCGAGACGGTTTTGCGCGAAGTAGCCCGAGACCACGTTGCTGCCCAACTCCATCTTGCCGCCCTGGATGGGGAGGACGCCGGCGAGGATCTTGAGCAGGGTGGATTTGCCGGCGCCGTTGGGGCCGACGAGGACGATGCGCTGGCCGCGCTCGGCCCTGAAGTTGAGATCCCGATACACGACGTGGTTGCCGTAGGCCTGCTGCACGTGCTCGAGTTCGACGACCTTGAGGCCGGAGCGCGGCGGCTGCGGGAACTTGAAGTTGATCCGCTTCAGCTCCTCGTGCGGCTCCTCGACGGCGACGGCCTCGAGCCGCTCGATCTGCTTCTCCTTCGATTTGGCGCGCGAGGCCATCGAGGCCTTGGCGCCGAAGCGATCGACGAATTTCTGGAGATGGGCGATCTCGCGCTGCTGGTTCTTGAAAAGCTGGGCCTGTTGCGATTTGCGCGCCTCTTTCTCCTGCAGGAAATTGTCGTAGTTGCCGTGGTAGTAATGAAGCGTCCCGGCGCGCAGCTCGAGCATGCCGGTGCAGAGCGCATTGAGGAACGCCCGATCGTGCGAGATGACGACGAGGCCGCCCGGATAGCGGATGAGATACTCCTGGAACCAGAGCAGTGCTTCCAAATCGAGGTGATTGGTCGGCTCGTCGAGCAGCAGGAGCGCGGGCTCCGCCACGAGCAGCCGCGCGAGGTGCGCGCGCATCACCCAGCCGCCGGAGAACGTCTTCGCGAGCTTGTCGGCGTCGCCTTCCTTGAAGCCGAGGCCGGCGAGGATCTTTTTCGCGCGCGGTTCGAGCGTGTAATCGATGTCGTAGTCGTCGTCGGTCGGCTCGAGTTTTTTGCCGCTCGTCGCGATGTGGAGGATCGTCTCGTCGCCGGCAGGTGCGCTCTCCTGCGGGAGAAAGCCGAAGTCGGCGCCGCGCTCCCACTCGATGGTCCCGGTGTCGGGTTTTTCCTCGCCGAGAATGAGGTTGAAGAGCGTGGACTTGCCTGCGCCGTTGGGACCGACGAAGCCGAGCCGATCGGTGCGCGCGATGAAGAGCGACACGTCGGCAAAGAGTTCGCGGGTGCCGTAGGACTTGGAAACGTCGGCGATGGTGAGCATCGGAACCGGCCAAGACACCGGTTCGCATCCCTTTCGTCAACCGTGGCGTTGAAGTAGCCCGATTTATCGGCGGACCACCGGGCCGAGTCCCGGCGCCTTACCGCGCGGCCGTCAGTGCGATGCTGCCGGCCACGGCGAGCACGCCGCCGACGATGGCGCGACGGGTCGGTCGGTCGCCTTCGAGCCAGAAGGCGATGGGGATCGAGAGCAGCGGGGCGGTCGCGGCGATCGGCAGCACGAGGCCACTCGGCGTGGTCGCCAGCGCCCATTGATAGCAGCCGACACCGATGACGGGCCCGGCGAAACCGGCCGCGAGGATCCAGCGGACGCCGTGGCGCCGGGTGGGGGCCGTGGCATCGCGCGGCATCCGGTTCAGGCTCCGCAGCACGAGAAAGAGCGCGGCGGAGAACACGAGGCCCGCGAGGATGCGTTGATAGGCCGCGGTGATCCCGAACGCCGCCTGCTGGGTGATCTCCCCGGCGGCGTTGGCGACTGTCACGCCCTTGCGGCTCACGAGCGCGCCAAAGCCCTGGCCGCAGGCCGCGACGAACCCGAAAAGGAAACCGATGGGGCGCACGCGCACGCGCGGCGGGCTCGATTTGCCGGGGGTGATCGCGACGGCGACGCCGGTCAGAATGAGCAATCCCAGCGACAACTGCGTGGCGGTGAGTGTGGTGCCGAGCCAGAGCCACTCGCCGAGCGCGGCGAGCGGGGCCGCGAGACATTGCGTCATCAACACCGTGATCCGCGAGCCGAGCAGAGGAAGCGCCGCGTAAACGCCGATGTCGCCCAAGCCCATGCCGATCACGCCGCTGAGCAGGAACCAGCCGAGGCTCGCGCTGCCCAGGCCGCCGCCGACGGTGTGAGCAAACACGCCCAAGATGATGACCGCCACCGCGAGCCGGCCGAGGTTGGCGCGCACCTGGCCGTTGGCGCGCACGCTGTAGCTCGCGCAGGTGGCGTTGAGCGCGAAGAAGAACGCGGCGAGAAAGGCGGGCAGCATCGGAGCAAGCACAGGGAAAGTGGAATCGCCCGGGAATAGAATCCCTATCTTGCGCGCGACCGGTGCAGCGCCGGTGCGCGCGAAGGGCAACAGCACCGGAGGACTCGCAGCCGCCGCGACGAAGGCAGCGCCGCGGGCGGCGGCGGTGTTGCGCGCAGATTTTTCTTTTTTCTCCGGCGGAGTTCCTCACCTTCGCTCTCACATGAAAGCGAAACGTCAGAACCAACGCCCCGAAGACATCAACGCTGCACTCGCCGCCAGGAAGGGGCCGGTCTCGAAGTTTCTCGCGAAGAACTATCACCACTTCAACGCCGCGGCAGTGCTCGATTCCGCCAAGGGCTACGAGACGCACCTCGCCGCCGGCGGGAAGATGCTCGTGACGCTCGCGGGCGCGATGTCGACCGCCGAGCTCGGCATCTCGCTCGCGGAGATGATCCGGAAGGACAAGGTCCACGCGATCGTCTGCACCGGCGCGAATCTCGAGGAGGACATCTTCAATCTCGTGGCGCACGATTACTACGAGCGCGTGCCGCACTATCGTAATCTGACGAACGCGGACGAGGAGAAGCTGCTCTCGCGGCATATGAATCGCGTGACCGACACGTGCATCCCGGAGATGGAGGCGATGCGCCGGATCGAGACGGTCGTGCTCGACGAATGGGTGAAGGCGGATCGGGCGGGCGAGCGTTATTTCCCGCACGAGTTTATGTATAAGATTCTCCGTGGCGGTAAGCTGAAGAAGAGCTACCAAATCGACCCGAAGAATTCGTGGATGCTCGCGGCCTGCGAGAAGAACCTGCCGATGATCGTCCCGGGCTGGGAGGACGCGACGCTGGGCAACATGTATGCCGGCCACGTGATCAGCGGCGACGTGAAGAACGTGCACACGGTGCGCACCGGCATCGAATATATGACGTGGCTGGCGGAGTGGTATACGAAGAACGCGAAGAAGCTGCGCAACCGCGAAGGCTCGATCGGTTTCTTCCAGATCGGCGGCGGCATCGCGGGCGATTTCCCGATCTGCGTGGTGCCGATGCTGCACCAGGATTTGCAGCGCACGGGCGTGCCGCTGTGGGGTTATTTCTCGCAGATCAGCGACTCGACGACGAGCTACGGCAGCTACTCGGGCGCGGTGCCCAACGAGAAGATCACGTGGGGCAAGCTCGCGGGCAGCACGCCGAAATTCATCATCGAGAGCGATGCGACGATCGTGGCGCCGTTGATTTTTGCCTGGGTGCTGGGGCAGTGAGGTAGCGGCATTTACCGCTCGCGGGATCGCGGGTGGCCGTTAGAACTCGCCGCCAAGCGTGAAAGGCGAGCCCCTCGACCCCACTGAGCGCCGATGGCTGAACGCGTGCGGCAGCCGGCTGCTTCTGGTCGCCCTCGTGGTGTTGTCCGGCCGGTTCACGGGGCAGAAATGGCTCGTCACCCTGATGCCGGGAGCCACGCCGATGGCGTTTCCGACGGCCCTCGCGCTGTTGATCGGTGGCGGCGGAATGCTCGCACAGGGCAGCGGGCGGCCGGGGCTGGGAAAGTTGCTGGCCGCGCTCCTCGGGTTGATGGGGCGGCACGCTGGCGTTGTATGCGCTCGCCGCGCCGCTGGGCCTGCAACGTTTCATCTACAATCCGCTGCGGCCGGTGATCTCGCAGGGCGTGGGCTTGGACGGCCGGATGTCGCCGAATGTCGCGCTGGCGACACTGCTTCTCGGGGCGGGTTTGCTCCTCCTCGGTGCGCACCGACTCCGGCCGCGGCTCGCGACGCCGGTGGTCGCGCTGCTGCTGGCCATTCCGCTGCTGGCGGCGATCAGTTATCTCACCGGTCTGCGTTTCGCGGCGGAATGGTGGCGCTACACGTCGATGGCGATCCACACGACACTGAGCTTCCTGGCGGCGGCGACCCTGCTGCTTTTCTGGCTGGTGCGCCGCATGGCGAGGGCCGAGCGGATCGCGGCGCGCACGCTGCCGTTCTTCGTCGGGGCGGGCACGGTGGTGTTTGTGCTCGGCGCGGTCGTCCTGGTCAGCAACGAGCAGCGGCTGACGGCGACGCGGGCGGTGACGCGCACCCTCGAGGTCGACGCCGCGATCGACCGCTTCATCGCGAGCGTGGCGCGGCTGGAGTCGTCGACGCGGGCCTTCGGCGTCACCGGCGACGAACACTACGTGGAGCGTATCCAGGTCCACCGCACGAGCACGGCCGAGGCGGCCGAGGCGATCGTCCGGTTGACCGCCGGCCAGGCGGTGCAGCAGGCGCGCGCCCGGGCGATCCGCCCGCTGATCGGGGAGGAGTGCGCGATCAACGACGCGCAGGTGCAGGCGCGGCGCACGGGCGGCGCCGAGGCGGCGGCCCGGGTGCTGCGCAGCGAACCGCCGGAATTGATGACGGGGTTGCGGGCGTCGACCGACGGACTGCAGACCGAGGAGAATCGCGCCGCGCAGCGGCTGCGCAGCGAGGCGGCGATCAACGAGGCGCGCCTGCGCTGGGGCCTGGTCGCGGGCGCGCTGCTGACGGTCGGCCTGGTGAGCACGGCGTTTTCCCTCGTGCATCGGGCCCAGGCCGATCTGCAGCAGGCGAACGACCTGCTCGAACAGCGCGTGCGCGACCGCACGGCCGAGCTCGAGGCGAGCGCGGCGCAGCTCCGCGAGAACGAGGGCCGGCTGCGTTTTCTTGCCGACACCATGCCGCAGCTCGTGTGGACGGTGCGGCCCGATGGCACGCTCGAGAACGTGAACCACGGCTACCGCGTTTTCCTGGGCGTGGCGACGGAGGCCGAGGCGCTCGCCGCGCTCGCCACCGTGGTGCATCCGGACGATGTGGAGGAGACGCAGCGCGAGTGGGAGGCGATGCGCGCGGAGCAGCGTTCCGCCGGCGGCGAGCTGCGGCTGCGGCGCAGCGACGGCGCGTATCGGTGGCATCTCTGGCGGGCGCACCCGGAACGCGACACGGCGGGCGCGCTGGTGCGCTGGGTGGGAACCTCGACCGATATCCACGACCACAAGCTGGCGGAGGAGCGGCTCGAGGCGCGCGTCGCCGAGCGCACGGCCGATCTCGGGGCGAGCGAGCAGCGTTTCCGGCATGCGTTTCATTTTGCCGGCACGGGCATGGCGATCGTGGCGCTCGACGGGCGCTGGACCCGCGTCAATCGTTCGGTTTGCGAGATCGTGGCTACGGCGAAACCGAGCTGCTGCAAAAGACGTTTCAAGACATCACGCACCCCGATGATCTGGCGGCTGACCTCGCCAACGTGCAGGCGCTGCTGGCGGGCACGCGGCATTTCTACCAGATGGAGAAACGTTATTTTCACCGCGACGGCCCCATTGTGTGGGTGCGATTGACGGTGTCGCTCGTGCGCGACAACGACGGGCAGCCGGTGCATTTCGTCTCGCAGATCGAGGACATCACCGAGCACAAGCGGCTGGAGGCGAGCCTGGCGCGGGCGCGCGACGAGGCGCTGGAGGCCTCGCGGCTGAAGTCGGAGTTCCTGGCGGTGGTGAGCCACGAAATCCGCACGCCGATGAACGGCGTGATCGGGATGACGGCGTTGTTGCGCGACACGTCGCTGACAGCGGGCGCGATGGCGGGCGATCGCGAGCGCGCGCGGAACGCCGGCAAGAACGATTTTCTGACGAAACCGGTGCGCACGGAAACGCTGTCGGTGGCGCTGGTGCGCGCTCACGCCATGCTGGCGGAGGATGCGAGTCGGCCGGGTTTCCGGGCGGGCGACACGCCCGCGGGGAGGAGCGCGTGAAATTACTTAGCGCGGGGGACTCGCCACGGGTGAGGGGCGGGACCTTACTGCGGCGTTTCCCCGACCCGTGGTGGCGCGCCGCCGGACTGCACCGGCGGTGCGCGCTGCCGGCGACGTGAGCGCATGAAGTCCGATTCCGAATCAATTTCCGATGCAGGTGGCGCGGTGCCGGTGCGGCCAAAACGGGCGTGGGAGGCCGCGAGCTGGCTGCTGCCGGTGGCCGTGCTGATTGCGGGTTGGGCCTTCAGCGGCTGGATCTATTTCCTGTTGCAGCGCGAGAGTGGGCGGCGGCAGGCGGAGTTTTTCAACGAGCGCGTGGCGGAGGCACAGGCGGCGATCCGCGTGCGGATGACCTCGTATGAAGATGCGCTGCGCGGTGGCACGAGCTTCTTCGCCGCCAGCAAGTCCATCGATCGCGAGGAATGGCGCGTCTACGCGGCATCGCTGCAGTTGAGCGTGCGCTATCCGGGCATCAACGGCCTCGGCGTCATCTTCGCGGTGCCGCCGGATCGGATCGCGGAGTGGCAGGCGCGCGTGCGGATGCCGGGCGAGCTCGATCGGGTGGTCACGCCGTTTCCGGATACGGCCGACCGGCCGGGGGAAACGAAATTCCTCATCACTTATCTCGAGGGCAATGTGACGGAAAGTCTGCCGATCGGTCGCGACATCTCCACCGAGCCGAGCCGCCGGCAGGCCGCGGAACGCGCGCGCGACACGGGCGAGCCGCATCTCCACTACCGCCGGCAGGGGTCGCGCGATCTGCAGCGGCGGTCGGGTCTGCTGCTTTACGTGCCGCTCTATGTGAACAACGCGAAACTCGCGACGGTGGCCGAGCGACGGGCGGCGCACCTGGGCTGGATTTACGCGCAGGTCTATCCGGACGTCTTTCTCGACGGCGTGCTTGGTCCGATGGGGGCGACGCTGCGATTGAGTTTTTTCGAGGGCACCGAGCTGAGCCGGGAGCGCCTGCTTTATTCATCGATGGGCCCCAGCCGCGAGGTTCCGACCGTTTTCGAGCGCGTCACGCAGATGCGGATGGCGGGGCAGGGCTTTCAGCTCGGCTGGGAGCGGGGGCCGCGCTTTCCCGGCGGCGGGAGCTTCCCGGCGGTCTGGGCGGGGAGCAGCCTGGCCGTGGCGACGCTGTTGCTGGCGGGCCTGATCACGAGCCTGCAATCGGTGGGGCGCCGCGCGAACGCCATCGCGGCCGAGCGCACGGAGCAGCTTGCGGCCAGCGAGGCGCGGATGCGGCTGTTTGCGGAGCAGGCGCCGGCAGCGGTGGCCATGCTCGACCGCAACCTGCGCTACCTTGTCGTGAGTCGCGAGTGGATACGCGCCCACGCTCTGACGGGTGACATGATCGGCCGTTCGCCCGGCGACGTGTTTCCGGAGATGGGCGCGCACTGGCAGGCGGTTTACCGTCGCTGCCTCGCCGGCGCGGTCGAGCGCTCGGAATCGGATTTGGTCGTGCGCCCGGACGGCTCGGAACAGTGGCTGCGCTGGGAGGTGCAACCCTGGTTCGATGCCGCCGGCAAGATCGGTGGCGTCGTCATGCTTACGGCCGACATCTCCGAGCGAAAGCGGCTGGAGGAGCATCTGGCGGAAGCGCGGGACGAGGCCCTGGCGGCGTCGCGGCTGAAGTCGGAGTTTCTCGCGACCGTGAGTCACGAGATTCGCACGCCAATGAACGCGATCATCGGCATGACCGCGCTGCTGGCCGAGTCGAGGCTGCCGGACGAGCAGAAGGAGATGACGCAGGTGCTGCAAAGCAGCGCCGAGGGCCTGCTCGCGATCATCGACGACATCCTCGATTTCTCGAAGATCGAGGCGGGCAAGCTGCGGCTCGATCCGGTGGATTTCGATTTGCGGCGGGTGATCGACGAGACGATCGCGTTGTTTGCGCCGCGGCTGGAGGGGCAGGGCTTGGCGTTCACGTCGGAGTTGGCGCTCGGGCCGCAACTGCGGGTGCGCGGGGATGCGGGGCGCGTTCGCCAGATCCTCGCCAACCTCCTCGGCAATGCGGTGAAGTTCACGGTGCGGGGTTCGGTGCGGGTGGAGGCGGCGGTGTCGAGCCAGAACGCGACGAGCGTGCGCGTCCGCATCGCCGTTCAGGATACAGGCATCGGCATCCCCCCCGCGGTGCAGGCGAAGCTCTTCCAGCCGTTCGTGCAGGCCGCCGAGATTGGGCGGGGGGGCGGCACGGGCCTGGGACTGGCGATTTCGCGGCAGCTCGCGCGGGCCATGGGCGGCGAGATCGGCGTGGACAGCGAGCCGGACAAGGGGTCGACCTTCTGGTTCACCATGGAGCTGCCGTGGGCGGCGCAAGACCTGGAGCGGGCCGCCGGGCCCGCGAGCGGCGGGCGGGCGGCGCCGGCCCGCTTGGCGGGCCCTGGGCCGACCGGCCGGCAGCTCCGTCTGCTTATGGCTGAAGACAACCCGGCGAATCAAGTCGTGGGTCGGCTGCTGCTCGCCCGGATCGGCATCCAGGTGGACATTGTCGACAACGGCGCGGCCGCCCTGGCGCGGCTGGCGGGCGAGACCTACGACGCGGTGCTGATGGATTGCCAGATGCCGGTGATGGATGGCTACGAGGCCACGCGCCGTATTCGGGCCGGCGCGCTCCGGGGCATCGACCCCGCGGTGCCGATCATCGCGGTGACGGCCTACGCCATGCATGAGGATCGCGGACGCTGTCTCGAGGCGGGCATGAATGATTACATTGCGAAGCCTATTCGGGTCGCCGATCTGCGCGCGGCGCTGGAGCGTTGTGGGCTCGGTTGCGAGCCGCCGGCCGCCGATGAGACTCCGGCGGCGCCGACCGCCGATTCCAGTATCCTCGATCCCCGCACGCTGGAGACCGCGCGCACGCTGCCGGGGGTCACCGGCCCGTCGCTGCTACCCGAGCTGATCGCGCAGCATCTCGCGGGCGAACCCGCCGCCCTCGCGGCGCTGGCGGAAAGCGCCCGGAGCGGGGAGTGGCTCGCGCTGGCCGAGCAGGCCCACAGCTTCGCAGGCGAAGTGGCGGCGCTGGGGGCGCTGGCGCTGCGCAACGCCGCGCTCGAGCTGGAAAGGGCGGCGCGCGCGTCCGACCCCGCCCGCGTGCAACACCCGCTTGCGTCGGTGCAGAACGAGGCTGCGCGCTTGCGGAGTGCGCTGGGACGACTGAAGGTTTCCGATCCATGAAAGTGCTCGCGATCGAAGATCAGCCGATGGCCGCGCTCCAGCTCACCGCGGCGCTGCGGGCGCTGGGCCATGAGCCGGAAAGCGTGAAGGACGGGATGACCGCGTGGGAACTGCTCCGGCAGCAGCCGTTCCGGGTGGTCGTGAGCGACTGGCGGATGCCTGGCATCGACGGATTGGATCTCTGCCGGATGATTCGCCAGCGCGGCGGCGAGTATGTTTACTTCATCCTGATCAGTGCGGCGGGCGTGACGCGCGAGACGCGCGAAGCCGCCCTCCAGGCCGGCGTCGACGACTTCCTCGCCAAGCCGATCGATCCGGATGAGCTCGGCATGCGCCTGCATGTGGCGGAGCGCATCCTCGGCTTTACCGCGCAGGTGAAACAACTGGAGTCGTTCCTGCCCATTTGCGGCTACTGCAAGAAAGTGCGCGACGACAAAAAATACTGGAAGGAGATCGAGGCTTACATGAGCGAACGCGACGGCACGCGTTTCAGTCATGGGGTCTGTCCGAGCTGCTACGATCGTGTGGTGGTGCCACAGCTCAAGCAACTGGGCATCGACAGTCCGCCGGCGGGCAAGGATCTGCGCTGAATATCGCGGGGCGCGACGCAACGTGAAACGCGATACGGTCGTCCTCGTGTTCGCGTTCGTTCTTTCTCTTTTCGGTCTGGCGTAGGCAGAATCAGAGAGAACGAGGAAGAATGAGAGGAAGAGAAAGAAATCCGCATGCCCGAGCTGCCTGACATCACCGTCTATCTCGAGGCGCTGGAGCGCCGGGCGGGCGGGCGGGTGTTGGCGCGGCTGAAGATTGCGAACCCGTTCGTGCTCCGCACCGCGGTTCCGTCGATCGCTACGTTGGTGGGTCGCCGCGTCGTGGCGTTGCGACGGCTCGGCAAGCGCATCGCCTTCGGCTTCGCGGGTGATCGCTGGTTGGTGTTGCATTTGATAATCGCGGGTCGGCTGCAATGGACGGCGGCCGGGGAGAAAGCGCGGGCCCGCCCTGTGATCGCGGAGCTCGATTTTGCCGACGGCACGCTCGCGCTGACCGAGGCGGGGACGAAACGGCGCGCTGCGCTGCACGTGGTGGAGGGCGAACGCGCTCTCGCGGCGCACGAGCCCGGCGGGGTCGATGTGTTGGCCGTGACGGAAGAGGAATTCGTTAAGCAGAAAGCCAGGAATCCAGAGAAGACGGTGAATTCAGAAGCCGGGAAACCAGGAGTTCAGGAAGGTCAGGGATTTTCGGACGGCATTTCCTGGCTTCCTGGTTTCCTGCTTAACTCACCGGGTTCGGGCTTTGCGCTGGGGCGGGTTTGCGCTTTGGTTGCCGGCTCATGCCCAACGCGCTCGCCGCCGAGAAATCCCCTTACCTGCTGCAGCACGCGGATAATCCGGTGGACTGGCAGCCGTGGGGCGAGCCGGCCTTCGCGCGCGCGCGGGCGGAGCAGAAACCGATCTTCCTGAGCATCGGCTACTCGACGTGTCATTGGTGCCACGTGATGGCCCGCGAATCGTTCGAAAACGCGGCGGTCGCGAAAATTCTGAACGAGCACTTCGTATCCATAAAGGTCGATCGCGAGGAGCGGCCGGATGTGGACAAGGTCTACATGGCCTACGTGCAGGCGATGACGGGCCACGGTGGCTGGCCGCTCAGCGCGTGGCTGACGCCGGAGCTGAAGCCGTTCTACGGCGGCACGTATTTCCCGCCGGAGGATCGGCAGGGGCGGGCGGGTTTCCCCGCGATCCTCGAGGCGATCGCGCGGGGCTGGCGCGATGAGCGCGACAAGCTCGTGGCGGAGGGCGAGCGGGTGATCGGTTCGTTGCGCGAGTATCATTTGCGTGGCGCAAACGCCGACGTCGGAGCGGCAGGGAAAGCGGAGCCGACGCTGGTCGAGGCGGCGAGCAAGGCCTTCGAGAAGGGCTTCGAGCATTTCTACGAGAACTTCGATCCGGCGCACGGCGGGTTCGGCGGCGCGCCGAAGTTCCCGCGGGCGTCGAACCTCGCGTTTCTGCTGCGGATCGCGGCGTTGCAGGGCGTGGAAAGCGAAATGGGCGCGGAAGCGGTGCGATTGACGAGCGCGACACTGCGCGCGATGGCGCGCGGTGGTATGCACGATCACGTCGGTGGCGGGTATCACCGCTACGCCGTCGACGAAGGCTGGTTCGTGCCGCACTTCGAAAAAATGCTCTACGATCAGGCGCAGATTGCGATCAACGCGCTGGAGGCGCGGCAGGCGTCCGGCGACGAGCGGTTCGCGTGGATGGCGCGGGATATTCTCGACTACGTCGCGCGCGAGCTCACGAGCTCCGAGGGCGGATTCCATACGGCGGAGGACGCGGATAGCCGGGAGGCGGGACCGGGGACAGGGGACAGGGGACGGGAGACCGGGCACGTGCGGAAGGTGGAGGGGGCGTTCTATGTTTGGACGGCGGCGGAGTTGCGGGCGGTGCTCGGCGAGGATTTTGCTTTTTTCGCGGCGCATTTCGGAGTCGAGGAGGAAGGCAATGTGCCGGCGCAGCTCGATCCGCACGGTGAACTGCGGGGCAAGAACATTCTGGCGCAGCGGCGCACGCTCGCCGAGACGGCGGCGCAATGGTCGCTGCCGGTCGAGCAGGCGAACGATCGGCTGGTGGGGGCGCTCGGGCTGATCCGCGCGCGGCGGGCGCAGCGGCCGCGGCCGCAGTTGGACGACAAGGTGATCACGGCCAACAACGGACTGATGATTTCGGCGCTGGCGAAGGCGCATCAGGTTCTTGGAGACGACGTATATCTGGCAGCGGCGACGCGCGCGGCCGGGTTCATCGAGCGCGAGTTGTTCGATGCGGCGCGGGGCGTGCTCTTCCGGAGCTGGCGCCAGGGCCGAGGGGTGACGGAGGGATTTGCCGAGGATTATGCGTTCCTCATCCAGGGGCTGCTCGATCTCTATGAAGCCGGATTCGATGGGCGCTGGCTGCAGTGGGCGGAGCGGCTGCAGGCGACGATGGACGAGCTTTGCTGGGACGAAGCGCGGGGCGGCTATTTCAATTCGGCCGCGAACGCTCCGCACCTCGTGCTGCGTTTGAAGGAGGATTACGATGGCGCGGAGCCGGCGCCGAGCAGCGTGGCGGCGAAGAACCTGCTGCGGCTGGGGGGGCTGTGGCACGACGAGGCGCAACTCGCGCGGGGCCGGCGGACGGTCGAGGCCTTCCGGGCGCAATGGAGCCGCGCACCGCACGCGATGCCGCAGATGCTCTGCGCGCTGGAGCTGGCGCTGGAGCCGCCGCGCCACGTGGTGCTGGCGGGCGACCCGGGCGCGGCGGATTTTCGCGCGCTGGTCGGAGTGCTCCACGAGCGGCTCGGGCCGGCGCGCAGCCTGATCGCGGTGGACGGCGGAGCCGGGCAGGCGTGGCTGGCGCGGCGGGCCCCGTGGCTGGCGGAGATGAAGCCGATCGATGGGAAGGCCACGGCATTCGTTTGCGAGGACTTTGCCTGTCGCGCGCCCGTGACGAGCGCAGGCGCGTTGCGCGCAACCTTGCGGTGATTGCTCAGAATCTCATCAACCTCAAACGGCTTTCAGATGGGTGTTACTGGGGAGAGCGGGCCGTAGTTTCCCCCGTTGCGACCCAGGCCCGGCCTGAAATCACTTATCGCGCTCCCCCCTCCCACTGTGAAGATTCTCGCTGTCGAAGATGATGCTGTTTCCCGGGCCGTTTTGCGGAAGGCCCTGCATCGGCTGGGGCACGAGGCGATCGAGGCGGCGGATGGCGAGGCCGCGTGGGACCTGCTGCAGAAGAACACGGACGTGCGCGTGGTCGTGAGCGATTGGACGATGCCGAATGCGGACGGGCTCGAGCTCTGCCGGCGGATCCGCAAACGGGTGGGCGCCGAATATACCTATTTCATTCTGCTCACCGGACGTGACGCCACGGAGGAAAACCAGACGACCGCCGCGGACGCGGGCGTGGACGATTTTCTCACCAAGCCGCTCGATCTGCCGGGCCTGTGGACGCGATTGCGCGTGGCGGAGCGGATCCTGCGCTACACGAAACAGGTGAGCCAGCTCGAGGAGATGCTGCCGATTTGTTCCTACTGCAAAAAGATCCGCGACGACCAAAATTACTGGCAGCAGATCGAGGGTTACATCAGCGTGCGCACGGGCAGCGATTTCAGTCACTCGGTCTGCCCCGACTGTTACCAGGCCGTCTTGGTGCCGGAGCTGGCGAAGCTGAAGGAAGCGACTGCGGCCAAACCCCCGCCCTCGGTTGAACGAAAGCATTAAACATCTCGAGGAGAAGATCGCCCACCTGGAGCGGCATGTGACCGAGCAGGACAAGGCGATGCTGGAGTTTGCCGACGAGCTGGCCGCGATTCGTCGCGAGCTCAAAGTCTGGCGCGCGCGAGCCGAGGCGCGCGGCGCAGGCGGCGGCGGTGACGCAGGTGGCCTGGAGCGCGACGAGCGCCCGCCGCATTATTGAAAATCGAAAATCGAAGACCAGAACCCGGAAGTTGGAAGCAGGAGTTTAAGCAGGAAGCCAGGAATATGAAAGTTTGATTCCTGGCTTCCTGCTTCCAGTCAGGTTTCCGATTTTCGAATACTTCCGATGGCTCAGAACGCCGCGGTGACTTCCTGCTGGTGGCCGGGATCGAGCGTTTGCGCGCCGAGGGCGGCGCATTCGAGGTCGTCGTTCTTGTAGAGTTTGAACTGCACGGGGGCGCTGGCGTCGTTGGTTTCCCAGCGCCATTTGCCGATGGAGACGAACTGGAGCGGCACGCCCTTTTCCCAGGTCAGGCCCGGGCCGGTGCCGCGGATGAAGAGGCGGTTGCCAATCCCAATGTAGGCGGTGACGACCAGGCGCGTGGCGCCGTCGGAGGTCAGGACGCGTTCGGAGACACTGGCGGCCGGAGTGGAGGCGGCGTCGTCCAGCTCGAGATCGAGGCCGGCATCGGCCTCGGGGGCGGGCTCGGGTTTCCTGGCGGCGGGGGCGCGCTTCCGTGCGGGCTTCGCCGTCTCGGTCTCCGGCGCGGTGGGAGCGGCGGCGGTCGCGGGCGGGGCGCTGCTGGCCAGGTGGTCGGCAAACGGTTCGGCCGTGTGCGGCGCCACGGGGGTGATTTCCGGGATCGTTTCGCTGACGATCGGGGGCGGTTCCTCGGCGACGGGCATCGCGGGGGCGGGTTCCTCCGCGGGCGGGGCGGCGGATTCGACTGCAACCGGCTCGACGGACGCTGGAGCGGAGTCGGCGGGCGGTTCCTCGCGGCGGATGCGGCGGGGCCGCTTCGGCGGAGACGCGGCCGGTTCCTCACTGGCGGCCGGAGGGGGCGGGGTGGGTTCGGCGGCAGGAGGCGCCACGGGTTCGGCCGGAGCGGCGGCGGGGGCCGGCGTATCCACACTTCCGGACAAAGCGGGCGCCGCGGCGACGGCGGCGAGCCGGGTGATCTTCTCGTCGAGCGCGCGGCTGACGGCGGTCAGGCGGTCGGCGACGTCGGCGGCGATCCTGCCGGCGGCCTCGCGGCTCGCGGCGGCGACGCGCGCGTCGAGCTCGGCCAGCGCCGCCGTCTTCGCCGCCTCGAGCGTCTTGGCGCCGTGGCCGCTCGCGTCGCCGAGCGAGCGGGCGGCTTCGATGCGGGCCTGGCTGAGCGCCTGTTCCGCGGCGGCCTGAGCCTTGCCGATGGCGCTGGCGGTGCCGAGCGCGAGCTTGGCCAGCGCCTCGTTGGCCGCGGCGAGGTGCTGCTGCGTGGCGGCTTCGAGCTTCGTCCACTCGGCGGCGGATTTCGCGATGCGTTGGGAAACGGAATCGAGCCGCTCGCTCTCGGAGGTCCGGAGTGCGAGAAGTTCGCGCTCGAGTTCCTCTTTTTCCGCGTCCTCGACCACGGCGAGCTGGGCCTGGAATTCGGCCATCTTGTCCTGGAGCTTGTGCGGGAGCTGCTCGGCGTGCTTGAGATTTCTTTGCGCGAGCTCGGCGATCTCGTGAAGGCCGTTGGCGGCGATGCTGATCTGCTCGGCGGAAGAGCTGACGGTGCGCGCCAGCGCCTCGAGCGCACGCTGGCGCTCATCGAGGGCCTCGTTCTTCTGCCGTTCGTAATTCGCCACGACCGGCACGAGTGCGACGATCGCCCCGCCAATGACCAGCGCGACAATCCAGATGATCGCGGTATTCGTCAGCGGCCGCGCACTTTGCACGGCGATGAAGACCGCCGCGCCGATCAGGGCGAGGTAGATCAGGACGAAGAGCCACGTCGGGAGTTTGGGGTTCTGTTCGGAGGAATTCATGGAGTCGAACGCGACCGTCTCCGCACCCCGTCCTCGCCAACCCTTCGCTGGATCGAGAGACGCGGCACGCAGGCGGCGGAAAGTTTCTGCGGGGCACGGCGGTGCGGCTCAAGGGAAAACGCGAACCCCGCCAAATCCAAGATTGTGCCGCGGGCAGTTCGGACCCACGTTGCCGGTGCGCGATGAACTTCTCTGAATTCCTGCGCATCGAGCGCGAAGGTCAGGATGGCTCAAGGCACTACGTGGTCCACACGCATGATCCCAAGTTTACGCTGGAGCTGGCGCCCGACGGTCTCGCGCCGGACAAGATCGGCCGCGGCGTGATCAAGCGCGTGCATGTGCCCAATTCGTGGGCCGGTGACTACACGAAATACGCGACGTTCATGTCGGCCGCGCAGGAGTTTTTCGAAAAGTCCTTCGCGGAGCCGGTGCCGAAGCGGGAGACGCGGCGGTTCTCGACGTGAGCGTGGTTGGTCGGGGGATTCCCTGAATCAGAATCAAGCGGAACCGCTTAAAAACACAGCCGAGCCCATGTGGAACTCAGGAAATCAGGAGGAAACGTTGCGGAACGGTGCATTCACCCGGCGGATCAGGGCTTTTTCCTGAGTTCCTGATTTCCACATTTGGTGTGTTCAGAGCTTGCTGAACTCAGGCGCCGAGTTCTTTGCGGTAGCCGGCGACGAGTTCGTCGAGGGTGAGGGTCTGGTCGCGATCAGAATCGAAGGTGGCGAAAGCGTCCGGCCGCAGATAGGCGGCTTCGGCGGGCGAGAGGTGGCCGTTGCGATCGAGGTCGAGTTGCTGGAAGGCGCGCGTCAGCGATTCGCGCAACTCGGAGGGCTCGATGCGTTCGCTGGCGTTGCGATCCACCCACCCGACCTGTTCGAACACGATCAGCAGTTCGTATTCGACGATCAGCAGTTGGTCGTCGCGATCGATGTCGGCGGCGCGAAAGAGCTCGCGGCGCAGCACGCCAAATTCGTCGCGGCTCAGCCGGCCATCGCGGTTGTGGTCCACGCGCAGAAAAGTATCGGGCGCAATCGCCGTGCCCGGCAGATCCGCGGCGTCGATGAAACCGTTGCGATCGCGGTCGGCCGACTGGAACAGCACGGCCGTGCCGCGCTCCCATTCGTCCAAGTTGATTGCGGTGTTGCCGCTGGCATCCAGCGCGGAAAACGCGGCGCGGATGTTCGCGGAGTTGGGTAACGCGGCGCGCGCGGCCAGCGCCGTCAGGATAAACGCGAAAAGCGCGACGAATCGCAGGTGCTGTCTCAGAAGATTCACGGCCGTGGGCGCGCGTTCGCGACGATCGGGGTGGCGGGGCGGGTTTTGGCGGAGTTCAACGCCGATAGGCGGGCCAACGCCACGGAGGTGGCGGCAGGTTTCGGCGCGACGATGCGACTGGCCACGACCAGTCCCAATTGACCGCCCAACGGATCCGGGCTCACCGCCTGCAGCGCGGCGGCCAAGCTGGCGTCGCGAGCGGACGTGGACGGGGCCGCGAGCGCGGAGGGCAGGGAGCCGAGAAACGTGAAAGAGAGCAGGAGAACGGGGGTGAGGTGACGTTTCATGGGAGGGTGCAATGCGCCTAGGGTATTACACCTAGGGCTTGTTTGGTAGTCGTAGCGTTACGGGACCCACTACGCACCGCATGCTAGGGTGGCTGCGGTGATTGCGCGGTGGGTTTGCCTGGCCGGCGGCACCAACTCTCGGGACACAAAGTCCCTCGCCCCATCGGAATTTCGTGCGACTATAACAGTCGCCGCCACGCCATCGCGCAGAGCGAGAAAAGCAATCCGACGCGGATCGCACCCTCGAAGGTGAGGATGACCAACACCCATTTCAGCGGACTGCCGCGGCGGAGGGAGAATCCAAGCATGGTCACGGCGAGGAGGCTGAGGCCGTGGGCGCGCCCAAACGGAAACGCGAGCAGCAGCATCATCCAGACCCAATACCCGAGGATCGAGGTGCTCCAGGCAAATGCCGTGAGCTCGCCCAGCCCAAGGGTCCGCGGATCGGAGCCGCGGGCGATCTGCTTGATCCCGAGGTAGCGCTCGCTCAGCACAAGCTGCCAGACCTCGAAGACGAGGAAGAGCGGCGCGAAAAGGATCAGCGTGAGCACGCGGTCGACCAAAGCGCGTCGCGGCGCGGTTGGCAACGGGGGGATTTTCGATCGGCAGATTTCCGAACAGACAACCGGGCGCTTGCGTGAGGGGGGCCGCTGCGGTGTGCTGATCGTGTCCCGCATGGCTTCCCCGGAGAAAATCGGCCTCGCGCGCGGCCTCGTGCGCGCGCTGGTGAAGTTCTATTATCCGCGCATCGAGGTGACGGGAAGCGCGCTGATTCCGCGCACGGGGCCGGTGCTGCTGGTGGCGAATCATCCGAACTCGCTGATCGATCCGGTGCTGCTGGGGATCGCGGCGCAGCGGCCGGTGCGGCTGATGGCGAAGGCGCCGCTCTTCAGGCTGCCGGTCTTCGGCGCGATCTTGCGCGCGCTGGGGATGGTGCCGGCGTATCGGGGAAGTGATGACGCGAAGCAGGTCTCGAAGAACCTGGAGTCGCTGGCGGTCGCGGCGCGGCAGATCGCGGGCGGGGGCGTGATGGGCATTTTCCCCGAGGGCAAGAGCCACGACGCAGCGCAGCTCGCGCTGGTGCGCTCCGGCGCGGCGCGGCTGGCGCTGCAGGCCGTGGCCGCGGGGAGCGCGGGCCTGCGGGTGGTGCCCATCGGGATCAACTACGAGCGGAAGGAGCGGTTTCGCACCGCCGTGTGGATCAAAGTGGGCCGGCCGATCGACGCGGCGCGCTGGCTGCGGATGCACGGCGGCGACGAGCACAAGGCGATGCGCACGCTCACGCAGGAGATCGGCGCGCGGCTGCGGCACTGCGTCACGCACCTGCAGGACGCTGCGTGGGAATCGTTGCTCGATGAGGTCGAGGCGCTGCTGCCGCCGGCGCCGGGCGGAAAACGGGCCGTGCTCGCGACGCTGCACCGGCGGAAGCGCGCGGCGGACGCGATCAACTTTTTCCACCAGGCGGATCCGGCGCGCGCCCAGGCGGCGGCGGCGCGGGTGGCGGCGCACGCGGAGGGGTTGCGCCAGGCGGGCGTGCCGGCGGATGCGCGGGTGTTTGCGCGACGGGGCTTCGCGCTCGTCGGCGCGCTCGCGCGCGACGCGTTGCTGATGGCAGCGCTCGGGCTGGTGGGGCTCGTGGGCGCGATTCACCACGCGATTCCGTATGGGATCGTGCGCCTGATCGCGGGCCGGCTGGCGGGTCCGGGCCGAATGGTGGTCGCGCTCCTGCGGCTGCTGCTGAGCGTGCCGATTTATGCGGCGTGGTATGCGTTCGGGTGGTGGCGGATGAGTTTGTATTTCATGCCGTGGGTCGCGTGGACGTGGCTGGCGCTGATGCCGTTCGCAGGACTGGCCGCGCTCACGATGGTGCGGCGGCTGCGGACAACGCTGCCGTTTTGGATCGCGGAGGTGCGGTTGCTGGTGGCGCGGCGGCGTGCGGCAGAGCTGCGGGCGGAGCACGTCGCGCTCGGGCGCATGCTCGAGGCGTTTGCGACGGAGGCGAAGCTGCCGACGACGATCGCAGCGGAGCCCTCGCCGGGCGTCGTCTACCGGCCGCCGCTGTGGGTGACGGTGAGCATCACCGGCGGCGCGCTGGCGTGTCTGCTGGTGGTCGGGGCGTGGTTGTTGCGCGATCGACCGATCGGGTTTTTGCGGCAGGGGGCGCCGGCGTTGCACGAGGTGGCGGCGGGGGAGCTGGACGAGCGGATGGCGTCGGACGAGCGCGCGCTCGTCGCGGTGCTGGGCGGGTTGCAGGAGCTCGAGGCGCGGTTCCGGCAATTCGAGGCCGGCTTGGCCACGGGGGAGCGCAGCTATTATCGGCCGGAGGACGACGAGGAAATCCGGCGGCTGCTGGTGCGCTATCTGTCGTATCGCGCGGCGCTGCTGCGCACGGTCTGGCATTATCAGCGTCACGAGGAGGTCGCGGATGAGCGCGCGGGGCTGCGGGCGCTGCTGCTGCACTACACGGCGGCGGCGGTGGCCTACGACTATGCTGCACGGTTCGTGGTGGCGTTCGAGGGCGCGCCGGTGGCGATCAAGAAACTCAACGAAGCGGAGCCGCGCTGGGATTTGCCCGCCGGGACGTATGATGCGATCCGCGCGAATCTCGCGCACGTGTCGCACCGGCGCTGGCTCGAGGATGGCTGGAGCAACTACCACGCGACGGTGCCGCGTTGGATCGCGGCGGGGCTCCACGCGGGGGAACCGCACGCGGTGTTTCACCGGGCGATCGCGACGGCGGGCGAGAACACGGCGCGCCTGTCGGAGCGGGTGCTGCGTTACAAAGTGCAGACGGCGCTGGCTGACGTGGGCAAGTTCACGCGGGGCGGCTGGTATCGCGCGAGCTCGGCGGTCTCGACACTGGTCGGCGACGCGCGGATCCGCGAACCGCGCGGGCACGCGGGGCTGGTCACGGCGGAATTGCTCGCGGGGCTGCGGCCGCGGCTCCGGCCGGGTGACATCGTGATCGAGCGGCGCAACTGGTATCTCTCGAACGCGTTTCTGCCCGGCTACTGGCCGCACGCGGCGCTCTATGTCGGCAGCGCGGCGGACTTGCGGGCGCTCGGGCTCGACGCGGAGCCGCGGGTGGCGAAGCATCTCGCGGCGTTTGCGCGGCCGGATGCGGCCGGGCATGCGCCGGCCTTGATCGAGGCGATCAGCGAAGGCGTGGTGTTCACGAGCGCGGAGCACTCGATCGGCGAGGCGGATTCCGTCGCCGTGCTGCGGCCGCGGCTGACGCCCGCGCAGATCAAGGAAGTGATCGCGCGGGCGTTCAGCCACGCGGGCAAGCCCTACGATTTCGATTTCGATTTTTTCAGCGCGGACAAGCTGGTGTGCACGGAGGTGGTGTATCGCGCCTGCGGCAGCTATATCGATTTCCCGCTGGTGAAGATCATGGGGACGACGACGCTGCCGGCGCTCGAAATCGTGCGGCACTGGTCATCGCCGGTGGGTGCGCCGCAATTGGAGTTCGTGGCGTTTCTCGATGGCGATGCGATCACAGGCAAGTGCGTCGAGCGTGACGCGGAGGCGCTGAAAGCCTCGATCGCGCGGCCGGCGCTGACCTGGCTGCAGAAGAAGTAATCATGATTGGGTTCTGATTCGGCGGTGAAAGCGCGGCGGGTGCGGAGAAGGGTCCGGCGCTTTGAGGCGGATGGTCGCTCAGCCTCGAGCCTGCGGCGTTGCAGCGGGGCCGGATCGACGTTGTCCGCGCCGGGCGATTTCGCGGTGTCTTTCGGGCCGTAGTTCGGCCAGGGTCGTTCACCCTCCCCATGAAAACATTGTTTTCTGCCCTGGTGATGCTGGCGGCGGGCGCGGTGGCGTTTGCCGCGCGGTCGACCGACATCGAATACGGCCGCGCCGGCGGCGAGAGCCTGAAGCTCGACGCGTATGTGCCGGACGGCCCCGGGCCGTTTCCCGCGGTGATCCTGGTGCACGGCGGCGGTTGGACGACCGGCGACAAGTCGGGCGGGCCGCGCCAGGGCTACATGTTTCCCCTGCACGCGCCGCTGGAGCAGGCGGGCTTCGCCTGGTTTTCGATCAACTACCGGCTCGCGCCGCAGCACCGCTACCCCGCGTGTATCGAGGATGTGGAGACTGCAATCCGATGGGTGAAGGCGCACGCGACCGGGTATCGGGTCGACGCGAAGCGCCTCGCGATCTCCGGCGAGTCGGCTGGCGGGCACCTCGTGGCGCTCGCGGCCGTGCGGGCGGATGAGGGCACGCGGGTGGCGGCGGTGGTGCCGATTTACGGCGTGTTCGACATGACGGCGATGGCCAAGCCAGGCGAGGCGCTGCGCACTCCGTTCGCGCGGCTCTTTGGCCGTGAGACGACGGACGAGGCGGTCATGACCTTGCTGCGCGACGCCTCACCGCTGCCGAAGGTGAAGGCCGGCCTGCCGCCCTTTCTCCTCGTGCACGGGTCGGCGGATGCCACGGTGCCGTTGGCGCAGTCCGAGCGGCTGCTGGAGAAACTGCGCGCCGTGAACGTGCCGTCCGAATTGATCACGATCCCAGGCGGCGCGCACGGAATGCTCGGCTGGGAAGCGCTCGCGCCGGGTTTTGGGGACCGGATTGCCGCATGGCTTTCGAAAACGCTGGAGGGAAAGAAGGCGCCGCCGTGAAGCTGCGCCGGTGGCTCGCGCTTCTTCTGCTGACCATCGGCGCGCGGGCGGAACCGTTGTCGGCGGCGAACGTCGAGGCATGGCGTGTGCGGGTTCGGGCGGAGTGGGAGAAACACCGGAACGCGATCAGCTTCGACGTGGGGGCGGAACGAGCGCGGGCGGCGGGGAAGTAGTCGGTCTGCACCAATGTCCCTCCGGCAGTGGCTGAGCGGTTTGGGCCTCACTTCGAAAGCCCGGATAGAAAGGTAGCGACCGTCGTCCCGAGGGCCATTTCTCAGAGATGGCGGTCGAGACGACCGCCGCTACCCAGGGAAGTTTTGAAAAGAGTTCTCAGCCCAAACCGCCGCCGGTGCTCGTAGCGGTGCGGCTCTCCGCGTCGCCGGCGCGCAAGGCGTGTTGTCGGCGCGCAAGGCGCTCCGCTACCCGTCGATCGTCAATACCCCACGGCGCGCGAGTCGGACCGTCGCGGATCGGCGGCGCCGTGGCGCAGATTCGTCTTCGGATCGATCAGGATGGTCTCGGCATCGCCCTGGTAACCGCCCTCGTAGGAGACGCGTTCTTTGAGGAGGTGACCCTTGGCGGTGAGGAGTGCGGCCGTGTCGGGCGACAGGCCGAAGCTCTCGTAGGTGAGGACGTCGGGCATCCATTGGTGGTGTATCCGCGGCGCTTCGACGGCCTTGGCGGCGGACATGCCGTGGTCGATCACATTGCTGATGATCTGCAGCACGGTGTTGATGATCGTGGGGCCGCCGGGGCTGCCCGTGACGAGCAGGAGCTTGCCGTCCTTGAACACCAGCGTGGGCGTCATGGACGAAAGCGGGCGTTTCCCGGGAACGATGGCATTGGCGGGGCCCTGGAGCAGGCCGAACATGTTCTTCACGCCGACCTTCGCGGTGAAGTCGTCCATTTCATTGTTCATGAGGATGCCGGTGCCGGGAATCGTGACGCCGCTACCGTAGGCGCCGTTGAGCGTGTAGGTGCTGGCGACGGCGTTGCCGGCGGCGTCGACGACGCTGAAGTGGGTCGTCTCGGCGGATTCGCGCGCGAGCAGCGCAAGACGCGCGAGTTGAGAGTTGGGAGTTGAAAGTTGAGAGATTTTCACCGGGCCGAGGCCGGGTTCGACACGATCGCTCGGCGTGGCTTTTTCGGGGGAGAAGTCGCTCATGCGTTTCTTCAGGTAGTC
>Ga0163144_10002447_pt1 | contig 42825 bp, 42 predicted proteins | sample OliLak19BULKMAT1_FD_123175 | JGI IMG/M metagenome (GOLD analysis project Ga0163144, IMG submission 123175) | Freshwater microbial mat bacterial communities from Lake Vanda, McMurdo Dry Valleys, Antarctica - Oligotrophic Lake LV.19.BULKMAT1 | ecosystem: Environmental > Aquatic > Freshwater >...
CGATCAATTTTAAAGAAGAAAAACCTAAAAAAATTAATGATGTCGATATCGATAACAAAAAAAGAATACCAACAGGAATAAAAGAATTTGATCGAGTGATTGGTGGTGGCCTAGTTGTTGGATCATTGGTGCTAGTTGGCGGTGAGCCAGGTATTGGAAAGTCGACTCTTTTGACTTCGGTTCTTTCGAAATTATCACAAGAAAACTTTTCTGTTCTTTATGTAAGTGGAGAAGAGTCGGCAGCACAAGTCGCTGATCGAGCAAAAAGGCTTGGCGTTAAAGAAGACAAGTTTTTAATCTATCACGAAATAACTTGGGAAAAGATTGAAGAACAATTAAAAATAATAAGGCCAAATTTTCTCGTCATCGATTCAATTCAAACAACACTAACTAATAAATTGGACTCAGCGCCAGGAACATCGACACAAATTAGAGAGGTAACATTTAATATACTTAACTTCTGTAAAACAAATAATATAACGTGCTTGATCATCGGACACATTACCAAAGAAGGTACGATTGCCGGACCTAAAATGTTAGAACATATGGTTGATGCAGTTATTTATTTTGAAGGTGATCAACTGGGAAATTATCGAGTTTTACGTTCTATGAAAAATCGTTTTGGTAATACCAATGAAGTAGGTATTTTTGAAATGACTGAAAGTGGTCTGAATGAAGTTAATAATCCGTCACAGTTTTTCTTAGAAGATCATTTACCCGGGACCTTTGGTCGTTGTTTAAGTTGTCTTTATGAAGGTACACGGGGAATTTTTATTGAACTACAGGCCTTAGTTGTAGAAAATAAATTTGGTAATGGCAGACGTACAACTCAAGGACTCGATCACAATAGATTGAGCATGCTAGTTGCAATAGTGGAAAAATATTTTGGAGTACCGCTTAGTTTTAGCGATATCTATGTAAATGTTGTGGGTGGAATTAGGCTGAATAACCGCGATGCAGATCTTGCAATTATTACATCACTTTTAAGTTCATTTAAAAATAAACCGATTGATGATTCCATAATATTTATTGGAGAGGTTGGACTTACCGGTGAAATTCGTAGTGTGCAAAATCTGGAGGTCAGGTTTAGAGAAATTGAACAAATGAATTATAAGATGTTGGTGACTTCAGATAAAACGGCCAATCGCTTGAAAGAACAATTTCCAAAGACTGGTGTGAAAATCGTCGGGTTAAAACAGGCCACAGATTTAAAGAAGATATTTTTTAATAATATAGACGCTTAATAACATCTTTCCACTGTAGATATTTTTTATCTAAATAAGTCGTTTTTTCTTTTTGTGGTACAAAACGTTTGTCCTCACGCCAAAACTTTTTTAAATCATTCAGTCCTAAGGTATTAATACCAACCGCGGCAGCAAGTGCTGCTCCGTATGCCGTAGTTTCAATAATTTCAGGGCGAATAATCTCACAATGAGAGACGGATGCCTGAAGCTCCATTAAAAAATTATTACTTACGGCCCCACCATCAACATTAATAGATTTAATTTTTTCGCCAGAATCTTTCTCCATTGCGCCAAATAAATCATTAATAGAAAAAGCAATTCCTTCAAGGCAGGCGGCTGCAATATGATTTCGTCCTGTGTCTCTAGTGAGCCCAATAATCGCGCCCTTTGCTTCAGATTTCCAATGCGGCGTTCCCATCCCAGTAAAGAAAGGTAGAAATAAAATGTTTTGCATTTGATTTTGAGGAATTGATTTAGCGAGTGCTTCGATTTCTGAGCTGCTCTCAATTATTTTTAACTCATCACGCAGCCACTGTACTGCTGCTCCTGCAATATAACAACTTCCTTCAAGTGCAAATGTTCTTTGTCCTTGATGCTGAAAAGCAACCGTTGTGAGTAATCCTGAATTGGAATAAACAATTCTTTTTCCTGTGTTGGTTAAAGCAAACGCACCTGTTCCATAGGTACATTTTGCTTCACCTGCATTGATGGCAGCTTGACCAAAAAGAGCAGACTGTTGATCTCCTAAAATTCCAGAGATATTTATACCATCAGGTAAGAAATCCAATTTTGATGTTTTACCAAAAGTTCCAAATGAATCACAAACTTTTGGTAAAATCTTTCGCGGAATGTTTAAAATAGATAGAAGCTCATCGTCCCAGTCGCCTGTTTCAAGATTCATTAACAACGTTCTGGAAGCGTTACTGGCATCAGTGGCGTGCACGCCAGTGAGTTTATATAATAAAAAGGTGTCAACGGTACCGACTAGTAAATCTGAAGCATCAAGAGCTTTTTTTACATTAGAGTTATTTTCGAGAAGCCATTGAATTTTTGTGCCAGAAAAATATGGATCAAGAGTTAAGCCAGTTTTTTTTTTAAATAGCGCTTCCTTGTTTTTAAGTGTCTGGCATTTGTCATAAGTCCTGCGATCTTGCCATACAATGGCCCTTGCTAGTGGCTCACCTTTTTTGTTAAAGGCGCAAGTTGTCTCTCTTTGATTGGTAATTCCAATAGCAATAATTTCGCTACCGGTTAAATTATTTTTGTTAAGTAGAGAAGTCACACTATTTTTAACACTGTTCCAAATATCATTGAGATCGTGCTCAACATGTCCAGATTCAGGATAATGTTGTGGAAATTCTTGGCCCTGTTTATCAATAAACTTATAAGTGTCAGCTGAAATTAAACAGGCCTTAGAGCTAGTGGTTCCCTGGTCAATCGCTAATATATATTTCATAGCTACCTCAATTCTATTGTTGAATCAGTTGGTCCTGCAATTTTTTTTACCAATGCTACCCAACGATCTCCTATACTTCCGTTGATTCCCTTCATCATGACCATCGACATGGATAAGATAACCAACAAAAGTAAAATAAACTCTAAAAAAGTTTGGCCTTTGATGGCAATATGTTTTTGGTCTTTAATAACGATAATTTTAGACATATATTTATTGTAGCTTGAGGGGATAGGAAATGAAGAAGTTTTTACCAATAATTATATTCATAACGCTTTTTGCTGGATTTTTGACGTTTCAAATTCTATTTGACTCTTTTAATAGTGTTGCGACACCCGTTTCTACTGATAATAAGATGCAAAGTCATTATGAACAAAAAATTAAAGGGTTGACGCTAAGTGATATAAATAAAAAAAATTACACTTTAGATAAGTTGTCGGCTCCGGTGTTGATTGTGAATTTTTGGGCCTCATGGTGTCAGCCGTGTTTGCGTGAATTACCAAGTATGGTTGCTTTGCAAAAAAAGTTTAACTCATCTCAATTGTTGATTTTTGGAATTAATTCAGATGAAGAAGAACAACTTAAGAATATAAATAAAACAATTAAAAGATTTGATATTAATTTTCCAATCATTGCGGATAAAGAATCTAGAATATTAGATTTATTTTTGGTGAATAAAATTCCTGTTACGATAGTTTTTAACCGAGGGAAGGTTGTGCAAGTTTCAGACGGTCCAATGGATTTTGAGTCAATTGAATTTCAAGAGAAACTGGCCGGCTGGATTAAAAATTAGGATTTAGTAAATTCTTGCCCCAGTTATAAGTAATTTCAGAAATATTTTCACAATCAAAAACTGCAAATTTAGCATCGAAATTCTTAATTAATGCTCCTTGATTTTTAAGTCCCAGTGCATGAGAAGCATTAAGTGTAATGGCACACCAAGTTTCAGCGAGATTCATTTTATATTGAGGAGCAGAAATACTGGCGAGTAAAAGTAAATTGTCACAATGACACGATCCTGGATTGTAATCTGAAGCAAGGGCAACTTTTACTCCTTGGTCTAAAAACTTTCTGGCGTTGGCCTGTTTTTTACCAAGAAAAAATCCTGTCCCGGGTAAAAGTGTGGCGACTGTGTTTGATTGGGCCAGGGCCGCAATTCCATCATCTTCTGTGCAAAGTAGGTGATCAGCTGAAAGCGCTTTATATTTAGAGGCAATAACAGCGCCTTTATTGTCATTAAATTCGTCAGCATGAATTTTGCAGTGAATTTTTAAGCGACTTGCCTGAGTAAAAAGCGTTTCTACATCTTCACTTGAAAAATATCCTTTCTCGTGAAAAATATCTACAGCGTCAACAATACCATCTCTCGCGAGCTCTTCTAGCAGTGGCAAAACAACTATATTTAGATAATCTGATGACGAGCTAAATGATTTGGGGACTGCGTGTGCGGCAAGATAAGTATTAAAGATAAAAACATTTTTGCTTTCAAAGTATTTTTTTAAATCATAAATGACATGGGAAATTTCTTTTTCTTTATCAAAAGTAAGGCCATAGCCACTTTTAATTTCAATTGTTTTAACGCCATAACTTATAAGTGTTTCAATTCTATTTTTTCCTAAGGCAAAAAGCTGTTCTCTTGATAACTTTAAGGTTTGGTCCATTGTATATAAAATACCGCCACCTTTATTTGCAATGACTTGGTAGTCGACACCATTTAATTTATCAACATACTCATTGGCACGATTACCAGCGAAAATAATATGAGTGTGTGAATCAACCAGGGCAGGAGTCAGAACTTTCCCTGCCAAGTTGGTGCTTTTTTCTTTTTTATATTCGTCTGGTAGCTCTGATTCCTTTCCAACCCACAAGATAATTTTGTCATTAAATACGATTGCACCATTATTTATTATTGATAAATCTTCTGGCAGAAGTTTTCGTCCGTCTTTTCTGTGAGCGGATTCGAGAGTTAAGAGCTGCGAAATATTTCTATAAACTTTAATCATTATAATGACGGAAATTTGATGTTGGTGTTTTTTGCGGCTTTAATGGCTTCTTCATAACCTGCATCGGCATGTCTAATAATTCCCATTCCAGGGTCAGAGTTTAAAACTCTTTTAATTCGTTGATCCATATCAGCGCTTCCATCTGCAACAATCACCATTCCGGCGTGTTGAGAGTAACCAATGCCAACTCCGCCACCGTGATGAAAGCTAGTCCATGAAGCGCCATTCATAGTGTTAATTAAAATATTTAATAATGGCCAATCGCTAACAGCATCAGTGCCATCTTTCATGCTTTCTGTTTCGCGATTTGGTGAGGCAACTGAACCACAGTCTAAATGATCTCTCCCAATAACAATTGGAGCTTTAACTTTTTTTTCACGTACTAATTGATTAAAAAGTAAACCGGCCTTTTCTCGTTCGCCATATTTTAACCAGCAAATTCGTGCAGGAAGACCCTGAAATGCAATCATTTTTTGCGCTTTGTTAAGCCAATTAATAAGTTTAAGATTTTCTGGAAAAAGTTTTTTGATGGCCTCATCAGTGACTCTAATATCTTCTGGATCTCCTGAAAGAGCGACCCAGCGAAATGGGCCAGAACCTTCACAAAAAAGTGGTCTGATGTATGCGGGAACAAAACCAGGAAAATCAAAAGCGTTTTTAGCTCCACCTTTAACAGCTCCTGCTCTTAAATTATTTCCATAATCAAAAACGTGCGATCCTTTTTTTTGAAATCCCAGCATGGCGTTTACATGGTCGGCCATGGTTTTATATGAAGCCTCGATATATTTTTTAGAGTTTTCTAAACGCAATCTTGATGCTTCTTCAAGTGTCATATTGCGAGGGATGTAACCGTTTAATGGATCATGAGCAGAAGTTTGATCTGTTACGAAATCAGGAATTACATTTTTACTTAATACATATTCAAAAAAATCAGCAGCGTTACCAACTACACCAATTGAAATGGCCTCTTTTTTTTCCTTGGCTTCTACCGCAAGTTTAATGGCCTCATCAAAATTTTTAGCGAGGACATCAAGATATTTAATTTTTAATCTTTTTTCAATACGTGCGAGATCAACATCACATGCTAAGCAAACACCATCTGCCATTTTTATCGCAAGAGGTTGCGCTCCACCCATTCCTCCAATTCCACCAGTTAAAATGAGTTTTCCTTTTAGTGTTTGATTTTTTCCATAATGTTTTTCAGCAGCGGCCATGAATGTTTCATAGGTTCCCTGGATAATTCCTTGTGATCCAATATAGATCCAAGAACCGGCGGTCATTTGGCCATACATCATTAGGCCTTCATCTTTTAATTTATTAAAATGTTCCCAGGTGGCCCATTCTGGAACAAGATTTGAATTGGCAATTAAAACTCGTGGACCGTGCGAGTGAGAAGGTATAACGGCAACAGGTTTTCCAGATTGAATTAAAAGAGTTTCGTTGTTTTCTAAATCTTTTAAAGCACTAATAATATCTTTTAGAGCTTTATGATTTCTTGCGGCTTGGCCATTTCCACCGTAAACAATTATTTGATCACGATCTTCAGCAACGTCTGGGTGTAAATTATTTAATAAACAACGAAGTGCAGCTTCTTGATGCCAGCCCTTACAAGAGAGTACTTCTCCAGTTGGCGGAAGTGGTATTTCAAATTTCATTATTTAAGTTCTCCAGTGACTTTTTCCACAGTATTTAAAATCATATTGTTATTTATTAATTGATAAATATGATTCATATCATCAGCAAAAACTCGATCTTCACCAATTTCTTTAACATCTTTGGCAATGAGAGCGTGAAGCTGTTCAATTGGAGGAGATGATTTTAAGGGCTTTTGTAAATAAAGGGCCTGTGTATTACATAAAAATTCAATGGATAAAACGTGTTTTAAATTATCAATAACAAGTAATAATTTTCGAGCAGCGGTCACGCCCATGCTCACATGATCTTCTTTATCGGTAGAAGTTGGTACGGAATCGATTGAAGCAGGATGACAGTAAATTTTATTTTCAGAAACTAATGCTGCAGCTGTAACTTGAGCGATCATTAAGCCGCTATTTAGTCCCGAGTTTTTTGTCAAAAAAGCAGGTAAGTCAGAAAAAATCGGGTTCATCATTTTTTCTATTCGTCTTTCACTGATGTTGCAAAGTTCTGCAATTCCCATGCATAAATAATCAAGAGCAAACGCAATGGCCTGTCCGTGAAAGTTTCCGCCTGATAAAACTTCTTGGCGTTCAGTGAAAATTAGTGGGTTGTCAGTAACTGAATTGAGTTCAGTACTCACTACTTCCCACGTATGAGCAAGTGTTTGTCTACAGGCCCCGTGAACTTGAGGGATACAGCGTAGTGAATATGCATCTTGAACGCGATTACATGTCTTGTGGGATCCCATAATTTCAGAGTCATATATTAAGGTTTTAAAATTATCACAAACATCAAGTTGACCTTGGTGTGGTTTTAATTCAGAAATTTGTTTAGCAAAAGGAGAGAGTGATCCTTTAATTCCTTCCAGGGTTGCGGCTCCTGCAATGTCAGCAAGGCTCATAAGTTTTTTGGCTTCAAAGCAAGCGAGTGCTCCAACGGCAGTCATGACAGAAGTTCCGTTAATTAGTGCGAGCCCATCTTTTGGACCTAATGAACAAGGCCTTAAATTTAATTTTTTTAAAATATCAGCTGTCGGAGATAGTTTTCCTTCATAAAAAACTTTTCCTTCACCAATTAATGTTAAGGCCAAGTGTGATAGAGGGGCAAGATCACCCGAGGCACCAACAGAACCTTTTTCTGGAATAAAAGGAATGATGTCATGGTTTAAATAATTTAAGATTTGTTTTACCACATCGATAGAAACGCCAGAGAAACCAGAGGCCAAACAATTAGCTCTAAGTAGCATAATGGCGCGGGTATTTTCTCTATTAAAAGGAGCGCCGACACCGGTGCAGTGAGATCGGATTAAATTTAATTGTAGTTGTGATAAATCTTTGAGTGGAATATGTTTTGAAGAAAGTGCTCCAAAGCCAGTATTAATTCCATAGACTGCATTCTCTTTTTTTACGATTTCTAAAACGTAAGCGCGAGATTTTTCCATCAGCGAAATAGCATTATCTGCAAGATGAACTACAAATTCATCCTTTTTTGCATGAGAGATTATGTAGAGGTCTTCGATTTTCAGGCCTTTGCCGTCAATAATAATTTTTTTCATAGTATTAACTTCTTTATTACATTTTCATATTCGGAAGGATTATTTTTGAAGATATAAGATCCTGCAACCAGATTGTTGACTCCATGATCGATTAGTTTTCTTGCATTAGAGTCTGAAACTCCGCCATCGACCTGAACTTGAAACTTATAGGAATGTTTATTTTTTAAATCTTTTATTTGATTTAGTTTGTTCCATGTTTCATCAATAAATTTTTGCCCACCAAAGCCTGGTTCAACACTCATTACTAAAATTAAATCGATAAGTTTAAGAATTTCATTGGAAAGTACGCTTACAGGAGTTTTGGGTTTTATGGAGATGCCCACAGATGGATAAAAAGATTTTGCTAATTTAATAAATCTGATCACTTCAACTTCATCGGAACAGGCCTCAAAGTGAAAAGTAAAATTATGTATTTTATAATTTTTAAAACTATTAATATAAAATTCTGGATTAGTTACCATAAAATGTGCGTCAAGTGGATGCATCGAGATAGTTGAAAATTTTTCAACAAGGGGGTGACCGAAAGTTAAATTCGGAACAAAATGACCGTCCATAATATCTAAATGAAACCAAATATCTTTAATTGATTTAAAAGATAAAATTTCTTTTTCGATATTTAAAAAGTCGCAAGACAATAGGCTAGGCGAGACAATAATCATGCATTAATTATAAATGTTTTTGTAGTGTTTGATAACCCATTTATAAGTTCCGTATCGGTGCAGCGCTTTTTTCCTTCCAACTGAACTTCATTTAATCGGACAGCAAAATCCTTTGTACCAACTAATATTTGGCCTTGCTGCACCTTGACTTCACCTGGTGATAAACTCATTTCAGTGAGTTGCAAATTATAAATTTTAAGTCTTAAGCCGTTTAAAAAGCAATAACAGCCGGGATGAGATTCAAAGGCGCGGATACGACAGTCAAGTTCGTGGGCAGAATGTTCAGTGAAATTAATTTTACCACTTTCTTTAGGAATGCTGGGGGCAAACGTCACTTTACTTTCATCTTGTACTTTATAAACAATTTTATTGTGGACCAATCTTTCCACAAATTCATTTAAAGTGATTGCGGCAAGATTGCTAAGTTTTGCAGACAAAGAATTGGTTGTTTCGTTTTTTTCCAAAGGGATTTCATTTTCGTGAGCAATATCACCCGCATCCATTTTTTTTACCATCTTTTGAATCGAGGCACCGGTAGTTTTGTCGTTATTTAAAACGGCATAATGTATCGGAGCAGCGCCACGATATTTAGGTAGAAGTGAAGTGTGAATGTTAAAGCAACCAAGCTTTGGAACTTTTAATAATTTTTCTCCGAAAAACTGGGCAAAGGCCAAAACAATAAAAAGATCGCAGTTGTTTTTATTCAAAAAACTTATTAACGTTTCATCTTTGTTGATATTTTCTGTTTGTAAAAATGGAATCATTTTTTCCTTCGCAAACTCAATTACGGGAGGAGATTTTAATTGTTGGCCCCTTCCCGCTGGACGATCAGGCATAGATACAATTAAAATTAAATTTAAGTGAGGATTAGAATAAATATTCTCGAGTGTTGGGAGCGAAAACTCGGGAGTGGCAAAAAAAATTGTATTGTACTTCAAAAAAGTCCTTAGATTTTGCGCTTTGTTTTTTCTTTAGTGAGTTTGTTTTTAAAAAAGTTTTTCTTTAACATACTTAAATGGTCGATAAAAACTATGCCATCAAGATGATCATTTTCATGCTGTAGACAAATCGCCAACAACTCGTCAGCCTCTATCGTTTGATGGTTTCCGTATACATCTTGGTATTCAACTGTGACAAAGTCGGCTCGCATTACGTCTTCATAAATTCCAGGAAGACTTAGGCAGCCTTCTTCATGTAATGATTCACCTGTTTTTTTTATAAATTTGGGATTGATAAAAATCTTAGGATTAAATTCACTTACTCTATGGTCAGTTGAACCATCGGCCAAGGTTACTTCTTCTCTTTTATAGTCCGTATCAATCACAAAAAGCCTGATACTTTTTCCGACCTGAGGCGCAGCTAAGCCAATTCCTGGTGCATGATACATAGTAAAAAGCATATCAAGGCAAAGTTCGCGAAGTGCATCATTAAATTCAGTAATAGGATTGGCAGTTTTAAGTAAAACAGGCGAAGGATAGGTATAAATGTCTAAAGTTTTACCTTTTAAGGAGTAATTCTTTAAAAAATCTTTATTTGCCACAAGTGTTTATAGCACGAGAAATTAAATTCCGCTAGATTCGGTCTTGGAAAAATTTAGTGTCATTAGTAAAAAGAACGTAGTCTTCTTCTAATAATTTAGTGTTTTTATTGATCAACGCTTCCAATATTTCTTTAAATTTTAACCCTCGACGCCAAACCGCCCAATGGGTAAGCTCCCTTGTTTTTCCTTGAACAGTCAAAAAGTGGTCACGACTGGTTATGTAAAGGCCTTGCGATGAGTCGACGGAGCTAGATAATTCTCTTAGGTCAATAACGGCAACTGATTTATGAATTAGGTCTTCGATAAAATAGGGATGTTTAATGATAACAGTTGGTGCTGTACGTTGCTCAAGATATTTGACTACATTGTCAGGCAAGACGGGTCTATAAAAAGCTGGTAGTAAAATATTTAACATAGTTAAGGAAATAATTCCAAAGACCAACAATGAATTAATGAGCGTGCTCTTTCTATTAATAATAAAAACTACAAAAATAAAACTACAGGTGAAGACAAGTCTCATGAGACTAATTTCTGCTGGAAAGAACATTTTGGCGATTAAGCAAATAATGATGCTTATCGAAATTAAAATGTAATTAAAGTAGGAAAGCCATTTTTCCTGAAGAGGTAATAAAACCATAAGAATTAAATAAAACGGAATAGAGGGTATTGCATAATGATATGATCTTTGGTGAGGGATTAGCCACAGCGTAAAAAAACTTAAAATACAAATGAGGAGGAAATATAAAAAGTTGTCTTTTTTAATCAAGGAAAAATTCTTGAAAATAATCGGCACAAACAAGGTTAATGGCATTCCATAAACTAAAAAACCATAAAAGACGGATTGAATGGGGTAAGATTGAGCTGAAAACTTTCCGAGGTTTTCACGTACGAAAAAATAATAATAAAACTCTAAACCATATTTGTAAAAACAAATAAAAAACCATGGGGTCGAAAAAACGAAAGAGAGCGTTATAAAATGTAAATATTTCTTAACGTTACAGATTGAAAAAGGTTTTAAAACATAAAGTCCGATTGCTAAATAAATCATAACTAGCGAAACAGGACCTTTTACTAGACATGAGGCAGCTGCAAAAAAAACAGAAATATAAAAACTTTTTTTGCGATTAAATTCCAAAAACTCAAAAAAACTAATAACACTTATTGCGCAAAGCAAAGCGAGGGGAGCCTCCATCATATAAATTCTAGAATATTTCAAAAAGGCAAAAGAAGTAATGAGTGCTATAAAAAAAAGCAAAGCAGGCTTTTTGGTAATACGTTTTAAAATGACAGACAAATAGAAAATACTTCCAAGAGTGAATAATAAAATACTTATTCTTGCGGTTAAAAGATTAAATTCCGAACCGAATATTGTTAAAACTTGTGGTAACCAAAAATGTAGCGGAGGTTTGGACCAATGAGCTTCTCCCATATAGCTGGGAGTTAAAAAGTTTTTGTTTTGCGACATTTCTTGCGCAATTTTTAAATAAAATCCTTCGGTGCCCTGTCTCAGAGCGCCAGGGTTGGAAATTTCCCAAAAAAGTAAAAAAAGTAGTATTAATATTGGCCAATTTTCTTTTTTCATACTTTTTTAGATTGAAAATAAAAAGAAACAATAATTCCACTGGCAAATAATATAGGCAGTGAAAAGACGGAGATGGCCGGATTTACCTTCGAACTAAAACCAAGTTCCAGAAAATATGAATTTAACAACCAATAGATTAGTGTAAAAGAAAAAATTACGGCGAGATTTTTCCCCATTGAGGAGCCTCTTCGGCTCGGATAAAACAGGGCATTGCATGCGAGCAAGGAAAAAAGAATACACATAATAGGGGCCGCAATTTTATCATACAGAAGAACCATATATTCATTCACGTTGATGCCAGCTTCGTTTAATCGATTAATATAATCATTTAGTTTTAAAAAGCTTAAAGTGCTGATGTCAGATTGGATTTCTATAAAATCCTCAGGAGTCTGATTTAATTCAATTTTTTGATTTGGAATTTTTTCTGGACGACTAAAAGTTGTTTTATCAAGTGAGTCGTAGACAATGGCATTGGTAAGTTCCCAGGATTTACTTTTGTCATTATAGGTTGCGGTCGCTGCATTTATGTACTTTGTTAGAAGATAATTCGAAGAAAGAAAGTACGATTGTACGCCGATTAGTGATTTTGCTTTTTGGTCAAATTTTTGAAAGGAAAAGAAATAATCATTACTTTTAAACCAGATTCTTCCACCGCTGACAGCAGAGTTTATGAAGCCTTGTTTTTTTAAATTTTGAAATTTATCTTCACTATCTGTTATAAGCTGATGTCTTTTAGATTTAAAATAGGGTTGTATTAGTGACAAATTTCCAAAGAGTAGAAGTGCGATTGTAAAAGAACAAAGCAATACGGTGATTAAGTAATCAGCAATAGAAAAACCTCCGGCAAAAATCGCTGTTAATTCATTTCGAGCACGAAGCTTATTAATACTGAAAAGTGAGGCAATCAAACAAGAAACTGGAAACGTTTTTGCAAGAGTTGAGGGAAACTCGATAAAATAATTTAAGATAACTTCTCTTGGTGTAACATTAGAGCGTAGAAGGCCGGTGATTAAATCAGCAATTGTTAGTAAAAGTAAAAGCCCTATTAGGGCGGCAAAAAAGAATGTGAACCATTCTTTAACAATTAGCTTTTGGATAATAGACATTATTTGATTATAGTTTTTTCGATAATTTTTGCCAAGAAAGCAATTGCAGGTTTAAGAATAAAGTTACGCAATAGACGACTTGTTTTAGGTGTTTTTTCAAATAGTGTGACCAGTTTTGGTGAATAAGTTTGATATGTATCGACGAAAAGTGCTCCCCAAAATGAATAAATGATATTTGATCGAAAAGATCGTAAAATATTTACCGTCGGATGAGATTCGTCATAACAATAGGTCGCAATATAACATTTTTTTGTATTTACTCTGATTTGTTCGTAAGCCACTTTAAATGCTGGTAAATTGTAGGCCATTTTCCGTTTAATAAATTTTCTTAACATCTCAGCGTTGATGTATTGGTATTTAAAACCAATCGTGAATAAAACAAACTGTGCTAAGCATGTCTCAGATTTTTTATGAAATTTAGGGTTTCTATCGTAGGCTTTGGCCAAATCCCAATAGACCTGACTTATCAACAATAGTTCTGAAAGGCCTTTTTCTTTATCATAAAGTGTTGGTTTTAATTTGTAAGGATCGCTGGAAAAATAATCACTGACTACTGTTAGATACCGATTATAACAATCTACTGCACGAGGAATATCTTCTTCCGCTGAATATTCTTGTCCTTGTCTCAGATATAAAAGTCTGTTTTTGTACTGATGAACGATAAATCGTCGTTCAGCACTTTCTTCTGTTTCTTTGGCCATGGCAACTTATCGGAAGTTGAAAAAAGAAATTTAGAAACGATAAGATAACGAGAACATAGTTTCTTGAGTTTTTCTCTCAACTACTTGTGCCAGATCTTTAACCGTGCTCAAGCCAAGTTCCAGAACCAGTTTTGGTTGCACCCAAGCTAAGCCAATTCCATTTCCTTTTTCGCGTGAACCTTTGTCTGAAAACAATCCAAAACGGACGTAAAAAGCACTAAAAATTTTTAATTGTGAAGCCGCTCTGTAAAGCATGGTACTAGAGAGCTCTGTTGAATAATTTGCGCCTAAATCGAACATGATGCTAAACATTTCCATCATATTATATTGCATTCCCGCGACAGCTCTATTTTCAACAAGTGATTGAGTATCTTTGGCGATGGAGCGTGTTCCTAATAAACCGATTGTAAATTCAGAACTTAAGGCGTGTAGAACTCCTGCGCTTAAAATTTTATTTGAGTCTTTACTAAAAGTTTGAGTTTCTTTTGAAAAAGATGTCGATGTTTTATTTTTAAAATTAAAACCTAAGGCCGAAGATTCTCCAATGTTTCCCGCCAAAGAACCAGTTATAGTTGATTGTTCATCACGATTAACTTTTTGTTTAAAATAGCCAGCGGAACCCTTAAGACTTCCTTGTGAGTCAGAGATTGCACCTCCAAATTGATCTAATTCCTCTTGAGTTTCACCGGTGGTGTCCTGAACGATTTTTCCAGAACCTTTTTGCAAATAAATTGATGTCTCGCTAAAAAAAGCGAGAGGAGCAGGGTTTAAAACGCTTGATTCGTCCATTAAGATTGAAGCAACGCCGGCCCCAGCTGTAGATTTTAGACGCACTGTCTCGATCTGATAATATTTTGCTTCCGACACGATTGTAAAAACTGTAAATAGTGAGTAAAGTAAAGTTTTTTTCATTTAAAATCCTAGTGGAAGAGAGTTATTATATTTCAACAATAATTATTCCCTAGAATAAAGGATTCCTCAATGAAAATCAGAAAAGCGGTAATTCCAGTGGCGGGAAAAGGCACCAGGCTCTTACCTGCAACAAAAAATATTCCGAAAGAGATGATTCCGATAATTAATAAGCCCATGATTCATTATGCGGTCAGTGAAGCGGTAAATGCTGGAATCGAACAAGTGATTTTCATAACCTCAGGGGGAAAAGAGTCAATTGAAAACTATTTTGATCGCAATATTGATCTAGAGGTTTTTTTAGAAAAAAATAACAAACATGAAGAACTAGAATTAGTGAGAAAAATCGGCAGTATGATTGATGTCGTTAGTATTCGACAAAAAGAACAGTTAGGTTTGGGCCATGCAATTGCGTGCGCCAAGGATGTAATTGGTGATGAAATATTTGCAGTACTTCTTGGAGATGATTTAGTTTGGGGAGAAAATCCGGTTATAAAACAATTAATGGAAGTATCGCAGAAGCATAAAATGAAATCTGTTATTGGAGTGATGGAAGTGCCGAACGCAGAGACTTTTCGTTATGGAATTGTTGATGGGAAATTTATCGACGACAAAACCTTGCTCATGAAAAACATGATTGAAAAACCAAGGCCAGAAGATGCTCCAACAAATCTGGCGACACCGGGAAGATATATTTTGACACCGCAAATTTTTGATTGTTTAGAAAGAATTCCTAGAGGTCATGGAGGAGAGTATCAATTAACTGATGCCATTTGTATGCTGGCAAAAGAAGATGAAGTTTATGCACATATATTTGAAGGTGATCGCTTTGATACTGGAAACGTAGAAAGTTATCTAAATGCGACGGTAGAATTTGCTTTGCGCACTCCAGGCGTTCGCCCCATAATGGAAAAGATTATTAGAGAAAAAATGAGTAAATACAAATTATGAAAAAAATTATTTTTGTTTTTTTATTTTTAAAAGTAACTATGGCCAGTGTGCCAATTCAGGGTTTATTTCAAAATCCTTCAAATCCAGAACTAAAAGAGAGTTTAAAAATTTCAGTGGAAATAAAAGCTGGAACAACGGCGCAGAGATCCGCTGATATCTATCTACAAAAAAGCGGAAATGAAATTTGGTTAAATGAACTGAGAGAAAACAATTCGACTCACTTTATGCAGTCTCCGAAAAACAAAATAAACGACTTTATTTTAGCAGTAATGTCGGTGGCTTTTCTTAACAACGCTCAGAATATGACTGACTTTTTAAATAAAAATTGCCATTTAAACATAGACAGCAAAGGTATGATTGATCGTGGTAGTGTCGCGGCTTTAAATTCATCAAAAAAGAATTTGGCCAATTTAAAGAATGCAAATATGACGGATGCAGAAAGGACAAAATTGGCGAAAATACTTTCCAAGAGTTTATATAAAAAAGATAAGGATTTAAAATTGGTGAAAAAGGATGAAGATTTTGTCCTGGAGTATAAAAACACATGCGTTCGTGCCGAGTTTGAAAATGAAAACTACAAATTAATTTTTGCTAGCTATAAGGATGAATTGGTTAGTGTTGAAGTCGTATTGAATTCATACCTGACCTATAATGGCGTCTATCAGAATCCTAAGCAGCTAGAGATTAAAATTGGTGAAAAAGAATTTTTTACTATTGATATTCGAAAAATCGACTATTTAAATGAGCTACAGTGGAGCAAAGAAGTTGATTTGGCCAAAAAGAAAGTAATTCCATCAGCTAATCCAAGTGATAAAGCATACTTACCTCTTTTATCACAATTGAACATTAAAGAAATTTACTAAGCTTCCGAATAGCATAACGAGTTACTCTTTTTGGAGAAGCGTTATGCGTTCAAAAAATTTATACACTTTTGTCTTGGCCTTAGTCATTTCGACTAGAGTTTTTTCTGCTTTACCACAACTGCAGGATGACGAAACAATTGTAGATGGTAGCGGTGGAGCAGCAGTTGCACCGAGAGCGCCCATGGCCGTAGTTGATTCTGATCCAGGCGCTCCAGCGTTTGTCGCAGAAAACACAGAACCTTGTAAAAAACCAGACAATGGTCTTTCGTTAGCAACAATAAAATCTATTACAAGAGGCGGGAAATCAATTAGTGTTACTCCTGCTGAAAAAGTTATCGATAGAAATGGTAAGAAAATTACCGTGAAAGATTATGATCAGTTACAAGTATATGTTCCAAGTCATGTTCAACAATGTATGAACTTAGGTGTTAGTGCCAGAAAATTAGGCAATGATGTTATTTTAGAGTTTAGAAATTATCATGAGTTTAAACCTAAAGAAGCCTATGATGGCATGTCGGGCGATGCTAAGCTTGAAAAATGTTTAGCTGAAGATGTTTGGCAAGGTGATGTTAAAGTTACTACAAAAGTTATTGATAATAAAAAATTTATCCCAAATCTTTTAAGCTCTCCTGTTTCGCGTACTGTTGAAGTTTCTAAAGCTGCTGGAGAAAGTTTTGATATTTCTAAAGATGTGAATATTTATGTCGCCTCTGCCCCAACAGGTAATACACATGTTGCTGCTTATGATAAAGATCTAGTGAGTCCAGCGGGAGCATCTAGATGTTATGTTTATGAGCGGCCATCTGCAAAAGGTATGAAGCTAGTTGATCGTTCAAAATTAATGGCCTATAGGGATTTGCAAGATTGTGATGGTCAATGTGGGGCTGCAATTAGTGCCGCCATGGACGAATTAAGAATGCAAAACATTGGTAATGGAAACGAGTTGTTTGATGTTTTAAGTCAAGCGCGTGGCAGATTAATGGATGCAGAAATTAAACGCGTAGAAAAGAGATTAGAAGAAGTGACTAAAGAATTGGCCAAGGCGACAGATGAGCAGTCGATAAGAGAAAAGTTACGTGAATATGTAAGCTTAATGAGTGACTATGAGTCGTTCCCGCAAAAACCTAGATTAGAAGAATTAAAAATTCTTCATATGAAGTTAGAAAAAAATGAAGGCAATAAAGATGAAATTCAAAGAAGAATTAAAGAGTTAAAATCTTTAATTGGAGAAATTTCAAAGTCAAAATACGGAACTGAAATTGCCATTAAAAAAACTGAAGAAATGGGCCTAAAAGATGATGGCGATTATTTAGCAAAAATGAGATTAACGGCGTCATATTATTCAGACAAGCAATTTCTAGGTACAAAGTCTGAGGCGATGACGGCTGATCAAGCTCAGAAAAAAGTGGACCAAGAATTAGTTAAATACCAAGTGCGTTCAAAGGAAATGCTTGAGCTATATGAATCTAAAAACGGAATTGCTAATCATTCTAGAAAATATGAAAGAGAAGTACAAAGCGCAATGAACAAAAGAGATACGCATTGGCAAAACTTTATGAAAGTGGAGCAAGATTATTCTGAAGCATGCCAGTCTGCAGGCTGGTTTAGTCAAGGAATGAAAAATCCACAAAAATGTAAACGTGGTCAAATGAGTCGCCAACAAAGATATGGTCGTGCCATGCAAATGCGTCAAAGAGATGAAAAAAGAATTTCACGCAAGTACCAAGTGGCGAGCACTTTAGCACAAAACGAAGAAGAGTATCGCCGTAAAGTGGCCTCTGAGCATGAAGATTCAAGTGGAGATATTTTAGATAATTCATCGGTGTTAGACTATTCAGATGAATTCACTGGTGATGCGAGTGGGACGATGATGTTTCAAATGAACGGAATGAATAATCAGCAATTCTATAATCCAATGATGCAACAACAGCCGATGTATCAACAGCAACAGCAACAGATGCAATACAATATGCCAATGAGATAAAAATGGACCCCTCGAAAGAGGGGTTTTTTTTTATTAAAATTTTACGATAGTAGATAATTGCAACACGTAAGAATTCTCAGCATGGTTCGAACTCGTTGTGTTTGTATAACCGTAATAATCGCCAACAAAATGATAACCACCGGCAAATCCGACAGTAGTGTCTGTGTTCCAATGATAGTTAGCATTAAGATCTAGCTCGTAACCTAAGTCGTCACTTTGCACTTGAGTTGATAAAAATTTAACATTTTTGGTGTGGTTGTAAGCATAATCAGATCCAGTCGCAACTTGATCAGCTTTTGCATAAATTAAACCAGTAATAAATGTCCAGCTTTCGCCTTGATAGACAGCTGTAAGTTTCAGAAAACGAACGTTGGTAACATAAGAATCATAAAGTGATTTTGAAGTGTCACTGACGGCCATCATGTTATAGCGAAACATTAAGTTTGCGATTTGAAAATTTGGATTCAAATACATGGCGTTGAAACTACCAATTGAACTACCGTCACCACTTACTGAACCAGCCAGAAGGGATGTTTTCCAGTTTTCACTTAACTTATAATCAAAGTTAAACAAGAAAGCTTTCGCACCATATTTAATATTTTCTGAGTTATTGTATGGTGCCTTGTTATATATTTGTCCAATTTCTCCACTCATAAGTGGAATTTCAGTGGTGAAAGTTAATTTTTTGAAAATTTTTCTGAAATAAATATCGGTGATTTTAATGTCGGTTTGACCTATGCTTTGAGAAGTACCATTACCATCAATATCTTCTTTGTAACTAGTGTTAAATTTTGCGCCAACCTTTTTTCCATAGAGCAGTCCGAAGCTCATGTCGCGTTCTGGATTATCATAAGTCAAACCGGTTCCGAATTCTTTGATTTGAGTGGCGGTTGTAGAGCTATCACCAGCGCTAATTTTTCCCCAATAAGGAGTCAAACCAAAATTTCCTAATTTTAATTTAACCGTGACTCCATCGCGAATTGAAGCGTAGCGATCCCAAGAGTTTTCACCAGAATTAATAACGGCGCCCATTCCCCAATGATTAGAGTGACGACCAATTAACCATGTTGCTGTGTCAGAATATAATTCAAGATAAGCTTGATTCATATTCATTGCATTGTTGTAAGAAGTATTTTGCATATAGAGTGCATTTCCAAAGCCAATGTCTCTAGATGGCGCTGATGAATCACCTAATCTACCGCCGCGGCCATATCCAGTAGTAATTTCTCCCTTGAAGGTAACTGAATCATTAATAATCATCTGAGGATTTAGATGAAATAAATAACTTTCATACGAAGCTGTTGATTTTCCACCGCTGCCAAGATCAACTTCTTGGGAGCCTCCAGTGACAGCATTGGTACTTTTTACTTTAATTTTGCGATAATTATATATGGAAGTTGTATCTACTCCAAAAGCTCCGTGCCAATCAATAGGAACAGCGTTTACAATTTGAGATGAAATGATAATAAAAAATAAAACGACGACTTTCACATTAACCTCTATAATTTGATAGGAATTGAGCTTTTATATGATATTCATAACTATAACGAACTGACAAATAATGAAACTTTTTAAAATCATTCTTTTGCTAATATTTATCGGCTTAGGCTTAATTAGCTACCGTTGTTACGTGGTGATTCAGACGTACATGCCGCAAAACTTAAAAACTGGCCTGGAAAGTACGGTAAACAACGAAAGAATCGACGCAGAACCGGTCTCGACTAATCTCGAAGAAGGATCTCTGATTAATTTTAAAGATTTAAAATATTATCACTCGTTTTCTCAAGAAAAAAATTCTTGGAATCAATGGCAAACGCAACATGAACAAAATTTTGCACAAAATGGAAATTACACCAAGGTTCTTTCTGATTTGGCCTTGCTTCCTCTATTAAATAATAATTGCCAGGACGTTTTTTGCTGGCAAATTATTTCTGGGATTGAGGATATTCCAAGTGTCTTCTGGCAAGGACTAATTGGAATTGAGGATTTTCGATTTTTGCATCATCAAGGAGTAGATTTGCGTTCTATTCTTAGAGCGCTTTTAGCAGATTTGAAAGAAGGCCGAATGGTACAAGGTGGTTCGACGCTTACTCAGCAGGTGGTAAAGAATTTACTTTTAGAAAATAATGAAAAAAAAATAAGTCGTAAAATAAATGAACTGATCTTATCTCTCTATATAGAATTAGTTTTTTCCAAACAAGAAATTTTAGAAATCTATTTTAATGAAGTTTTTTGGGGCGGTTTGCAAGGAATAAAAATCAAGGGAGTTTATAGTGCTTCATTATTTTATTTTAATAAAAAGCCACGTTTTCTGAACGCTTATGAAGCTGCAATTTTAACCGCACTATTAAAGGGGCCACAGTACTATTCCCCGGTTAAACATATTGATCGACTAAAAGAAAGAGCGGATTTAATTTTTAAAAAGCTAGTGGAATTAAATTTATTTTCTGAGAAAGTTGATAAGCCGTGGGCAAGCAAAGAGTGGAAAATTTGGGAGGAAGAAATTAAAGAGCGTGAGAGAGAGAAGCCCTTTTTTGCTATTACCTTAGTTCCTAGCTTGGAAAAAAGTTCTTCATTAAATTCTTATGAGTCCTATGTTTTAACACGAAAAATCTATGAACTTTTAGGACAAGTAAAAGAGCGAACAAAATTAAAAGATCTAGCAGTAAAAGTTATTTATCAAAAAATTGGAAGTCAATTTTCTTCATACGAGTTTTATTCTAAAGTCGAAAGAAAACTTGACCGATCTATGAGCGAGGAAAAACATCAAATCGGAAGCTTGGTAAAACCTTTGGCCTATTCTGTTTTTTTTGATTTAGGGAAAAGGCCGAATGATTTAGTGGAAACCGCAGAAATAAAATTAAATCTTATCTCTGGCGAGTGGGCACCAAAAGAGGCCCATGATATTACTGAAATGAAAGTGACGCTTGAAGAAGCGTTGTTAAAATCCTTTAATCGACCAGTCGTTAGATTGGCGCAGGAGTTGGGCTTTGATAAAGTCGAAACAGGTTTAGCCGCAAGAATTCCCCGCTTAGAAAAACCGTTGCAAGAATTTCCAGCGCAATTATTGGGTTCTTCAGAGCTGACATTGCGCGAAGTGATGGCAGCTTATCAAGATGTTTTAACACATGAATGTACAGTTAAAGAAGAAAGGCCAACTGTCATAGATATTTTATCTAATCCGGACGAGAGCACTGTTGCCACAAATATGGATGAGCTTTTAAAAGGTCATAAATATTTTGGCAAAACAGGGACTACTAATTTAGGAAAAGATAATTGGTATGTCTTTTTTGATGGCCAAGGAATTGGTGTATTTTGGCTGGGGATTGAAAGCTTCGCAGGTGCAAGGGATACACGACTTTTTGGTAGTTCCACCGCTTTTAAAATATTCCAAAATTTTTATATCTTTAGGGGTAGAAGATATCCACTTTTAAGTTGTGATCTCCTCGTACCAAAAGCAAATTAGTGGCTTGTCAATTTTCTTCTCAAACTGTATAGTCGATTCAATCAATGGAATTTACTTGTTGGGGCGTCGACAAGTGGTAAGTCAACAGATTTTGATTCTGTCATCCGTAGGTTCGAGTCCTACCGCCCCAACCATTCCTTGATAAACATTCAAAGACCGGAGATTTAGTTGAAAAGAATCGTCTTAGTTTCTGGTAATTCGAACTCGGCACTTTCAAAAAATATTTCAGATTATTTAGACGTCTCTTTGGTTAATCCGCAGCTGGTAAAATTTGCTAACGGAGAAGTTTTTTGTGAAGTCGAAAAAAATGTTCGCGGAGCAGATGTTTTTGTCATTCAATCAACTTGTTACCCTGTTAATGATAATTTAATGGAATTATTAATTATGTGTGATGCGCTCAAGCGAGCTTCAGCATCTTCTATCACAACTGTTGTTCCTCATTATGGTTATTCCAGACAAGATAGAAAAGTGAGTCCCCGCACGCCAATTACGGCAAAACTAGTTGCTGATTTATTAACAGTTGCTGGTGCTACGCGAGTTATTACTATGGACTTACATGCTGGGCAGATCCAAGGTTTTTTTAATATTCCATTTGATAATATTTTTGCTTCACCAGTTATTTTAGATTACATAAAAAAAGAAATTCTAACAGAAACAACTATTTTTGTTTCTCCTGATGCTGGTGGTGTCGAACGTGTTAGACATTATGCTAAAAAACTTTCTAAAGATTTGGCCATGATTGATAAACGCCGCACAGGAAAAAATATAGCCGAAGCTATGAACGTGATTGGAGATGTGAAAGGTAAAGAATGTATTATCATAGATGATATGATTGATACTGCCGGAACTTTAATCGAAGCTTGCAAGGCCTTAAAAAATAAAGGTGCTACCAAAGTTTATGCTTGTGCGACTCATCCAATTTTTTCCAATCCAGCGATCGAAAGAATTGCCAATTGTGAAGAATTAGATCGAGTCATTGTGACTGATACCATTCCATTAAGTGATGAGGCAAAAAAACTTTCGAAAATAAAATGTTTATCAACGGCAGAAATCTTGGCCAAGGCCATACACCGAACTTTCAATAACGATTCGGTCAGTTCTCTTTTTATATAATTTGAGTTTATTGTGGATTATCTAATTATTGGTGTTGGAAATCCTGGAAAAAAATACGAAAGCACCAGGCATAATGTTGCATGGATGGTGATTGATCAATTAAGTTTTTCAGCAAAATTAATTTGGAAAGAAAAGTTTAAAGGCGTCTACACTGAATATAAAAATGCTGATGATCGTTGGTATATTTTAAAACCTCAAACTTTTATGAACCTAAGCGGTGAATCTGTTCGTTCACTTATAGATTTTTTTAAAATTGAGATGACAAATATTTTGGTTATTCACGATGAGTTGGATTTAAATTATGGCGTGATTGCTTTTAAAAATGGCGGCGGCTTGGCGGGACACAATGGACTCAAGTCAATTACTGAACATACGGGGACACAAGATTACAAACGTTTAAGAGTAGGAATTGGCAGACCGCTTTCGCAAGATGTAAGCTCCTATGTACTTAGTCCCTTTTCATCGGTCGAAAGTTATAAATTAGATGAATATTTGAAATTAACTGCTTCTGCGGTTGAACAAATGATGGTAAGTGGATTTGATAAAGTTTCAAATCAGTATAACAAGAAACAGTTAATAGAAGTTTAGGAGAATATATGGCGCTCAATTGTGGTATCGTAGGACTTCCCAATGTTGGTAAATCAACAATTTTTTCAGCAATAACATCAACCTTTGCGGAAGCTGCAAATTATCCTTTTTGTACAATTGAACCAAACGTTGGAATTGTTGCCGTGAAAGATGAACGCATGAGTAAAATCGCCAAAATTGTTGGGCCAGAAAAAGTGATTCCAGCAATTATGGAATTTGTTGATATTGCGGGCCTGGTAAAAGGCGCTTCTAAGGGTGAAGGTTTGGGAAATCAATTCTTAGGTCACATTCGTCAAGTTTCCGCTATTGTTCATGTGGTGCGATGCTTTGAAGACACAGATATTATTCATGTTCACGGAAAAATCGATCCCTTGTCAGATATCGAAACAATCAATTTAGAATTGGCGCTAGCCGATTTAGATGCAGTTGAAAAAAGATTACAAAATATTCAAAAGTTTTTAAAGTCACAGGATAAAAACTCTGTCGCGAAAACAAAGATTTCTATTCCAGTTTTAGAAAAATTAAAAGAAGAATTAGGTAAAGGAATTCCTGCACGCGCAGTTAATTTTGATCAAGCTTCAATTGAATCAATTGATGATTTGCATTTAATCACAATGAAAAAAGTACTTTATGCTTGTAATGTTGACGAAGAAGCGTTGGTTAAAGAAAACGAATTTGTAAAAATAGTGAGAGGATATGCAGCTAAAGAAGGCGCCGAAGTAATCACCATTTCTGGTAAAATAGAATCAGAAATTGCTGTTCTTCCCTCGGAGGAAGAAAAAAAAGAATTTATGGAAGGTGTTGGAATTGCCGAATCGGGCTTAGATAAACTTACTCGCGCTGCTTACCGCATGACCGGTCTTCGCACTTATTTTACAGCAGGTGTCAAAGAAGTTCGCGCTTGGACCTTTCTTGAAGGATCAAAAGCCCCTCAAGCGGCCGGGGTAATTCACTCTGATTTTGAAAAAGGATTTATTAGAGCGGAAGTATATCATTGTGAAGATTTATTCAATTTAGGAACCGAACAAAAAGTAAAAGAAGCTGGAAAATTAAAAGTTGAAGGCAAAGAATATGTCGTTAAAGATGGCGATGTAATGCACTTCAGATTTAATGTTTAATTAACGAAAGCGAGTTTGGATTTCGTCTAATCGTTCCGTGATTTTAGTTAGAACTGCTTTTTTGTCTGATGGTACGACCATCGCCAGATTATTAATATAAGCACTGACTTCACTTAAATAAACAAAGTCATTTTTGTAATCATCAGACATTTTTTCAAATGTTTCATTCAGATCATCAGCGACTTCGGTGAAGTAGTCGCCTTCTCTAAAAAATAATTTTGAAAAGGGTTGGCCTTCACGAATACGGCTTAAAAATTGTCTTAGTTTGTACATTGGGCCAGCAATTTTATGACTAAAGAAAATGCAAATCACAAAAACCAAAATAGTTAAGCCAATTTGCCACAGCGCTAGAAACAAAAAGAGAGTTTGTTTTTTTTCTTCAAGATTTTGCGCTAAAGTCGGATTTGAGCGAATCAATTGCGACATAAAATCGTAGATAACAAGAGGATAAGGAAGTGTTGCAAGAGATAATATAACGCACACAAGCAAACTAAATTTTAATTGAAATCGTGGGTTAATTAAGTAAATTTTTCGTTGATAGGCCATCTACTGTTTATTTTAGAACGTTTTTTGATTCTATCCAATGAAAATTTTCTTATGTATGATAGTTTACTGTTTCCATCAACCAAGGAACTTTTAATGCAAGAGATTAAAAACTTACTAGAAGAAAAATTAGTAAATCCAATAAGTGAAAAATCTTTCAAGTATGAAAATAGAACGATTAAAATTGAGTCTAAAGGTGAGGACGTGGAAATTCGTTATGAAAGCACGGGAATTAATCCAGAAAATAAAAGAATAATAGAACAACAAATTGCTCAACTACTATCAGGAAAAATCCCAGAAGAAAAAATGTTTATTAGTTCGTTTTCTACCAGTAATACCGTTCAAGCTCCGCCACCTGCCGCTGCAAAAACGGAGCAAGCAAATTTAAAAGTTGGTCATGCGACTGCATCTAAGAAAAAACGAGTAAGTAGCATTAAAAAAATTATTGCGGTTTCATCATGTAAGGGTGGAGTTGGTAAATCATCAGTGACTGTAAATTTAGCATTAGCGATGGTTGCACAAGGCTTGAAAGTAGGAATTTTAGATGCAGATATTTATGGCCCATCGATGCCAATGTTATTAAATAAGCGTGCAGCAAAACCCATGGCATCAGATGCTAAAAAAATTCTGCCGGTTGAAGCTTTTGGTTTAAAGTTTATGAGCTTTGGCCTTTTTGTCGATGAGACTGAGCCGGTCATTTGGCGCGGCCCAATGCTTGGTGGAGTCTTAAACCAATTTTTGTTTGATGTTGATTGGGGTGATTTAGATATTTTAGTGGTTGATCTTCCGCCGGGAACAGGTGACATGCAGCTTTCATTAGTGCAAAACACTGAGCTTGATGGAGTAGTGGTCGTCTCAACTCCGCAAGACGTGGCGATTTTAGATACAGTCAAAGGTTTAAAAATGTTTAAACAAGTTCATATTCCAATTTTAGGATTGGTGGAAAACATGAGTTACTTTGTAGCGCCAGACACAGGAAATAAATATTATATTTTTGGCAATGGTGGAGTACAAAAAAAGGCCAAAGAACTTGGTGAAACATTTTTAGGAGAAATTCCTTTAGATATTTCTTTGCGCGAAGGCTCGGATAAAGGTGAGCCTTTTATGTCTGTAAATAAAAATGAGAACACAGCAACATGGAGTGCATTTAATTTATTGGCAAAAAATGTTATAAAAGAAACAGGTATATTAAATGATCCTACTCAAAAGAAGAGTATTTTTAAAAGAATATTTAATTAAATGACATTTTTAGATTTTATTGATGAACAATGCTTGTTAGGTTTCACTGGGAAGATAAATGTTTTATCTACTGAGACAGCACAATTTCACGGAGTGATTTATCTATTAAGTGGAATTTTGGTTAATGCTTATTTTGAGGGACAAAAAGGAACAAGGGCCTTAACAAATCTTGTTGTTTCGATTCAAAAAAACACTGACAGTTATAAATTTATTTCGGAACCTGAAATAATTGAAAAATCAGAAGTTGTATTTCATGTTATTTTTCTAGATTTTAAAGAAAATATTTTTCCCAAAGCCAACCAAATTCAAGCAGCGCAAAAACATCGTCCACCTGAAAACTTGAAAATTGTACTCAAAGAAGAGTTTCTGGTTACTGGTGAAGAGATTTCAAGGCAGGAATTTTCCGTCATGAACGTTGTTTCGGATTATTCGAAGATTTCTGATATTTATAAAAACATTACTTTGTCAGATTCTGAGACTACCGATGCACTTGTTTCACTGCGAAAAAAGGGTGCATTTATAGTGCAGTCATAATATTCTTATGCAGAAAAAGAGGTAAGTATGAAGTCTCAAAAATACAATCTAGGCGAATTAAAAGAACTAAAAGTAAAAATCGATAAAGACGTTGTTACAGCGTTCGAAACGATGAGCAAGAACACTGGAATAACGATAGAAGACCTGGTGGTTATTTCTCTAATGCGCTTTCGTGCTCAGCATTCTGACTACGAGAAAAAGCCAAATCTTGGATAAATAATTCCTGTTTACAACGTAAAGTTTATGTAGCCGTCTAATATTTAGACAGTGGCGAACTCTTTAGAATCAAAAAAAAGCCAATAGATTCAAGCAATTAGATCTTCCTCGCTCAGAATTGTTCTGGCATGCGCCATGCATTAGAGACTGTAAAGAGGTTTCTATGAAAGTATTTAGTTTAAGAACAACTTTGGCCTTATCTGCACTTACAGCTTTTGCTGTGATCGCTGGAATGATTAAGGATTATTCAGAAAATAATCCAGAAAGATTCATGCAAGATAAGGAAATTAGCTTCGTTAAGCGCTTAGACTTTACCATGAAGCGTGAAGTTGCTTCAAATATTAAAGAACAAGCGAAAGATAAAAACAAAATGGCCCTTGAGTGGTTACCTGTAAATACTGAAAACGCTGAAATTATTAACGGTGCTTGGAAAATTTATAAGCGTACTGACGAGTTAGATCAAGTTAGCGATTTAAACAAAGATGTGAGATTAGAGTTAATTGGTAACGCCAAAGTGATCATTAATAATAATCAAAAAATTCAATATCGTGTTTCTAAGTTAACTGAAGATTTAGGTATTTATTATATGGCCTTAATTAATGTTAACAATAAAGGGATTGAAATTTTAGAACTTACAAAAATCCAAAGTAAAAAAATTGAAATTAAATTAACTGATGTTAAGTCGGGTGAATTGAGTGAAGCAGAAGTATCAGATGAAGCGAAATCAAAATTTCCAGATATGGAACTAGTGCTTGATAAGGCGCTTAACCCAGACAAGTCAAAAGATGTAATGTCTGAAGATCAAATTGAAGGTCATCTTTCTTTGAGAAATGGTAACTTGGAACAATTATCAGTAATTCTTAATAAAGGAACTGATAAAGCAGAAATACTTGAATTTGATTTAGCAAAAATTAATGATGGTGGTCAGTTTGAAGCAGACCTTGGTGACGAATTAGTAACTGGAATGATTTCTTATAACGGTGACAATGCTTTAAGAGTAAGAATTATTACAGGAAAATTAGCAGGAACGATGCTTAACTTTTTAACTGCTGAGCAAAAGGATTTAAATATAGAACAATTAAATGAATCAGAAAAAACTTATGAACAAGAAGTTGCTATCGAAGCACAAAATAATCTTGAAGCAGAAAGAAAAGAAGCGGCCCATGAAACTGATCGTGAAATTGAAGCCGCAAAGTCTGCTCAAGAAGCACAAGTTAAAAAATCGGGATTTGAATTTTAATAAAAAAAAGGACCTTTTGGGTCCTTTTTTTATTTACCTAATAACTTTTTGAATTCTTCAGTTAGTAGCGGAACGATCTGAAATAAATCACCAACAATTCCATAATCAGCTTTGGTGAAAATTGGAGCTTCTGGATCAGTGTTAATCGCCACAATAACTTTTGAAGTTCTCATCCCGGCCAAATGCTGAATGGCCCCAGAAATTCCACAAGCAATATATAAACTTGGAGAAACAGTTTTACCTGTTTGTCCCACCTGCATGGCATGAGGAGCGAAACCAGAATCAACTGCAGCTCTTGATGCGCCAACTGTTGCACCGATCACATCAGCTAATTCGTTTAATATTTTAAAGTTTGCCGCTTCTTTCATTGCGCGGCCGCCTGAAACAATAATATTAGCTTCAGTTAAATCTAATTTTTCTGAAGTTCCTTTTACAACTTCCTTAACAATGGCACGAATAGCTCCGATATCAACTGATACATCGGCAGCTTCTCCTGCTTTTGCAGAATTCGACGTCGGCATACCTAAAGCATTTGGTCTTACTGTTACAAAGTGTGGCTTTGGTCCAAGCACTTCAACTTTTGCATAACATTTTCCTGCAAACAGTGGTCTTGTTCCAAAAAATTTATCACCTTCAAAAATAAAGTTGGTAACTTCAGAAACCATTCCAGAATTGTGCATAGAAGATAACCTTGGGAATAAATCTTTTCCTACCGAAGTGGCCCCAGCAAAAACATAATCGTAATTATTTTTAGTAATTAATTCTTTTAATGCTTTTGCATAACCTTCAGGGCTATATTTATCTAAGTTAGCTCCCTTAAGACAATGTATTTTACTGGCCCCAAATTTGGCCAATTCTGTTTTAACATTTCCGCTCAAGTTATTCATGACAGCAACTTCACACTCATGTCCAGTGAGTCTGCCTAAAATTTCAAGAGTGACACTTTTTGGATGATCGTTAGAAACTTCTGAAAAAATTAATACTTTTGACATATATATTCCTTAAATTACTTTTGCTTCAGTACGAAGAAGACCAACAACTTGTGACACTACATCTTTTTGTTTTGCTGCATCTGAGGCATCAAACTTTTTACCAGCTGGTTTTTCCGGAGGTAATGAAAACCCAGAATATTTTAAACGTTTGTCTCCATCAGTTACACCAACATCCGCTAATTTGTGTTGTACCAATGGTTTTTTCTTGGCCTTCATAATACCTGGAAGTGAAGCATAGCGTGGAGTATTGATTCCTTTGTTGCAAGCAATTAGTGCCGGCAATTTTAATTCATAAATTTCAATTGCTCCGCCATCGATTTCTCTTTTTACGGTGATACTATCAGCAGCTTGAGACATGCCAACTACTACAGCAACACTTGGTAGATCTAACATTTGCGCTAAAATTTGAGGAACTTGTAAGCAGTCATCATCAATGGCCTGTTTTCCAGTTAAAATTAAATCGGGTTTTTTTCCAGATTTTTCAATCGCACCTTTTAGGGCCTTAGCAATCATAAACGAATCTAAATTATCTGGCGCTTCAATTAAAATGGAATCATCAGCACCCATCGCCATCGCAGTTCTTAAAGCTTCAGTATCTTTTAATGAACCAACGCGAAGAACAGTGACTGTACTACCAGCGTTTGCAGCTTGCATGAGTAATGCTTGCTCAACGGCATATTCATCATATGGATTTAAGATCCATTTAATAGAACTTGTTTCAATAAATGTTCCGTCACTAGTTGGGACAATTTTCGTTTCAGTATCAGGAACTTGTTTAACGCAGACAAAAATATTCATATTGGCCCCTTTTATTTTCTAAAAATAATTTCTTTTGCAATCACGAGTCTTTGAATTTGAGAAGTTCCCTCGTAAATCTGAATAAGTTTAGCATCTCTCATCAACTTTTCAACAGGATATTCTTTAGAATAACCATAGCCGCCAAAAACTTGAACTGCATCAGTGGTAATCTGCATACACGAATCTGAAGCAAATGCTTTTGCATAAGACGCAATCTCGGAATTTTCTACACCTTGATCGGCCAACCAGGCAGCCTTTGTTATGAGTAACCTAGATGCTTCAACCTTCATCGCCATATCCGCAATCATAAAACCGACAGCTTGATGTGCACCAATAGGAACTCCAAACTGTTTTCGATCGCGGGCATAGGCAATTGAATGATCAAGTGCGGCCTGTGCACCACCAAGTGCATTTGAAGCGACGAGTGGACGAGATCTATCTAAAGTTTTCATTGCAATTTTCCAACCTTCTCCAGGTTTTCCAAGCATATTTTCTTTTGGTACTTTTACATTATTAAATCGTATTCCTCGAGTGTCTGAACAGTTGTGACCCATTTTCTTTTCTGCTTTTCCAACTTCAATTCCTGGTGTTCCCTTTTCAACAATAAGACAACTAATACCTTTATGTTTGAGTGTTTGGTCAATTGTTCCATATACAACAAAAATATCTGCATAACCGGCGTTTGTGATCCACATTTTTTCGCCATTAATTACATAGTGATCGCCAGCGTCTTTAAATGAAGTCGTAATTCCGGCCGCATCAGATCCATGAGCAGGTTCTGTTAAACAAAAAGCGGCATATCGATGAGACTGTGTGAATGGAGTTAGAAATTTCTTTTTTTGTTCATCAGTTCCGCCAATTACAATTGGTAATAATGCCAGGTCATTGGCCATCATACTTGTAGTCATCCCCATGCAACCATAGGCGAGTGATTCTGTAATTAAAACACTATCAACATTTGTAAAACCATTGCCGCCATATTCGGCAGGAATGCTGGTGTTAAAAAGACCCAGACTCCAAGCTTTTAAATAAATTTCGTGAGGGAAAATATGTTTTTCATCATATTCAGCTGCATGTGGACGCATTTCGTTTCGGGCAAATTTTAGTGCCAACTCCCGAATTTCTTTTTGTTCGTCGGTGTACGAAAAATCAATCATATAATACCTCTTGAGGTATTATATGCGAGTATCGGTTTTATGTTAAAGATTTAATAATTGACTTAGATGCTTTTTCTTCAAATCGCAGAGAAAATTTTTTAAGAAAAGGTAAGGATTTAAAGGGTACAGTTATAAATTCTCGTTCTAAATATTTGGGGTGAGGAATTTGCAAGTTTGGTGATGAGTAAATTTGGTTTCCCCAAAAAATGATATCAATATCAATAATTCTGGGTCCATATTTAAATTTCCGCACTCTACCCATCTTTTTTTCAATGTTTAAAATCAATTCGAGTGTATTTTGCGGATCTACATTGGGAATCTCAAATTCTATTAATTGATTTAAGAAAGCATCCTGATTTTCATAGTCGACTGGTTTTGTTTTAAAAATTTTTGACTCAGAAATAAGTTTAAAATGCTCAAATAAAAAAACTCTAGCTTGCTGTAAGTTTGCCTCAAGGTCACCAAGATTTGTTCCAAGTGAAATAACCAGTGACATTATTTTGCAGGATTTGGCACGGCTTTTTTTAAAAACGGTGACTCATAGGAAGGAATTTCTGTGCCAGGAGGAGCAATTGGATCTGATTTCACGCCACAGCCAATCAATAATAATAAAAATAAGATTTTAAAATTCAAGTGTTAATCCAACAGCAACTTGGTCATTTCCGATATCGCCTTTTATATACCATCCGGGAACTAATTTACGCAATATGGATACGCCAAAAACAATACCATTTTTTTGTATATCATCGATTAGCTCAGTTTCTTGGTTTAGGGTTTCTGCGGAAGCCCCACCGTCGGCATTATAATTAGCTGTAACAGATTGGTATCCAAGGTAAGGCATGGTTAGAGTAAACAAGGGAGTGTTAAAAGCGTATTTAATTCTGGCGATTATGCTGGTCAATTCTGTATCAAGCTCCTCAGAAGGAAAGTCGTTGATAATTGTTCGTGCGAGATTCAATTCACCAAAGACATTTTCGTGTAGTTGATAGGCCCATGCTCCATTTAACATTCCAAAACTTGCAGCTTGTCCGGTATTATCAACTCCATTGATCCAGCCATAGCCGAAAGACAATAAGTTATCATTTTTAATAACTTTTTTAGAACTTTCGTTATTAACGACGTCTGCTTCAAGCACGGTATCATTATATAAGTCATCTTCACTTGCAATTTTACTAAATTTATCTGGTGTATTGTCAGAAGGTTTGTTTCTTAAGAAACTATCGTCGCCTTTAATGATTTGTACATCTATGTTTTCAGCTAAACGATTCCATCGGGTCAGAGAATAAATTTTTAACATTTTTATGGCGCAATAACTGGCATCGGTTTTTGCAGTAAGACCTCTGGCGACAGGCTTACCATTAGTTAAAAAAGTAACATAGTCTCCTCTGGCGATATAACTATTTGAATTAGTAATAACAAAAATTCTTTTTGAGTTTGAAATTTTAAAAATTTTCTCAGTAATAATGTCACTACTGACATTGTTACTTAGAGAAACATCAGAATTTGATGAATCTACATCGTTTATGACATTTTGCGCATGAAGCGAAATGGAAAAGCAAATTAATAAGATATTGGTTAAAATATATTTCACATAATCATTTTAATCCATATATGCACCAAAGTTCAAATAATTATATTCCTGACAGGAATGCTGGGTTAATGACAGAAGAACCAAGATTAATCTTTTTCTGGCATAGACCGATAAAGAAAAAAGAAACCAGGGAGGCCTATGAAAAAAATTACGTTTTTAATATTTATTTTAGCTTTAACAACGGCATGTTCGAATGTGAAGAAAGAATCAGATGAAACATTGGCCGATGTTAATATTGATCAGGCAACTAAAAGTGAGGACTTTGTTGTAGATGCAGAAGATGAAAGTCTATTTGCTGAAGATGCAACCGATGTGAAAAAAGATGTCGCTCAAGAGTCTACGATTGTAACAAATGATTCATTTGTGTCAGAAGTTCAAACTGAAGTAAGTGAGCCAAGTTTAGCTCCAACAAACGTAGGACCGGTTGCAACATATAAAGTGCAAAAAGGTGACACATTGATGCTAATCGCTTTTAAGCTTTATGGTGATTATTCAAAATGGAAAACTATCAAAAATAATAATCAAGGTTTAGCGTTAGGATCTCTAAAAGAAGGTATGGAAATATCTTATCCGGAAGTTGCTAAAAAGTTTGAATGGGTTCCTCAGGGCCTACCGCATTTAATTGTAATGGGTGAGACTTTGGGAATTATTTCAAATGAAAAATATGGGACGCCGAAAAAATGGAAGAAGATTTATGACAATAATCGTCCATTGATTAAAAATCCGAATAGCATATATGCGGGTTTTACACTGTATTATGTTCCTGAAAGAGAGATTGCCTCAGAAAAATAACATAAAGCAAATATTTTAATAAAAGACCCCACCAAAGTGGGGTTTTTTGTTATATTGGTATAATGAAAATTTGTTACTGCTTGTTTATTATGTTTATCTTTGCTTCTTGTTCGAACATAGAAGAATTAATGTTCGGTGAGCAAAATAGATATGAGAGAGCGTCGGAAATGGTCTTATTAGAGTCGAGCGACTACCTCGACCAGTTAGACTTTGTTGGGACTAAATATATTCAAGAGGTAAAAGCAGCGCGGTTAATTGGAAAGCAAGCACATTACCTTGAAAGTATTTATGGCCAGCTGAGGGGTAAAAATGAAATTGTTTTTGATGATGATAAAAGCCCAACGTTTTATATAATAAAGGATGAGTCTTCGTATCATTTTTCTCTGCCTGGAAGAATCTTTGTATTTTCATCAGGTCTATTTAAAAAGTTTATAACAAATGAAGAAATTTTAATCGGTATACTAACATTTGAGTCGATTAGAAGCTTAAAGGCCATATATAAGAGGAGCTTAATAATTCCCAGTCTCAACATGAATTCAGAAAACTTTTTAAAACTGTTTAAAATAGACTCAGAAGAAAAAATTAAAGTTGATCAGTGGGTATATATTGTTTTAAGAAGGGCCGGTTATGATCCCGGTGCCTATTTGAAATATTTGCAAATGAGAAATAAAATCAATGAAGAAGGAAGTTTGGTTAAGCGCTCCGGTTATGACCTTGTAAGAGAAGAATTTATGTATAAAAGCTTTATGGTTAAGCAGAAAATAAAAGGACGCGGTGCAAGTGTAAACAAGGAAAACTCATCTAAGGACTTTTACGCACTAACGACCTATGTGGAAAGAATATGATTAATGAAATCTGTGACCATATTCTAGCGAATAATTGGTTAAAGAAAATTGAACAAATACAATTATTAACAGGAGATGCTTCTGGTCGAAAATATTTCAGAGTGATGGCGGAAAATAAAACATACATTATTTGTGATGATAAAACGTTGATGGAAAAAAAAGAGGACCATGCTTTTTTAGTTATGCAGAAAATTTTGGCCGAAAACAAAATCTCAATTCCAGATGTTTTACAGGTTGATTTTAAAAATGGTCTTATTATGCAGTCAGATCTGGGTGATATAACGTTATTAAGTCATTTGGCCACTGCGAATGAAAATGATGTCTTGAAAATGTATCAAATAGCGATAGAGAGTCAGTTGAAGATAAATTTAATTGTTGCATCGTCTATAAATAAGAATTTTGAGCCATTTGTTCTAAAATTTGACTCCGTTAAACTGATGCAGGAAATGGATCTGACAATAAAACATTTTTTTCGCTCTTACTTGGAAATTTATGATGAAAATCTGCTTTTATTGATTCGAGAAGAACTTGTTGTTCTTGTGAAAGAAATAGAAGAACTTCCCACATGTCTGGTGCATAGAGATTTTCATTCCAGAAATATTATGGTTCAAAACAATAACTTATTTATCATCGACTTTCAGGACGCGAGGCAGGGAATTCCTCAATACGATTTAGTTTCACTGGTTGATGATTGTTATTCTAAAATTAGTGAAAATGGCAAGGAGTATTTGAAAAAATATTATTTTTCACGGGCAAAGGAGGAAGGCCTAATGAAAGTGACTCAGGATGAATTTGAATATCAATATAAGTTAATGAAGATACAAAGAACGTTAAAGGCAATCGGAAGTTTCTGTTTTATTAATGATACTAAAAATAATCCGAGATATTTAAAGTATGTTGGATATGCTTTTAACAATATTCGTGAAGTCATTATAGGTGATCAAAAATTAAAAAACTTAAAAAAATTAGTTCAAAATTATTATGAAAAATAGTATCGAAACGGCATTTATTTTGTGCGCTGGCATGGGGACAAGAATGGGCCCTTTGGGTGTACATTTACCAAAGGTGATGTGGCCAGTGTTTGAAGGTGTGTTGCTTGATCTGCAGATAAAGTATGCAAGAAGTATCGGAATGAAAAAAATTTATTTAAATACTTTTCATTGCGCAGAGGTCATAAGTGATTTCTTAAAAGATGGTGAGTATTCAGATGTCGAAATTATACATGAAAAAGAATTACTAGATGTAGGCGGTGCTATTCATAATTTACAGTCACAAAAAAAAATGAATGAGAAAATTCTAATATTAAATGGTGATCAGTTTTTGTTTTCAAGTGAGATGCAAGTTTTTTTATTCCAAAGCTTTAAGAGTGCAGCGATAGCAGTTCTTTTAGAAGTAAAAGTGGAAAAAAATGAATTATATAATCGTTTGGTAAAATCAAATAAAAATCTGGTTGACATTATTCCAGCGACTTCTCCTGGGGTGGAGAAGTATCAAACCACTTATTCTGGAGTTGCAGTAATTGATTTGACTAAATTAGTATATAGGCCGGGCAAGAGTAAGTTTTTTGAAACTGTGGCAGAATTTCAAATACAGAATGTGGAGTGTATACTTTTAGGTAATTATGAATATTGGGACTTTGGAACGTTTGATCGTTTTCTTGATTGTCATAAAGTCATTATTGAAAAGATTTCAAATAAATCAACTCAGAGTGATTTTATAGATTTTACTATTGCGCAAGGGGCGGTAGATTCTAAAAAGATTTCTAGGCCAGAATCTTATAACTCACCAGAAAAATCTCATTATTTATTTTCTAAAGATTTTAGTATTATTCGTGAAAAAATTTATTATAAAAACTTGGTTTATGCTCAAAAGTAATTATCCAACTTCTGGTAAATTTAACTTTATGGAATCAACTGGACAAAGCTCTATGCAAATCTGACATAAGCTACAGCTCCATTCATCAATAGAGTATTTATCAAGCTGTTTAAGTACAGCGTTTTCAGGGCAGACTAGGCGACAGAGGTCACATTGCACACATTTTGCATTTATTTCAATTAGTTTGGACATATAATTATGTTACACTAATTTAAAACTGGCTCAAGAGTGAGAATATGTACTTTTTTGATCATAAACTAAATGTCGTTATTCAACATAGTGAATTAAGAAAATCTATGTTGTTTATATTCCTGAGCACATGCCTCGTGTATGTTGTTTCTGGTTTGGCCAGCGGACTATCTGTTTTGCGACTTTCGATGGTGCTGCAGTTTTGGCAGTCAAATTTTTTCTTTGTTTCAATATCGGCATTGCTTTGCGTTTTACTCTATTCACTTAAGGCGAGAATGAAATTCACCTTTCTTGCCTATGTTTTATATTGTGGATTCAAAACATTTATTGTGGTTTTGAGTTCATTTCATTTGGTCATTATTTTTTTACTTTTTTCATATATTTTAATTGGAGCCTATTTTTTTATAATAACTTCAGCGGAATTAGATCGAGCAGCTTATTTCCCTCATGTGCATTTAAATGATCTTTATCAGTCAGATTTTTTATCAATTAACATATCAGATAAAAAGGGTGAATTTCTTGGAGATGTCTCAAATTTTGATTCACAAAGTTGTTTTGTTCGTCTTAAGTCAGAACTTAAAAGCCTTGATGAGATTATTTTTAATTTTGAGGGGAATCAATTTTTTGCGACATGTAGAGTTGTCGCAAGGTCTGCCGAAGGGCTTGGTTTAGTGTTGTTTGACAATGAGAAAGCAGAAATGAAATGGAGTGATTTATATAGAATTTTCAAACAGAGAGGATATGAAAAATTCTTTCGAGGGGAATAGGATGAGGTATTTATTTTTAATGGTTCTGTTATTTCTTAGTTCATGTAATCAGCAAAAAGATCCTAAGCATTTAGTAAAAGAATTTGTTACTGCTTCTTTTGATCACAACTTAGGAAATGAAGTGCTAAAAAAATATCTGACTGAAGATTTTTTTAATAAAATTACTCAAAGTGAAGAGTTAAATAAACAAAAGATTAATGCTGATTTAGTGAGCTACTCAATGGTTCAAAGCTCTTGTGAGGAAGCAAAATGCTCGGTTATGTATGTCATTATATTTGACCAGAAAGATGCTGACAAAAAAAGTCGTGTTGAGGTGAAAAAACAGGCCCAACTGGTTAAAGTGGAAGATCAATGGTTGATTTCGGATGTGCAAAACCTTAAAACCTTTATTGAAGTTAAGGAGCCTATCGGTATTCAGTCGAACTAAATTTTCACTAAAATTTGCCGATACGTCGTCATGGACAAGCAAAAAGATGACATAATTTCATTAATGCTGGAAGAAACATTTAATTATAATGCGATAGGGAAAGTTTCCTGTCGGCCATTTTCCAAGTTTGCAATTTCAAGCGATAAGAACTTTCTTATTTTTTACAAAAATAATTCTAATATTTTGATACCAAGCAATTGGTCAGTCTTTAAAGATTTAATGTTTCATGCTGCTAGTGGAAAGTTTTTTTATATTTTTCTGTCAAAAAATAATGATGATAATAAATTAAGGGAGATTATGTTATCGAAACCAGAAAATAATTTATTATTCTATACTTCAAGTGGTGAAATTTTCTACGAGGAAGTCGTAGGGGCAAATATCTTTCCAGTAATCAATAGAGTTTTGAAAAAAAAAGCGGCTTAGTCTTAAAGAGTCGCGTAATATTCTTTCATCATTTTTGCATCTTTCTCAAGATTTGGACTATTACAAATGACATAACCTCTACAGTCTTTTTCTTTTAAGGCCTCTAGTAATTCTTTCCAATTGAAATCTGAATCATTCAAATTTAAATGTTTTAAATCACCTTTTGAATTTGAACTAATTCCTGAAAGGTGAATATGCATATTTTTTGTGTAGTTATTTCCAAGTTCGTTTTCAAGAACTGTTAGTACCTCAACGAATTCTTGTCTTGTATTAAATTTTCCAGTTCGAGCATAAAGGTGAGAAAAATCCATGCATGGATTACAAGTATTAACAGATTTAGTTAAACTAATAAGTTCTTCAAGTGATCCAAATTGACTAGTTTTTCCTGTAAGCTCTGGGCGAAGTTCTATTTCAATATCAAGTCTTTGTAGTCTTTCTTGGATTACATTTAAGCTTTTTTCAACCAAATCAAAAACATCAAACGGTGAGTCTTTCATGTAGAAAGCAGCATGGAAAGTCATTGACTCGGCGCCACAGAGGTCAGAAATTTTTGCAGTTTGAATGATTCTCTCAACTGAAGAATCAATTTTATCTTGTTCGCGTGCATTAAGGTTGATGTAATAGGGGCCATGTGAAGTTAGAGGTACGCCTAATTCGTATGAAATTTTTCTTAAGCCAGAAGAAATTTCTTCTTTCATTCTAACGCCATGCGCAAACTCCAGCTGCATACAGTCAAGGCCAAGTGCATGGATTTGCTTAACGCCTTCAATTGGGTTATTTTTTTTAGCAGTGCTATGAGGCACTCCAGCTGTTCCAAAAAGCAGTTTTTCAAATCTCATGAAAATTCCCCCCTGATGACTTACGATTATCAATTAATTGAAAAAATCTCAAGCAAATTGCTTATGCTTTTACTTTCAATAGTTTAGAATAAACGTTTAGGAGATATGTATAGCTCCAATTTGCTTTGGTGTCTATAAATCTCTGAAAGCGTATAGTTTATACTTTTGCGGAGCAGAATATTGTTAGTATTTTTTAATATATTTTTTTTCTTCATGGTGTGTTTCCTGCTGGGAGTTAAGAATTTTTATATTCTTGCACCAGTGTCAGCATTATTATTTTTTATAGACTTGCAATTAACGCCAAAATTATTTTTGTCCTGGCTCAAGTTAAGAAATTTAAGTGAGTCTGAAAATAAAAAGATCTTAAATAGAATTATACTTCCCTTATTAGGTCGTGAAAGGCAAAAAAACTATTTTTTCTTTTTTTCTGTGAAGCTTTCACGAGAGTTTTACATTCTCGATCTGCCATTTGATAAGAAAATAATTATTTGTGGAGTCGATATATTAAGCGAATTAACTGAAGATGAAATTACTCTATTTACTTGCTTAATTATGAACGTCATTAAGTCCAAGCAATATAGAAGCAGAACCTTTTTGTTTCTCATCTTGATAAAAATATTTTCGCCACTGATTGTTTTTGAGTTTATCTATAGAGATATTGAGAAAAATTATATTGGAAAATTTGTCAGATGGCTGGGAGCTCCCTTTGCTTATCAAGTGGGCAAGGTAAATCGCCATAACTTTGAGCAATTTTTAAAACTAGAAGGGATTAATCCAAAGTTGGCAAAATCGATTGAGCCTTTGAAATATAAATTAGAAGTCCAGGATAGTATGCGTGAACGAGAAGGGATTTTAGAATATTTAGCTTCTGTATTGTCGCCGTTAAATAATAGAGAAAACAGTCACCTCTTTGTCTTGGAGACCCATAAATGAAATGGGTTTTGCGATTTAAAGAATTTGATTTTTTTAAACTATCTCCTCTCATCTTCTCAGTAGTAGTACTAGTCATTTTATTTCAGTATTCGTTTTATGGAATCGAGTCTGCTTTTTACGACGCGTTTGCAAGGTTTGATTTTAATCATACCTTTGAAGATAATATTGTTTTAGTAGAATTAGATGAAGAGAGTGATGAGTTCCTGGGTGAAAAATATCCATATACATATTCGAGCCATGAGAAATTATTAAATAGAATCGCCAAAGATCGTCCAAAAATTATCAATTACTTTATAAATTTCAATGAAGCACAGTCGTCGGGTGATGATATTGCAAAACTGGTGAAGGCCTTTGAAGATTTTAATGCACAGGGCGGAATCATTCGACTGGGTAGCGATTTGGATTATTGGGGAGAAATTGTTCCTCCATCGGAATTAGCAACATTTGGACATTCGCTATCTGTGATAAATAAAGATCATGACGTTTTTAGTAAAGATGATGTAACCAGAAAGGCCATTTTGGCAGTTTCCAATCAGCCTACGATTCATTTATGGACAGCGAATGAATTTCGAAAATCTATTGGCAAGCTAGAGATCAAGGTAGATAAATTATTTGGTGCTCACTATGTGAGAGAGGCAGATGCCTTTTTCTCATTTTTCCGTTATTACACGGCGCCATTAAATTCTAATGGAAAAATTAAACGAGTTTCCTTCCATCGAGCGTTAGTTGGTAATTTACCGCGAGGGTATTTCACAGACAAAATAGTTTTGTTGGGCTCGAGTTATATTTCTGGTGCAAATGATTATCTACTAACTCCGTTTAGTAGGGATGAAAAGAAATCTTCAAAACTAGCGGTGCATGCAAATATTATTCAAGCTCTGATAAAAGAAAAAACGATTAAGCAGTCACCACGTTATATTGCGTTGGGTATTTCTATTTTTCTTGGTCTGTTTATGATGTATGTCATTTCCTATTTAAGTCCAGTGCGAGGCTTAGTCATTGCCCTGTCCACATTTTTAGGAACAATTTTTTTGTCTTACTTCTTATTTTGTGCGATTGGGCTGTGGATACCAATAACAGAAATACTCATTTCCATTTTTGTCGTTTATTACATTGGTGTGCCTTTTAGAGCAATCAATGAATATCAAAGAAGATACAAAATTCAGGAAGAAGCTAAGCTGATTAAAAAAGTAGAAAGTTTAAAGCAGAATTTTATTTCATTGATGAGTCACGATTTAAAAACTCCTGTCGCTAAAATTTCTGGCCTTGCCGATATGGGGCTTAGAAATATCGCGAACAGCGAGGAAGTCAAAAAGGTTTTATTTTCTATCAGTGACTCTACTAAAGAACTAAATAGTTTTATAACTGCTATTTTGGATTTAGGAAAAATCGAATCGAGTGAATTAAGTTTAAATCTGATATCTAAAGACATTAACGCGATTATTGAAAATGTAACAGCAGGGTTAATGTTTGAGGCCACTCAGTATGATATTGAGATAAGAACGGAATTAGGACCACTTTATCCCATTCACATTGACCCGGATCTGATTAAGCGGGTTATCGCAAATTTAGTGGAAAACGCTATAAAATATTCTGGAAAGGGCAGTTTTATTGAAGTTAAGACTCATGATGACTCACAATGGGTCTATATGGAAATAAAAGACAATGGTGTTGGAATAAAAGAGGATGATTTAGCGCACATATTTGATAAATTCTATAGAGTAAAGAACGATGCCAGCCATAAAATAAAAGGTACTGGACTTGGACTTTACTTGGTAAAATATTTCGTGGAGCTGCATGAAGGATTTATCGAAGTTAAATCAACTGCAGGAGAAGGTACTAAGTTTATCGTTAAGTTAAAAAATGTTTGAGCGAAGGAGATTTTATGTACAAGGTTTTAGTTGTAGATGATGACAAAATTCTACAGTCTTCCGTAAAAGATGCATTATTGCATCATCATTTTTTGGTTGATACAGCTGACAATGGCAAAGAAGCTTTAAGTAAAGTTTATAAAGAAAGTTATGATTTTGTTTTGATGGACGTGAACATGCCAGAGATGGACGGGCTCACGGCATTAAATGAAATAAAAAAACATGATCCTTCTATAGTGGTTTTAATTTTAACTGCTTATTCAAATGTTGATGATGCTAAAAAGGCCATTAAAGACGGTGCTTATGATTATTTAGAAAAACCTATTCAATCTGAAAATTTAGTTCTTTTAATTAAGCGCGCTTTAAAGGCCAGATCATTAGTTGAAACCTCGGCATTCTCTGCGCCATCTCTTTCGCTAGGAGATGGATCAGATAAGTTTGTGGGTGAATCAGACATAATGAAAAAAGTCTTTAATGTGATTACAAGACTTGCTCAAGTTAATACACCAGTACTTATTCGTGGTGAATCAGGAACAGGTAAAGAACTTGTGGCAAAGGCGATTCACTATAATGGCCCAAGAAAAAGTGACAAGTTTGTAACGATAAATCTTGCTGCTATTCCTGAAAATTTAATTGAGTCAGAATTATTTGGTCATGAAAAAGGCGCCTTCACTGGGGCCAATGAAAGAAAAATCGGAAAATTTCAATATGCCGATAGCGGGACACTTTTTCTTGATGAAATCGGGGACGTTTCTCCAGGTATGCAGGTAAAACTTTTAAGAGTATTACAAGAGAAAAGTTTTACTCCCGTCGGTTCAAATCGAGACATTAAGGTTGATGTGAGAATCATTGCAGCTTCACATAAACCATTTGAAAAAATGATTAAAGAGGGAAGTTTTCGCGAAGATTTATTTTATCGCTTGAATGTTCTCCCGGTTTACCTGCCACCGTTAAGAGACCGCGCTTCAGATTTACCGGCATTGATTGATTATTATATTAAGTATTTTAATAAAGTTCATAATCTAAAGATGAAGGGACCGAACCCAGAGGCCAAGGCACTTTTGGAAAAATATCCATGGCC
>Ga0163144_10002448_pt1 | contig 42823 bp, 35 predicted proteins | sample OliLak19BULKMAT1_FD_123175 | JGI IMG/M metagenome (GOLD analysis project Ga0163144, IMG submission 123175) | Freshwater microbial mat bacterial communities from Lake Vanda, McMurdo Dry Valleys, Antarctica - Oligotrophic Lake LV.19.BULKMAT1 | ecosystem: Environmental > Aquatic > Freshwater >...
GCCAAACGCATCTCATGCTCCGGCGGCTCGCGCCGTCTGAAGATCGAAAGTTCCACTACCGGGCCCCCGCGGCTTGAAACCCTAGGAAACCCGACGAATCTTTTCCGGATAGACTCTAAGACGCCGCCAGGGCCAACACGCGCAGCGCGTCGAGGTTGGCGACCACGTCGTCGCGCGAGCATTCCTGCCAGCCGGCCAACTTGTGGTGCAGGATCGCCAGCTTGAACGATTCCATGGCGTCGGCCAGGTCGGGCGGCAATTGCGGCAGATTCTCAAACGGCCTGACCGGTGCGCTTTCCAGACCGCCCACGTACTCGTGCGCATCGGCGTCGAAGGGCGCATCGCCCTCGGCGACGCCGGCATGCGGACCGCCGTCTGACTCATCGCCAAAGTCGGGCCCTTCGTCGCGGACGTAGCCCGCGCTCGATGTCGCGTCTGAATCGCGGTCAGCGAAAGCGGGTTCCGCCGAGTCCTCGTCCAGCTCGGCGGCGACGATGTCGGCCTCGCTGGGCTTGAGGTCGGCCGGCGCGCCCTGGGCTTCCCAGCGCGACGTGCGCATGTGGGCGACCGACCAGCGATTCTGCACGGCGCCCTCGAGCCACATCTCGGCGTCGTTCCAATCGAGCGCGGCCTGGAAATGGCTCCAGTACAGACCGGCGTAACTCTCGGAACTGGCGGCGAACCGCTCGAAAACTCGACGCAATCGGCCAACGTGCTGCGGGCTGACGTTGCCGGTGCGGCGGCTCCAGGCTTCGTCCGTGTATTGAGATGCGATTGCGCCGGCGTCAACCAGCGCCGTGCGCCATTCTTGAATAATGCGGCCCTTGGCCCAATTGGTCGTGCTGACCAGTCGATTCCATTGTCCCAAGTAGCTTAAAGAGGTTTCCTCGGCCAACGTCGTTTCGGCATTCAATTGCTCCGCCATCAAACTCGACATCCTTTCCGCGTTACGTTGTTCATCCGACGCACAGGGCCCGTAATTCTAGCCGATCAATTGCGCTCGGGAGCGAAGAAATTGAAGCGAGCAAGATCCACGCCGGCGCACGTAGCGGTGGTTGCGGCGCAACTCCTCATCCGCAGGCGTCTAAGCGGCGAGGAAGTGCCCGAATTCGAGCACTTCGCGATTTGAGAGAGGCAACTCGCGATTGGGGAAAGAATGTCGATGAGCGCGGCCGCGGGACAAGCAGCGGCATTCGATCGACGCGATTCCAGCTTCGGTCGCTACGTTTGCTTCGCCAGATTGTCCGCCTGAAAGCCGCACGTCTTGTGGGCGCCGTCGCAAAAGGGCTTGTTGGCCGACTGGCCGCAACGACATAGCGCGATGAGCGGCTTGTCGTGGTTAAGAGGAAAGGGATGGCCTTCGTGATCCGTGACGATTACGGGACCTTCGATGACCAGCGGACCATTGACGCGGCAGCGGATGGTAAACTCTGACATGTGCGATTCGTTTGGGGATGGAAGGGGATGTACGGCGCGGGTCGACAATAGCCGAAGTTCCTCGGCTCTCCGACTACTCGGCCTTGGCCGGCGACGGCGCCGCATGCACCCCCGGCACGGCCTCTGTCACCGGCGGCGCTGCTGCTGGAGGTTGAACGTTGAAGACAAAGATCACGCGGCGTGGGGCCGGTGGCGTGGCGGCGACTTGCCGCGGCGCTGGGTCGTGAAATCGGCCGCCCCGGGCGTCGTGTGCCTCGAACTGCGATGGATTCCCTTGATCGTTCAGCTTCTTCTCGACAGGCCGATCGCCGATCTGTGACTGATTCTTGCTGTCCGACGGCGCTCCGCCGCGCGTATTTTCACGGGCCTTACCGTCGCCAGGCTTACCGTCGCCAGGCTTACCGTCGCCAGGCTTACCGTCGCCAGGCTTACCGTCGCCAGACTTACCGTCGCCAGACTTATTTCCGCCGGGCCGATTGCCTTCTCCCAATCGCAATTGCAACCCGCGGCTTTGCGAATCGGCCGCTTCCTTCTGACCTTCGGCTTCTGACTTGATCGCGTCGATGCCAAGGCCACGCCCCTGGGCGGGCTTGGAACGTATCGGGTCCTTGCCGGCGGCATTCAATTCTGTAACGACAGGTTCTGATTTTTCGGCAGCTTGCGCGTTCGTCTTGAGTTCGACCTGTGCGGCGGGCGGTTCGGGCGCGTCGCTGGGCGCTTGTTTTTGGTTTGCAGGCTTCTTACTGAACAGTTCGCCATGCAGTTCATCGGCCGTATCGGGATTCTTGGCTGCTTCGTTGGGCGCTGCGAATCGCGGTGGCTGAACCGACTCCGGCTCTCCAAGCGCCCCTTCGGGCACCATGACCTCTTGGGCACGACCGTACCAGGAGTTTGACGGTTGCACTCCTTGCGGTTGCACCCCTTGCGGTTGCACTCCTTGCGGTTGCACTCCTTGCGGTTGCACTGCTTGCGGTTGCACTGCTTGCGGTTGCACTGCTTGCGATTGAGACGCTGCCTGCGATCGGGGCGCCGGGTCGGCGGGAGCGGCTACTTGTGCCCGATCGGCTCGTGGTGTCGTCGGCGAAACGTAGTCAGGTAAGGAATCGGGCGGTGCGACGATTTGCGGAAGCGTCGGATCTTGCGGCTTGGCCTGCTCGGGCGGCATTTGTTCGACCGCCGCGGGGGCCGGTGGCGATGGTTCTGAAGCTGCTGGCGCTGACTTCGCGTCGACCGGGGCAGGCGGCGCTGCTTTCTCCTCGGCCATTTTCACTGCCGCGGGCGGTGGCTCGGCAAGCGTTCGAGATGCCGATAACTTCGGCGCGGCTGCTGCAGGCGCTTTTGGAGAAGGTAATGGCGCTGCTGACGGTTCCAACTTGCCTTTGTTGCGGCGCATGTCCCGCGCGCGGTCCGTTCCACGCTGCGAACGAGTTGCTTCGGCTTTTTGGGTTGCTTCTTTGGGTGCTGACGTATTTGGCGCCGCTTTATCAGACTTGGCTTGACCAGGCGGCATCTGACGAAGCTCTGAGCGGCCGGATTTGGAGCCGTCGACCGACTTGCTGTCCGACTCCCTGGCCGCCTCGGCCTTGTTGGTTGCACCCGCAGGCGTACCAGCTTCTGTCTTTTTGTCCTCCTCTGCCCAGTTGCGTGCGTCCGGCGCCACAGGCGCAGGCCTGGGCTGGTTTTCCGTCATTCGCGTGACCGATGGACTTGCGGAAGGATGATCGGGCGGCGCCGATGGCGGCAGCGCGTTTGGAGGCAACACTTTTGCCGAGGGCACGCCACCGAGCGGCACGGAGTCCGTGTAGTCGTGATCGGCGCCGAACGCGTCATTAGGTGATGCTTGCTTTTGCAGCTTCGCACTGTCCAACTTCGCACTGCCCAACTTCGCACCGCCTGCCGCCACGTCTTCGGGACGCATGTTTGGGAGAGACGCTGAGTTTGGCGGAGACACGTTATCGGCAGCGTCGCTATCAACGATGTCATTTACGGCCGCACCTGCCGCACGCCGCAGCAGGACCTCCTGCACAACGCCTTTTTGCGCTGCCACTTCGGCAATCAGCGCAGCGATCTGCGCGGGCGGGCCCTCGACTAAGACCGCTCTGCGAAAGCTCTGATGCTTATCGACTTCCTCACTGGCCTTTAGCTGGGCCAGTTTCTCGCTATCGAGATGCTGTTTTTGAACTCCTAACTTCTCACTGGCCGACCGATCGATGCTCAACTCGTCGCGATCAAATCGTTCGCGGCCTAGGCGGCTGCTATCGAGTTGCGTGCGATCGAGCGGGCGATTGATGCCCTGTTCTCGAGCTTCGCGCAACAATCCGAAATCGGCTGCTGCCGCGGGAACCTCCGGCTTGAACCCGGCAAGTTCGTCGTCCTTTGCGGTCGCAGCGGATTTCTCGCGGCCAGCACCTGCTTTGCCAGCGACCTGCCCCTCGGTGCTCTGGACACCAAAGCGGCCTCCTCCTGCACCCCCTTGCCCTGATCCACGGCGGCCGTCGTCCTGGCCGCCCTTAGGGCTCTTCGCGGCGACGTCGCCATTGGCGCCCGATGCTGGAGAATCGCCCCAGGCAAACTGTCGTTTGGCGAGCAATTCGTGCAATGCCCGATTGGCCGCGTCGACCGAATCGACATTGACTTGCACGATCACGACGTCGTCGGTCAGCGGTTGCGCGGGGCTGGTTTGCCCATCGGCCTGCAACGCGAAGTAGTTGTAGGAGGAATTGCTCTCTTCGCCTCGATTGCCTCGGTGCCCCTGATAGCTGAGGTATTGGCTAGCTTCGCTACCTGCCGCATTGACTGGGGTCGTCGCATCGGGGTTTAGGCCAAGCCGCGATTCGGGCTTCATCGACCACGCACCATCAGGAACCGTTCCCCCGCTACTTTTCGCCAGATTTTCGGCAATCGGCTGCTGGGCCGAATCGTCGCTAGAGGCCGTGTCGATGCTGGAGATTGAGGGAACATCCGAGATGCCATTTGCAGCGCCTCGCCCGCCGCCGTCTTTGGAGCGTGCGAATCGATCGTCGACGTTCACTCCGCCTATCGGCCGCGTCGCCAAATCCTTCGTCCGATCCGACTCGGTGGTGACGTGCGGAGCGGGCGCCTGCGCAAGGTGATTGTTCGCCTGCCACAATTGCATCCGCGGAGACCCGAGGAACATGATCAACAGGGCCGCCGCGACGGCCAAACTGGACCACACGGCGGGCCGTCGCCAACGACGCCACGACAAAAGATCGGGCTGGAATTCGGTCTCGGTCCCATCCCACGCCGGCGATTTGCTGGCCGACACGAGTCCTTGCGGAGCCTTCGCCTCGTGCGCGGTTTTCTGAGGCCCAGTCGCTTGGGACACAGGCGTCTGGGAAACTGTCGCCTGGGAGACTGTGACAGGCGGTGCGATTACTGGAGAGACCGCCGAGAGCATCTCGCGCTCGGCGCGTCGCAGCACGCGGTCGGCGAAGTCGTCGTCCAACTTATGCCGCGGCAGGCCTCGCAATCCGCCGCCGATGGCCCGCAATTCTTCGACCAACTGCCGGCACTCGGGCCGCTCTTCGAGCATGCGCTCGGCGCGCAGCAACTCCTCGCCCGACAATTCACCGTCGAGGTAGGCGCTGATCAGTTCGTCGTCGGTCGGCTGGTTCATTTTTTTGGGGCGGCTTGCGAGCCGACTTCGCGCGCTACGGCGCGATCCACCGTCGTGTGGTCTATCGTGGCGCGGTCCAAGGTAGCGAAACCCGCGACCAGGTGCGGCGCCCTCATTTCATCTCGTCCTGACTGCAGCATGTCCTTCAATTGTTCACGCATCTCGATGCGGGCACGAAATAAACGGCTGCGCACCGTCCCCAGGGGCAGCGCGAGCATTTCGGCGATCGTTTCGTAGCAGCATCCGTCCATCTCGCGCAGCACGAGGATCGTGCGGTGTTCCTCACTTAAATTGGCCAGCGCCGCTTGCACGATCGCGGCTTGTTCTTGTCGCTCCAAACGTGCGTCGGGGGGCGCTCCGTCGTCGATTGGTTCTTCGCCTCGCCCATCGCGTGCCTCTTCAATCGATGACGTCGGCTTGCGCCGGCGGCGGTGGCTGATGGCCGTGTTGAAGGCGATGCGAAACAACCAGGTGTAAAACGCCGAACAGCGCTGAAATGTCTCCAATTTGACAAAGGCCTGGACCAGCGCATCCTGCACCACGTCGCGAGCGTCTTCGGTCGAGCCGGCGACGTGAGCAATCGCGTTGAACAGTCGGTCCTGGTACTTGCGGACCAACTGGCCAAAGGCCGTCGAGTCGCCGGCTAATGCGACGTCTATGAGTTGGTCGTCATCCACGACGGGCCTCAACTGGGACGCTGGGGGTAGGGACAAAGTTCCCACCCGGCTCTGTTCCACGCATGCTTTTCCGCCCCCCCATTGGGTCAATCATCCCGCGATTGTCGGCTTCTGTCAAACCTATGGCATCACGCCACTTGTGATGCTCGAGTGACCCTTTGCAATGTTTCCGCAACCGGCGAAGTGCTTGCATCGCCCGGGGCGATTGCGTCGGCCACCCCGGTAATAACGCGGATGCGCGGCATGTAATAGCCCGATTTACCGACCAAATCGTAGGACAATCCACGTTACCTGAAGCGTGGCCTATGCAATCGGCGTCCGCTAAAAGCGGACCCTACGGCACGAACATCCACTTGGGTCGACGAATCGCACCGCAAAAGCCCCCGCTTGCCGCAACCCGACCGTTGGCGAATAATCGGGGTCGACCGTTATCGTCTGGCGGTTGGTTGAGACTTTTGGCGATTCATGCATCAGGGGCCTTCCGAATGGCGACCGAAACACCGCCGCTCGACACCCGCGTCGAAATCATCACGCCGGAGAACATCGCGTTCACCTATCGCGTGGCGGGGCCCTTTCGTCGGTTGCCCGCGTATCTGATGGACGTCTTCATTCGCATTGCGGCCATCGCGCTGCTGGGCGTGGCGGTACTGGTGACGTTTGGTCCGATTGGGCTCGGTGGCGTCGCCATGGGAGCTATGATGCTGGTCTGGTTTGTGCTGGACTGGTTCTACGGCGGGCTCTTCGAGGCCCTCTGGAACGGGCAGACGCCTGGCAAGCGGCTGATGGGCATCCGCGTGATTACGGTCGAAGGGCAGCCCATCAGCGGTTGGCAGGCGATCTTGCGCAATTTCCTCCGCATGGCCGACGCGATGCCCCCTATTCCCATCGCCTTCATTCCCATGCCCAGCTATCTACTTGGGTTGGTCTCGTGCTCGATGAATAACCGCTTCCAACGGTTGGGCGATCTGGCGAGCGGAACGATGGTTATTGTCGAGCAGCCGCAGCGGCACTATGGAGTCGCGCAAGTGACTGAGCCTGAAGCCATTCGCCTGGCCGGCTATCTGCCAGCGAACTTGCGCGTGAGCCGCAGCATGGGCCGCGCCCTGGCCGCGTACGTGCAGCGACGGTTGACGTTTACCTGGGCGCGGCGGGCCGAAATCGCGATGCATCTTGGCGAGCCGCTCCGCATTCGCTTTGGACTGCCGCGGGGCACCAGCCACGACCTGTTACTGTGTGCCATGTATTATCGCGCGTTCATTGCCGATCGGCCGCAGGAGGAAAGAACGGTCGCAGAACCGCCAGTCGCCGCCTCGTATGTTGCCCCCGTCGCCGCCCGAATGGGCTAAATGGTGAGCTAGCAAGTCGATGAAAGTCGCCGATTTACTCGAAACCCGCCGCGAGAACTGGCGCGAGCTGGAAACGCTCTGCGACAAGCTGGCCAACCGCCGCTTGCGCAGCCAGACCGCTCCGCTGGTGGCCCGTTTCGCGTCGCTGTACCGGGCGGCGTGTGCCGATCTGGCGCTTTCGGACGCTTATCAACTTCCTCCGAACACGGCGCAGTACCTGCACCATCTGGTTGGCCGGGCACACAATCAGTTGTACCGCAGCCGCGGGTTCTATTTTGCCGACTGGGGACGCGAGATGCTGCATCGCGTGCCTCAGCGGCTGCTGCGCGACCGTACTTTGTGGCTGGCGTTTTGCGTCTTTTGGGGTGGTTTTCTCGCTGCGGCGTTTTGCGCCTTTGTTTCGCCCGAGTTTACCGAGGCGGCCATCGGGCGCGAGATGATCGAACAGATGGAGGAGATGTACTCCAAGCCGCTTTCGCGCCGCGATCCGAACGAAGCTGGTTTAATGGCCGGTTTCTACGTCCAGCACAACGCCGGCATAGGCTTGCAATGCTTCGCCGCGGGGTTGCTGCTGGGCGTGGCGGGGCTGTTCATCACAATTTCCAACGCCGTAATCCTGGGAGCAGTGTTCGGGCACATGGCCACGGTTCCGCAGCGCGAGAACTTTTTTACGTTCGTCACGGCGCACGGTCCCTTCGAGCTGACGGCGATCGTGCTCGCTTCGGCGGCGGGCATGCGGTTGGGGTTCTCGATCGTGGAAACCCGCGGCCAAACGCGGATCGCCTCGTTACGCAACGCCGCCCGCGAGGCGCTGCCCGCCATGTGCTTTAGCATCATCCTGTTCGCGCTGGCCGCGGGGATCGAAGCCTTTATTTCGCCCACGGAACTGCCCTACGCGGTCAAGGCCGCGGTGGCGCTCGTCTCGACGGCCCTGTTGCTGGGGTACGTTTTCGTGCTGGGCACGCGACAGGAGGCGCCGCGTGCAACTGGATAGCACCCGCATCGCGATTCGCGAGCGCGGATTTCCCGAGATCCTCGATTTGTCGCTGCGCGTGATCCGGGTTCACGCGCTGCCCTTACTCGCGGCTCTGGCGATCGGCGTGCTTCCGCTTCAATTGCTCAACTATTGGCTATTGTCGGGTGTGCTGGCCAGCGAGGATCTCTCGGTCGATCCGCCAGCCTTATATTTATTTTGGTTCATCGTGTTGGTGATTTGGGAGTTGCCCTTGGCCACGGCGGCGATGACGCTTTATCTTGGGCAGGCGCTATTTGTCGAGAAGCCGAGTCCGGCCGCCATCGCGCAGAGCTTTTGGGCCTCGCTGCCGCAATTGATCCTCTACCAGGTCGTTCTGCGAGGACTGCTGTCCTTGATGATTGTGACTTGGTTCGTCCTCTTTGCGATGTGGCCGTACTTGAACGAAGTGATTCTGCTGGAGCGCAACCCCTGGCGAAAGAAACAGGCGGGCGCTAGCAGTTTCACGCGGGCCGGCGTGATTCACGGGCAGCATCTGCCCGAGCTGATCGGGCGCTGGCTGGTCGCTACGCTGCTGGGTGGTATTCTGCTCGTCTCGATTTGGTTCTCGATTCGCATGCTGCGGGAATTGTTGTTCTATCGCAGCGAGCTGGACGAAACGATGTACGCGGTCTATCTGCCGCTCGCGACCTGGCTGGTGTTGGGTTACCTTTCCGTCGTGCGGTTCTTGAGTTACCTCGATCTCCGCATTCGGGGCGAAGGTTGGGAAGTCGAATTGCAGATGCGGGCCGAAGCGAGCCGACTCGCGAGGCAGTTGACATGACGATTTTGGATACCGCCGCGAATGCCTGGTGCTGGCGAGCGGTCGGCGTAAGCCGGCCGGTTTGTCCTAGCACGGGCGCGCCACCCGGTTGCAACGCACCGGCTGGCTTACGCCGACCGCTCGCCTTGCTGATGAGCCTGGTTGTCATCGCTTCGGGGACAACGCTAGGGGCGCAACAGCCAGCGGATGCAAACGTCGAGTCGGGCCGCAAGGCACTGACGAGTGGCGTACCGGATCCGCCCTGGTACGACGCATCGACCGACGGCCTGGGCCGCATGCACGTGAAAGCGCCTGCGAAGAAAGAAAGGCAATCGGACCCGAAATTCGAATTGCCTGCCGCATCGGGCATGAGCGGATTGCTGATGCTGGCTTGGGCGGCGCTCGCTGTCGTGATTGTCGGGCTGGCGTACCTGCTCGTGCAAGCATTTCTGAAGTCCGAGAATCGGCGCGCCGTGGCCGCGTCGCAGCCACAGGTCGAGGCGGTTACGCGAGTCGAGGAACTGCCCGTACGCGTCCCCCGTGGCACGACAGACCTGCTAGGCGAGGCCCGCCGCCATCGCGACGCGGGCAATTACGCCGAAGCGATTATCTATCTCTATAGCTATCAACTGATCGAGCTCGATCGCCATCAGTTCATCCGCCTCACCCGCGGTAAGACGAACCGGCAATACGTGCGCGAGCTAGCGGAAAACGACGCCTTGCGCGGGCTGCTCGAACAGACGATGGTCAACTTCGAGCATGTGTACTTCGGGAATCGCCCGTTAGGTGGGGCCGACTTCGAGGCCTGTTGGTTGCGGCTGGATGAGTTTCATGCGCTGACCGAGCAGGTGCCTGCATGATTGGTTTTGGAGTTCGCCCCTTCGGGGCGAGTAAGCTTCGACCCGACGGGAGATTTGTGGACCTTTGCAGGCTGCTTCCCTGCCTCGCGCTCGCCTGTCTGCTGCTGGCCGGTTGCGAGAAGCAATTGCCGACCGAGTATGGTCGCCGCTCGGGTCCAAGCGGTACGCAAAGCGTCAACGGGCTCGGCGTGTTGGCTTCGATGCTCGAACAGGCAGGGCACGAGGTTTCGACGGCCCGTTGGCTGTCTCCCTCGGTCGCCGAGAAAGCGGACGTGATCGTGTGGGCGCCCGACAGCACGGACCCTCCGACCAGTGCGGTCCGCGATTGGTTTGACGATTGGTTCTATCAAGGTGGCGGTAAGACGCTCATCTATATTGGTCGCGACTACGATGCGGAAACGACGTATTGGCAGAAGATGTTGCCCGACGCGCCAGAAGACGAGCGGGCCGAAATCGAGCGGCGCTTGCAGAAAGCTCGCGCCTCGCAGTCATTCCGTCGACGTGTGGTTGCCGATAAGACAGACTGCGATTGGTTCACCGTCCAGACGGGTCAGTCGCACCGCGATCTGCGCACGCTCGAGGGGGACGAATCTTGGCTGGCCGACGTCGATCCGTCGAAAGTCGAGATCGAACAGGACAATCGCCTGATACCGGCGGAAGACGCCGAAATCTTGCTGGCCAGTGGCGACAATGTACTGGTCAGCCAGCAGGATATCGGTTTTGGACGGTTGATTATCGTATCGAACGGGTCGTTTCTGTTGAACCTGCCGCTGGTAAATCACGAACATCGCAAGCTGGCCGGCAAGCTCATCGACCTGTTTGATCCCCACTGCAACGTGGTGTTTCTAGAAACCGAAACAAGCTCTCCGCCTATTCACGAAAAAGATCCCCAGACTCAAACGCGTGGCGGCTTGGACATCTTGGGCGTCGAGCCATTGAACCGCGTCTTTTTGCACCTGGCCGTGTTGGGCATCATTTTTTGCTTTGCGCGGCTGCCGATCTTCGGGCGTCCGCGCCCGTTGCCCACGCCGCTGACCTCGGATTTTGGCCAGCACGTCGAGGCCGTGGGCGACCTGCTCGCCAAGACAGGAGACAGCAGCTACGCGGCGGCCCGTCTGCTACATTATCAACAGTCGGCCCGGCACGAGACCAGCAGCGGTCCGAGCAGGGGATCGACTTCAAAACGGTAATTGCGCCGGTGGAGCAGTCAGCGGCAGGAAAGGGGTCGGGAGTCGGTGTCGGTTGACGCACAGCGCTCGGGCAATCCGCAATGGCGACACCGAGTCCCGACCCCTTATATTAACCAGCACCAAATCTAGTCGGCCACCAACCATATCCAACCATCACGAATGAACGATCCCCCGTTTGAGTTCGAGTTCGAGAACGATCCGGTTCAGCCCGTCGAGCCGCCGCCGATCGTTCCTCGTCCCCAGCAGCCTCTGCAGCAGCAACAGCCAGTCCAGCCTCGGGCGCAACCGGCATCTGCGCCGACCGCGCCGTTTCAAACGATGCCGGCGGCGCAAACTCGCAGCGCAGCACCGCCCCCCGCGGTGGCACGGGCGATTCCCCTGCCTGCGGCGCCGGGTTTGTCGGCTAGCGTGCCGCTTCAGCACGGAGCAGTTCCGACGCAGCCGCTCTTCAACCGCATCACATCCGAGTTGCGCAAGATCTACATCGGCCAGCACGAGCTCGTGCTCGGCACGCTCGTGGCGCTGTTCAGCGGCGGCCATATTCTGATCGAAAGCGTTCCCGGATTGGGCAAGACACTGTTCGTTCGGGCCATGGGCCGCGTGCTGGGCTGCCGTTTCGGCCGGATTCAGTTCACGGCCGACTTGATGCCGTCGGACATTACCGGAGCGCCGATCTTCGACATGAAGACGCAGGAGTTTCGCTTCCGGCCCGGCCCCGTCTTTACGCAGTTTCTGCTGGCCGACGAAATCAACCGCTCGCCCGCCAAGACGCACGCCGCTTTGCTCGAAATCATGCAGGAATACTGCGTGACGGTCGAGGGTGTGCGTCATACGCTCGAGCGGCCCTTTCTGGTGCTGGCCACACAGAACCCGATCGAATCCGAAGGCACCTACAACTTGCCCGAGGCGCAGCTCGACCGTTTCATGTTCAAGATTGTCGCCGATTACCCTTCGGTTCGCGAAGAAGCCGACGTCTTGAAGATGCACAGCCAGCACATCGATCTCGACCAGCGGCTGGCCGAGCTGCGGCCCGTCACGACTCCGACCGAAATCGTCGCCACCACGCGCAATTGCGGCAACGTGCATGTCGATGACAAACTGATCGACTACATCAACACGCTCGTGCGACTCACGCGGCAGTGGCCGCAGTTTCATATCGGCGCCTCGCCGCGCGCCGGCATTGCCTTGGTGCAGGGCGCGAGAACGCTGGCCGCCTTCAATGGCCGCGATTATGCCGTGCCCGACGACGTGGTGCAATTGGCGCTGCCGGCGATGCGGCATCGCGTGATTCTGACGGCCGAGGCCGAAGTCGAAGGGCGACGTGTCGACGAATTGCTTACCGAGTTGGTGCGGAGCGTGGAGGTGCCACGGCTGTGAGTCCTCTGGCGATGTTCTTCGCGCAACTGGCGGCGGCGCTTGCGCCCCTGGCGGCGCTGGCCTACTTCGCCCGCGTGTTTCCGCACCGGCCGCTGGTGTTCGTCGCGCTCGTGCCGGCCGTGCTCTCAATCGGCCTGTTGGCCTCGCCGCAACTGTTCTGGCCCATCCTTGCGCTCGACGCCGTGGCCGCGCTGGTGGCCTGCGGCGACTTACTCACGCTGCCACGCGGTACGAAGACCTTTCTCGCGGAACGCCAAGCGGGCCGAGTCGCCTCACTGCGCAAGGACCATCCGATCTCGCTCACGATCACGAACCAATCGTTCCGCGATTTTTTCCTCTGGGTCCGCGACGACGTACCGCCGGAATTACGACCCGAACCGAGCGAGTTCTTCATTAAGCTGGCCCGCCGCAGTCGCGCCACGGTTTCATACCAGGTGCGGAGCGTACGGCGCGGCGCGTTCGTGCTGCCCTCCGTCCATCTTCGGGTCCGCAGCCGATTGGGCCTCTGGCAACGGCTCATGGATTATTCGGTCGAGACGACGATCAACGTCTACCCCGACATGAAGCAATTGTCCGAGTACGCGCTATTGGCCCGCACCAATCGGCTGAGCCTGTTGGGCGTGCGGCGGACGCGAAAGATCGGCCAAGACAACGAATTCGAGCGGCTCCGCGACTATTCGCTCGACGACAATTACAAACACATCGATTGGCGATCGACCGCGCGCCGCGGCAAGCTCACGGTCAAGGACTTTCAGGCCAACCAGAGCCAACGGTTGATATTTCTTATCGACAGTGGCCGGATGATGACCAACGAAGCGGCCGGCCTAAGCCTGCTGGACCACGCGCTCAACGCCATGCTGATGCTCAGCTACGTCGCCCTGTCGCACGGCGATTCGGTGGGCCTGTTGAGCTTTTCCGACGAGATTCACGGCTTCGTGCCTCCGCGCGGCGGCATGGACCAGATGAACCGACTCCTGCACGCGTCGTTCGATCGCTTTCCTCGGTTGGTCGAATCGCGCTACGACGAGGCGTTTCTGTATCTTGCCGCGCACGCACGCAAGCGATCGCTCGTGGTTTTGATTACTAATGTGATCGACGACGTGAACTCGCATCAGGTCCAAAGATACTTGACCAACCTGACGGGCAAGCACCTGCCGCTGGGCGTGTGGCTGCGCGATCGGCGGGTCTTCGACGCTGTAGAGGTCGAACATCCCAGCGGCCCGGCGTTGTATCGAGCCGCGGCCGCGGCCGATATTCTCACCTGGCGACAGCAGGTTTTGGCTGACCTTCAGACCAAGGGCGTGCTCAGCGTTGACGTGTTTCCAGAAGACCTGACGGCCCCGCTGGTGAACCGGTACCTGGACATCAAGGCGCGGCATTTGTTGTGAGACGTTCATACGTGGCCCACGACTTTAGCGACAAGGACCTGGCGGCTATCGAGGCTACGACCCTCGAGGTTGGCCGCTACATCTTCGAGCATCGGGCCAACATCCGCCCCAGTGTGCTCGAACGTCGCTGGTGGGACGATCACATCATGTCGTGGGCGATGCAGGACGAGTCGGTCAAGGTGCAGATGTTTCGCTTTGTCGACGTGCTGCCCATGCTCAAGGACAGCGCGAGCGTGACGCGGCACTTGCACGAGTACTTTCACGACGTGCGGCAGCACTTGCCGATGGCCGTGCGTTTGGGACTGGCCGTGGCCACGCCCGATTCGCTGGCCGGTCGGGCACTTGCCATCGCCGCGCGGCGCAATGCCACGGGGCAAGCCCGCCGGTTTATCGCGGGTGCGAACACCAGCGAAGTGTTGGCCGCGGCCATGCGCGAACGCAAACTCCGCCGGGCATTCACGCTCGATCTGTTGGGCGAGGCCGTCACGAGCCAGCGCGAAGCCGAGAGCTACCTGCAAGCCTATGTGAACCTGATCACGGGCATCGCCCCCACGGTGAACGCCTGGCCCGAGGTGCCGCAGATCGATCGGGCAGAGCTGCCCGAATTGCCGCGAGTGAACGTTTCGATCAAGCTCTCGGCGCTGGACAGCCAATTCGATGGGATCGACCCGCAGGGCTCAGCCCAGCGTGTTTCGGCACGCTTGCGGACGCTCTTGCGCACCGCTCAGAAGCATCGCGCATTCGTCAACGTCGACATGGAATCGTACGCCTGCAAGGACCTGACGCTTGCCATCTTCAAGCAGATTTTGCTCGAAGAGGAGTTCCGCGACCTGGTCGACGTGGGCATTGTCATTCAGTGTTACTTGCGCGATGCCGAGGCGGACCTGCATGGCCTTTTGGATTGGGCTCGGCAACGCCGCCGGCCCGTTTGGGTGCGGCTGGTCAAAGGCGCGTACTGGGATTACGAGACGGTCCATTCGCAGGCCCAAGGTTGGCCCGTGCCGGTGTTTCAAGAGAAGTGGCAATCCGACGCCAATTTCGAGAAGCTCTCGCGCCTGGTGTTTGCCAATCACGAGCACTTGCGGCCGGCGTTGGGCAGCCACAACGTGCGCTCGCTCGCCCACGGCGTCGCGCTGGCACGGCACTTGGGACTGCCGCCGGGTTCGTTTGAGCTGCAGATGCTCTACGGCATGGGCGACCAGGAAAAGCAAGTCCTGGCCGACATGGGGCACCGCGTGCGAATCTACATGCCCTTTGGCGAGTTGATTCCAGGCATGGCGTACCTCGTGCGGCGGCTGCTGGAGAACACGTCGAACGATTCGTTCTTGAAAGCGAGCTTTACCGACCGAATTCCGCCGGAGGTCTTGTTGATGAATCCTCACGAGGTCGCCGCCCGAGAGCGCGACTCACGCCGGCTCGCGACTCTACCGAGAGCACCAGCGGTTGTGCCGGCCGCGAATCCGTTTCAACAGACGTTTTTTAACGAGCCGGCCACGGATTTCGCGGTCGAAGCCAATCGTGGCGCGATGCACGATGCTCTGGCCGCGGTGCGCGATGAGTTGGGTCGGCATTATCCACTGGTCATTGGCCCACGCGAAGCGGACACGTCCGAGCGAATGCCGTCGGTTGATCCTTCGCAAAAACAGCGCGTCGTTGGCACGTTTGCCGTGGCCGGCGTGGAACAAGCAAACGACGCCGTCGCCGCGGCCAAGGCAGCGCAGCCGGCATGGCATGCCTTGGGTGTCGAGGCCCGTGCCGAATATCTTCGCGCCGCCGCCAGCCAAATGCGCGATCGCCGCTTCGAGCTGGCCGCGTGGCAGGTCTACGAGTGCGGAAAAGGCTGGCGCGAGGCCGACGGCGATGTCTGCGAGGCCATCGACTTCTGCGAATACTACGCCCAGCAAGCCGTCGCGCTGATGGGGCCGCACGGTGTCGATGTACCCGGCGAGGAGAACCGATTCTACTATCTGCCGCGGGGTGTGGCCGTCGTCATCGCGCCGTGGAATTTTCCGCTGGCGATTCTGACCGGCATGACCGCGGCCGCGCTGGTCACGGGCAACACCGTGGTAATGAAGCCCTCGGAACAGTCGTCCATCGTTGCCGCGAAGTTAATGGAAATCTTTCGCGCGCTCGATGTGCCGCCGGGCGTGCTGAACTACCTGCCCGGCAAGGGCGAGGTCGTTGGCGCGGCGCTGGTGGAGCATCCGGACACAGCGCTCATCGCATTCACCGGCTCGCGCGCGGTTGGGTTGGCGATCAACGCCCGAGCGGCCGAAGTCTCGGCAGCGGGCGACGTGGTCAAGCGTGTGATCGCCGAAATGGGGGGCAAGAACGCGATCCTGGTCGATGACGACGCGGATCTGGACGAAGCCGTGCTAGCCGTCGTCCGCAGCGCCTTTGGTTATCAGGGGCAAAAGTGCTCGGCGTGCTCGCGGGCAATTGTGCTGGACTCCGTCTACGACACGTTCCTCGAACGTCTGGTCGAGGCCACTAAAAGTCTGCAAGTCGGTCCGGCCGAGGATCCTGGCGCGAGCGTCGGCCCCGTCATCGACGAGGAATCGCTCGTCCGAGTGCAGCGCTACATCGATTTGGGCAAACGCGAAGGCCGGATGGCGTTGGCCGTTGACATCGGCGAGCTCTCCCAGAAAGGCTATTACGTCGGCCCACACATCTTCGCCGATGTCCCGCGCGCTTCTCGTCTGGCGCAGGAAGAAATCTTCGGTCCCGTGCTGGCCGTACTGAGGGCACGCGACTTCAGCGAGGGGATCGCCCTGGTCAACGGCACCGACTATGCCCTGACGGCCGGCGTTTTCTCGCGTAGCCCTGCCAACTTGGCGCGGGCGAAAGTGGAGATCATGGTCGGCAATCTCTATCTGAATCGCGGCATCACCGGCGCGCTGGTGGGACGGCAGCCGTTTGGCGGGTTCAAGATGTCGGGCATCGGCAGCAAGGCCGGCGGCCCCGACTACCTGTCGCAGTTCGTCATTCCGCGAACGGTGACCGAGAACACGATGAGGCGAGGATTTGCGCCCGCGGCGGGGGAGTTGGATGCAACCGCGGATGAACGCGGATAAACGCGGATGGTTGGGCGAAAGTCGTACGTTCGATCTCCACACTTGTTCTAGAGCCGGCTGACCAGATTTTGGGTGCCATGCCCACGCGGTCGCCTGGGCCGCATCGGCGACGGGTGACACAGGATTGACGTAACAATCGCCTCGCGTGGGCATGCTGGCGCGACTTCGACTGCATGCTCACCCGCCGCTTTTACCTCGTCATGAACAGATAGCCGTCTGCGCGGCGTGTGAACATGGCGCCCAATTTCAGTTCGACAATTCCGCAGTACGCGCCGTGCTCAAAACACCGGCCGGATCTGCTCCAGCCGCGCGCCGGTCTCTGCCATCAGCGCATCTTCGGCCTGCTCGTCGGCGGCTTCGTAAGTGACTGAGAAGCGCAAGTACGCTCCGGCGTCGTCCCAGGGCACGGTGCAGATTGAGTGCTCGCCGATCAGGTACTGGCTGGCCGCTTCGGCTGTCTCGAACTTCGGGCCGTCGGCAATCCCTCGCGGGCTGCGCGTGTAAAGGAAGTACGTTCCGCCCGGCATGCGGCAATCGAAGCCACAGCGCGAAAGTGTCTCGACCAGCTTCTGCAAGCGCCGCTGATACTTCTGGCGGACGCAGACGGGAATCGTTTCGTCGTCCAACGCGGCGGCGGCCGCTTTTTGGACCGCGATGAACTGTCCCGAATCGCAGTTGTCTTTGATATCGGCAAAGGCTTGCACGATCCGCTCGTTCCCGCAGACCCAACCCATCCGCCAGCCGATCATGTGGAATCCCTTCGAGAGCGAATGGATTTCCACACCGACGTCCTTCGCGCCGGGCACCGACAGGAAGCTGAGCGGCTGCCCTTCGTACGTCAGAAATAGGTGGGCCGCGTCCTGCACGACGACTATCTCGTTCTGGCGGGCAAACAGGATCACGCGCTCGTAAAACTCGCGCGTGGCCACGCGGCCCGTGGGGCTATTGGGATAATTCAGCACCAAGAGCTTGGCCCGCTGGCGGACGTCGGCGGGGATTGTCTCTAGGTCGGGGAAAAACCCGTTCTCGGCCAACAGCGGCAGCCGGAACACGGTGCCGCCGTAGTAACGCGTGTGAGTGCCCGCGACCGGATAGCCCGGCACGGTCATCAGTGTGATGTCGCCGGGATTGATGAACGCGGCGGGCAGCATGGCTAGCGCGGTCTTCGACCCAATGCAGTGATTCACCTCGGTCACGGGATTCAGTTCGACGCCAAAGCACCGCTGCATTAGCCGCGCCGCGGCTTCTTTAAAGGTTGCGATGCCGTTGTCGGCGTAGCCCCGGTTGGCCGGCAAGTTGATCTCGCGGGCCATGACCGTGCGGACGCTCTCGGGCGCAATCTCGTCGTTCTCACCGATGCCAAAATCAATGAGCGACCGCTCGGGGTGCTCGGCCAGGGCCTTGCGCTTGGCGCGCTTGATCTTCTCGAACTTGTAGATCTCGGTGCCTTGGCCGTAATTGGCGCCGCCGATCCGTTCGGCGAATAGGGATTGAAAATAGGGCTCGCTCATATTCGATCGCAAAGTCTTGTGTGGGACGAAAAAGGGAACAAGCCCATAAGCTATCGCACGCTGGCGGATGGGACAAGCGGCTTATCGTGCGTGCAATCCATCCGCGCAATCCATCGATGCGGCGAGTGCCATTGGCTTCGCCCGAGAAAACGGCGTCGCTCACTTCAAAGGGGCGAGGAGCAACTTCAGTTCGGGAGTCCGCTAGCTTTTGAATCGATCCGCAACAATCCACTTGACGCCTCCGACTTGACTTTGTAATGTATACGCAATCAGCTTGTAATAACGACGTGAATAACGATGGCATTCAGATTGCATCTAGATAGGCCGCGCAACGACGCAATCGCGTCCGCCAGGATTTCGCCGCAGGCGATTGGCCTCAGGCGAGCCGGCGGCGGTCGCGCGCACAGAGCCTTCACGGGTCGCGCGCGCAGGGCCTTCACGCTCGTCGAGCTATTGGTCGTCGTGGCAATCATCGGCATCTTGGTCGGACTGCTATTGCCGGCAGTGCAAGCCGCCCGCGAGAACGCTCGCAGCACGCACTGCAAGAACAGTCTGCGGCAGATCGGCCTGGCCATGCTGAGGTATTGCGACGACCACGGGGGCTACTTTCCCGCCACGGCGCATTCCGTCGACGAGCAGTATTCCTGGATCAATACTCTGGCGCCGTACCACGAAGACGTCGATTCGCTGCGGATCTGCCCCAAGGATCCCTGGGCCGAAGAACGGCTGACGATCCGTTCGACGAGTTATGCGATCAACGGCTACATCGCGATCGACGACCGGCCCGACTCGGTCCGCAACTTCAATCACATCAAGGCCAGTAGCCGGACGATGACTGTCTTCGAGGGCGCCGATAGCCGCTTCGTGGAGTTTTACAACGAGCACACGCACTCGTACTCGTGGTTTACCAAGGCAAACATTGCCTCCAAGCAGGTCTGGAAATCGGTCTCGGGCGAACTGCAGACCGATCGTCACCACCTGGCCGCCAACTATCTGTTCGGCGATGGCCATGTGGAGACGATACCCGCACAGACGATCCAGGGCTGGTGCGATGCCAGTTACAACTTCGCCCGGCCCGATCCCGAAAACCCTCCGCCAACGAACCCCTAGTCTGCGATGCGATTCATACCCCGAAATGACTGTCGTTCGGACATCGCTGCAAAGCGCCTTCGCTGCGCGGTTCTGTCCATGCCGATCGCAATCTTCGTGCTTGGCAGCCACGATGCTTCGGCTGTTCATTCCGACATCCTGGTCGTGCGGGATGCCCAAGGAAAGCTCGTGATCGGCAGCGCGGATTTCGACAACAATAATGTGCTGAGTGCGCCTTCGCGTCTCTTTCACCGCGAGTTGGACACAAACTTCTTTGGATCCGATCCTGGCTTCAACGCCGTTTCGCAGGCCAACGTGCCGGGCGACTTCTTCGCGTTGCCGGGCAATGCATCCTTGGGGTTCGATTTCGCGGCGTTGAGTCTCTATGGACAGACGGTGGCGAATCTTTGGTATTGGGACGGCGCCGATGCGAACGAGAATGGCGACTACCTCGACGACGTCCATTTTGAGCCGGCGATCGCCGCGACGCTCACCGCGCGGATCACACCTTTTTCGGCAGTTGTCGACGGAACCGCGAACGATGTAGCGGGTTTCAACCTTCAGACCACCAGCGCCACCGGCGGGATGCACAGGCACGCGAATTTCCAATTGGCCGCCGCAGTGGGCGCGCCGGCCCAGGGACTGTATTTGCTCTCGATGCGGGTACGCATGGATGGGTTGGCGAAGTCCGACCCGCTTTTTTTGATTCTCGCCACGGACGACGCCAGCGTCGCGCCGTATTACCCAGCCGGCGTCGCCTGGGCCGAGGAACACCTGCTTGTTCCTGGTGACGTGAACACCGACGCGACCGTGAACATTTTTGACGTTAATCTCGTCAGCGCGCATTGGGGCCAGCAAGGGCCAACCGGCGACGCCAACTACGACGGAGTCGTCAACATCTTTGATATCAACCTCATCTCGGCGAATTGGAATGCTGCGGCGGTGACGGCATCGTCGAGTTCGGCAATGGCGACGGTTCCCGAACCGGCGAGTTGGATGCTGCTGGTGGCGGGGCTGTTTGCTTGGCGCGTGCGATGCGGAAGCGCCGGCTCGGGTCCCCGCCGTCAGATGCTTGCACGTCAGAAAAGCTCACTTCGAGGGACGTGAATACGCGCCCACCTGGTCAACCTCAACACGGAGCATCGCTCATGAAAACTAGTTTGAAGCCTTCTGTCGCGTACTTGCTGTTTACGGTCGTCGCGTGCGGAAGTGTCAACGTTGCCAAGGCGGAACACGCCGACCTGCTGATCGCGCAAGACACAAATGAAAAGCTGGTCACCGGCATTGCGGACATTGACAACAGCCTGTGGGTCGTTGGTGCAAGGTCGTTCGAAGGGGAACTCCCGGCCGTGCCACTCGCAAGCGATCCTGCTGGCATCCATTTCGAGGCCGATCCCGGCTTCAACGCCCGTAGTCAGGCCGATCTAGATGCCGACAATCCGCCCCTCGGATCATTCCTGGCGCTGCCCGGGCTGGCGGACCTCAAGTTCGCCATCGTGCCGCTATCGATCGACGGCAACGCGGCGAACCTGTTTTACTGGGACGGGCTGGGCGCGGTGAACTTTCAGCCCGCCGTGGGCGTGACGCTGACAATTTCCGTCGGCTCGTCCTCGTCCACGGCCAATGGCGCCAACAGCGTCGTGCCTGGCTTCAACCTGGAAACGACTGATTCGGGCGGCGTCATCCACCGCCATCCCGACTACGTGCTCGATAATGGCGTCGCCGGAACGTACGCCCCTGAGGGAATCTATCTGCTGCCACTGGTCGCCAAGATGGACGGCCTGGCGGATTCTCTCCCGTTTGCGATTACGTTCGCGGCCGGCGAAGTGGACGAACAGGTCCACGGCGCCGCGGTGGCCTGGGTCGAAGCGCACGTGGTGCCAGAACCGTCGGCATTCGTGCTGGCCGTTTGCGCGTTGGTGGCAGTGGTGGGTATCCGAGGGCTGACTAGATCCGAATCGTGAGTCTCGGCCCCCGGGTCGACCGACGCGTATCGATTCGCGATCTCCTTTGGATGATGCCCTTCGTAGCGCCCGGAAGGTGTCAGGAACCATTGCTGTCGACGCGTATTTCAGTTGTCGCCTGTGCGGCTGCAAAGGTTCCAGACACCGGGCGCCTACGGATTATAATTCATCGGGTCGTTCACAAACCCGTTGATCATGTTGACGTAGTTCATCGCCATCCGGAAGATTGCGAAGATGATCATCAGCGCCACTCCCGCCCAAACCAGCACCGTCGCCGACACGGCCAAGGCGGCCATGGCCCGCTTGGCCTGGTCTTGATAGTTCTTCGAGAGGCTGGCCAGCGACTCTGGCAAGCGGCCGCTGCGTTCGCCCACCTCGACGGCGTCGAGAAATTCGCCCGGGAAAACTCGAGTTTCGTACAGCGCCTCGGCGATTTCGTGGCCGTTGCGCAGCGAAGTCACGACTTGTTCGGTGTGATCCGTGTAGCGGGCATTACGCGTGCTGCGCAGCGATAAAGGGAGCGCTCGCAGTACGTCCATGCCGGCTTCGAGCGTCAATTGCAGTGACCACGCAAATTGCGCCAAGCAGATGGTCTGCACTGTGCTGCCGATGCCCGGCAAGGCCAACACGGCCCGCTGCAAAGGCTTGGTCCAAACCAACCCCCGCCGCGCTGCCTGGTAAACAAACACCAAGCCGCCGGCGATGGCAGACAGGATCAAGCAATAAATAACGAGGCCGCTGGGCCCAGTCAGGCCCAGCCCAAGAATATCGACGGGTTTGCCTGTGCCGGCGACCAGCCCCATGACAAGGATCAATACGCCGATAACGGCCAGTGCCCCCACCAATTGAAGCACAGGCCAGGCGATGCCTGCCAGAAACATCCGCCGCAAGCGTACCTGGTGCTCGTAGTGCTCTGCCAGGTGCTGAAAGACCTCGGCCAGATGCCCTGTATGCTCGCCGACGTCGACCAGCTCGCGCAGGAGCAGGGGAAAATACTCGCCCGTCGCTTCGAGGGCGTCGCTCATGCTGTCGCCACGATCGATGGCGGCGCTGATCTGGGCAAGCCGTCCCCGCAAGCGCGGCGAGGGCCTGCCGCTGGACTCGCGTTTTAACACCTTGCGGACGTCGACGCCGCTGGTCAGCGCGATCGATAGTCGCCGGCAGAGCGCGGCCAACTCGGCTTGTCCGATGCGCGGCGAAAAGAACGACGGCGCATCATATGCCTGTGAATTCAGCGACATGGTCCGGCGGCCTCTTCTTGGCGCGAAATTGACGGCTCCGATCTGCCCTCATTCCCTTTTTATCATGCCGAACCGAAAAAAGCTCGCGCTCTAGCAATGGAATCTGTTCACGCCGAGCGGCATCACCCGATCAGTATCCGCGGCTGGCGAGTCGAGTCGGGCATGGCCTTGCGGATTAGCTCCTTGACCATCCAGGGGATATTCCCTTCGCCCAACAGCAGAAAGTTCAGGTTGGCCGCCAAGGGACTTTCTAGCGACCAGCCGAAGATGATCTCGGGCGGCTCGCCGCCGTCGCGGCAAAGTTCCAGGCAGATTGACGCCAGCACATGCGAGATGCTCACACAATGCGAGAGGCGAATGACCTCCAATTCCCCGTCTCGTTCGATTCTCATGCGAGGTTTTTGATAGAAGTTGCTCGGGTCGCCCAGCGCGGCTTCGATGAAGATGATTGGCGTCGCGGGGTCAAGCCGGTAGTCGGCATGCAACTTGAGGCATCTTTCCGCTAGCGAAATCAGGCCTGGACGGTGCGGCACAAGCACCTTCGCGCCGCTGCGGCACAACGCATCCCAGCGCGTTTTCGCGGCATCGTCAACGAACTGAAAACCCTCGAACCGCAACTCGGTGCTGCGGATCCAGCGCGAAACGATCGAACTGACTAGAATCGCCGACACGAAGGACAGGGCAATCGTCAGGCCTGAATGGTTGATCAACACCGTCAGTCCGGTCATGACCAAAAAGAATGCCGTCGCGCCGGAGGCCAGCATAATCTGAATGTTCCGCTTCCAACCTCTCCGAGTGACACGCGCCAGGTCGCTGGCCGTGGCCACGGCGCCGCCCGCCAAGAGTACGAGCACGCTCGTGGCGTAGGCCCATTGCTGCGACGAGGGACTCGCCCGAAACACGACGGTGACCAGGAGCACGATCCCATTGAGCACCAGGAGAATGGCGCCGACCTTGCCGGCCCAACTGACTTCCATGCCCAGTCGGTGCAGATAGTGCGGCAACAGATTCTGCAACCCCATCGTCACGCTCGCGCCAGCCAGGCAAAGGATGATCGCGGTCGACAGGTCGTACAGGTCTCCAAACCGATGGCCGAAGTAAGGATTCACGGACGTACCGCTTGTCCCGTCCGCCAAGGGGGACCCATGCGCCAGGTAGGCGAGAGCCCGGTGCTCGGCCGCGCCGTCGTGTTGCAACTCCGCGTGCGGCACGAGCAACGTGGTGACCGCCACCGCGCTGACCAGATACACGGCCATGACCGCAGCGGCCAGCACCATCAGCTTGCGCGTATTGCGCACGCGGCCGGCCGGCGAATTGTCGTCAGCGCTCGCACCGCTGACGCGCGGCACGACCGTCATGATCATCTCGAAGCCGCTCAGTCCCAGGGCCATTTGCGGAAACGACCACAGGGCAACTCCTAGCCATGCCCACAGCCACGCATGGTCCGGCGGCGCAGCGGCGTCGGCTTTGGATTCGCCAGTCTGAAAGACCACGTCGAGCCAGTTGTGATAAAGTTCAGAATGCTGCGCGATGTAGACCAGCGCACTGCCGACTACCAGCGCAGTCAACAGCAAATAGCAAATCACCGCGCCGGCTGAGACGAGCAGGATCCGCGGCGTAATTCCGCGCTTGAGCACTTGCCACAAACCGAATGAAAGGATCGACAAACCGAGGGTAATGGCAACCTGCGGTTCGAGCAGCCGTCGCAGCAGGTTCTCGAACGGCGGCCAAAGCGCGTGGTCGTGACCCAACAGGCTCTCGGGGATCTGCTCGAGCACGCGCTGCCCGTGGGGGTTGTGGATCAGATGGATCGCCGCGTCGGCCAGCGATAAGCTGCGCGTGATCACGAAGTCGGCGGCCGCGAAGCCCAACATTGTGAGAACCACGAGCTTGCCGCGCCAACCGGGAATCTGGTCTTCGAGCATGCCGGTCGCGCCGCGGCCATCGGGCGCGCGGCCCACGACGTACCAGTAGACGGGCAGGGCTAGCAGAAACGTAACGAACACAACGGCGCCCGCCGCGATTGGCGCCAGGGCGCCGGCGGCCGCGACAGCGATGGACGGCAAATAGGCCAGCGTACTGAAATAGTCGACGCCCACCAGGCACAGCACTAAGGGCCAAGGGTTCGAGGACTCGATCGGGACAGACGGACGTTTTTCAGCCATATTGAGCTGGGGGCATACGGAGAGAAACAGTGGACCGTGCCGAGCGATGGCCCCGGCGCCTCCATCAATGCCCGCCCAGCTTTTGGTCGTCTCCCGTTTCCATGACCGCGCGTTGGTGCAAGATGCGGTCGAGGTCCTTCCAGAAGAAATACAGCCCGATGATGTTGTCCCAGCGCTTAATGACGTTCTGATGGTTGTCGACCGCCAGCAAGTCGCCGCCACCGAAGGTGAGCAACGTCTCCAGAACGTCGCGGTACTTCGTACGAAACCGCAGCCCTGTGCGGTCGGTAAGCTCGCTTCCCTCGGCAAAGTGGAATTCGCCAATTTCGTTGGGAGTGAACTTCTTGCGGCCATTGAGAGCCATGTGTACCAACGACCCACACCAGGGCAGCACGAGCAACCAGCTCAGCACCGTGGCGGTGCCTGGATCGAACCGCGGCTGCAAGCGGGCGAGATACTGGAACGCCGCACTGAGCACGAGGACGTTCTTCATATCCTCGACGTATTTTGAAGCGAGCCAGATCAGAGCGAAGATCAATACCCACAGGGCCAGCTTTCGCGCGCTGAAGTCGTACAGCAGCGTCACCATGAAGTACAACAGCACCCACACGTACAGCCAGCCGAAGAAGACGGTTAACTCGGGTTTGCGCTCGACAATGAACGAGCAGACAAAGCCCATCACGATCAAGGGCCAAAGAAAAAAGCTCGGATGCGCCGAGTAGACCGTGACCTCGTCGAGATTCCCGCGCCGCCCACGAATGAGCACCAGCGGCAGCGTGACCATAAAACGCACGAACTGGCCAAGTGCCTTGAACGCCGGCTTGATGAAACCTCGGCGCGGAGCATCGGACGGCTGCTTGTCTGCTGCATGCCCTTCGAGCGCGTGCTTTGCCCACGGGTTCTGGTCGTCTGCATCGAGCCCCGGACTCCGTCCGGAATTGCCAGGGCTCACATGGTCAGGGCCCAAATTATTGCCAGTGTGCGCAGCGTCGGACGTGCGCCCACCTTCGCCCACCTTGTCGTCGGCATTCATGCCTAAGAGATCCTCCCCGTAACCCGTGTTCGTATCTGGGGAGTATTTTAGCCGTGTGGGCAATAGAATTCCATCGATAGCGAACTAATGAATAGGACTCACCAAAGTAGTTGCGACAACCACGTACTAGCGCAAAGCGTTTGGCGACATAACTTCCGACGTTCTTGGAGAATCGCCGTCGCGCAGCTGGAATTCCTCCGGCTCATCGCCGCGCGTCCTTTGCGGGGGCGCTTGCGCGCGGTTACACTGGCAGCCATTCAACGTCCGATCTCGGTTCACTTTCCAGGCGGATGACGACGCCGCTCGGGGGCTTGCGTGCTATTTCAATTTGAAGGCGTCACCAAAACGTACGGCGCCGTCACCGCGCTCGATAATCTTTCGGTCAAGGTTCCGGTCGGCGCGGTCGGACTGCTGGGCCCCAACGGGTCGGGCAAGACGACCCTGATCCGCACGCTCTTGGGCCTGATCCCCGTCGACCGAGGTTCGGGCGAAGTCTTGGGCATGGACTTTCGCCGGCGGCAACTCGACATTCGCCGCGTCGTCGGCTTCGCGCCCGAGGACGAGTGTCTGTTCCCGCACATGGTCGGCGTCGAGTTCGCGGCCTATGCGGGCGAGTTAGTCGGCATGCCGGCGAAAGACGCGTTGCAGAGAGCCCATGAAGTGCTCGATTACGTTGGCCTGGGGGAAGCTCGCTACCGAAAGGTCGAGTCGTATTCGACTGGCATGAAGCAACGGCTCAAGCTGGCCTCGGCCATCGTTCACGATCCCAAGCTGCTGATCCTCGACGAGCCAACCAACGGCATGGATCCGGCCGGCCGCCAGGAAGTTCTCGAGCTGGCCAAGGATCTGGCACACAACAAGGGCATGAGCCTGTTGTTTTCCAGCCATTTGCTGCCCGACGTCGAAGCCGTTTGCAACTATGTCGTGGTGCTGGGGAGCGGCAAGCTGCTGGCCGAAGGCTTGATCCAGGAGCTCAAGCGAGTTCACGACCAGTGCTTCGAGGTGCGTCTGAAGGACGACATGGCGCCGTTTGCGCGGCGGCTGACCGCGATGGGCTGCTCGACCGAGGTCCAAGACGACGTGCTCCGCGTGCGGATTCCCGCCGGACACTCGCCGCAGATGCTCTGGCAAGCCGCGTCCGACGAGAACGAGCAGATTCGCTACTTGCGTCCGCAGCGCAGCACGCTCGAAGAAGTGTTCCTCACAGCCGTGGAGCACGCCTAATGCCTATTTTCGATCAGGGCTATCAACACTGGTCGGGCACCTTGTCGGGTCACGCCTGGCGGTGGCTTGCGATCGCGCGCCGCGGCGTCCGCGTTGGGCTGACCAATCGCTTGCTCCGCGTGGTCATGCTGGTGGCGTGGATGCCCGCGATTGCGCTGGCATTTGTGCTGTGCCTGTGGGGTTTGATCGAGCAAAAGTCCGAACTGGTCGCACCGCTTGCGCAAATGCTGCCATTCCTCGTTCCGGATCTCCTTGCCGATCCGCGTGCCTTTCGCGTCGAGATCTGGACGCTTTGTTTTAGCTACTTTATGTGGATCGAACTGTACTTCTCGATGGTCGTCATCTTGCTCGTGGGACCCAATCTGATCAGCCAGGACTTGCGCTACAACGCCTTGCCGCTCTACTTCTCGCGGCCGTTGCGTCGGATCGATTATTTCCTGGGCAAGCTGGGCGTGATCGCCGCATTTCTGGCGATGGTCATCGTGGTGCCGTCGTTGACTGCATACGTGCTTGGCTTGCTGTTCAGCTTGGATCTTTCGATCGTCCGCGACACTTTTGGGCTGTTGATGGCCAGCATCGCGTATGGCCTGGTAATTACGTTGTCTGCCGGTTTGCTCGTTTTGGCCCTTTCGTCCCTTTCGCGCAATTCTCGATACATCGCCTTGTTTTGGCTCGCCATTTGGTTTGTCAGCAGCGTCGTGGCAGCCACGCTCGATTCGGCAAACCAACAACAGCAACGACACCAGGCGTGGCAAGCTTCGCATCAGCGACCCGGCCCGAATTTCGGCGGCGTCGATTACGTGCAAGCTGAAATTGACGCCGCTAAAACGAACTGGCGGCCCTTGGTCTCCTACACGGGCAACTTGTCGCGCGTGGGTCAAGAAATGTTGGGCACCGACGCGTCCTGGGAAAAGCTCAGCCAACTGGCGCCGCCCAGCCAACGCGCCCAGTTTTTGTTCGTCTACATGGGACCACAATATCCCTGGTATTGGTCGGCCGCCGTGCTGATCGGACTTTTTGGACTTTCCGCATGCATCTTGAAGTGGTCAATCAAGTCGCTCGACCGGTTGAAGTGACGCCGATCGTTGTCTTCCACGAAGTCTCCAAGTGGTACGGCAATGTCATCGGCATCAACAAGCTGACGCTTCAGATACGCGCCGGCGTGACCGGCCTGCTGGGGCCCAACGGCGCCGGCAAGTCGACGCTATTGCAAATGGCGACCGGCCAACTCCGCCAGAGCCAAGGCTCAGTCCGCGTTCTCAATCGCCAGGTCTGGAACAATCCAGCCCTCAATCGCTTCATCGGGCTCTGTCCCGAGCAAGATGCCTTTTACGAATGGATGACGGGCTGGGATTTCGTGCATACCTGCGCGCGGCTGAGCGGCCTACGCCGTGGCGAGGCTCGCGATGCGGCCAAACGCACCATCGAATCCGTCGGCATGACCAAAAACCAAGGCCGGGCGATTCGCGGCTATTCAAAAGGCATGCGGCAGCGGATCAAGATGGCGCAGGCCCTGGTCCACAATCCCGAAGTGTTGTTCCTCGACGAGCCACTTACCGGAACCGATCCGTTGGCTCGCCGCGACTTGATGGACATTATCCAGCGGCTGGCCGGCGAAGGTAAAAGCGTGGTTGTCTCCAGCCACGTTTTGCACGAGGTGCAATCGCTGACGCCCAATATCGTCTTGTTGAATCATGGGCGGCTGGTCGCGGAAGGACACGTCCGCGACATCCGCAATCTGATCGACAAGCATCCGCACCATATCGTGCTGGTCTGCGACGATTACCGCAAGCTGGCCGGCCGTGCCCTGGCCTGGGACGACGTGGAAGGCGTGAGGGTGCTCGCGGACCAGAGCGCTTTGATGGTCGAAACGCGCTCGCCCGACGACTTTTACGGCCGCTTGCCGGCGTTGTCGCTCGAGGACGGAATGGCGATCAAGGCCGTCTACTCCGACGACGACAATCTGGAAGCCGTGTTCAAATACTTGGTGAACAAATGACGTCGGTCTCTTCGCAGGCTTCGATTGATCAGACCAGCCGCGAGAATGACGCGGTTGCACACCGCGCTACGCGGGGCTCGCTGGTGGCCGCCTTATGGACGCTGTATGTGCTGACCCTGCGGCAACACTTGCACGGCAAGCGCTGGATGGTCATGGGGTTGTTGTTTTTGCTGCCTGCCGGCCTGGCCGTTCTGATGCGAGTCACGTCGCCTGACGTTCCCGCGCCTGCGCTAGAGTTCTTCTTGGTTTGGATATTTATTCCGCAGGCCCTCCTACCGTTGGTTGCACTCTTGTATGCGTCGGGAATAATTCAGGACGAGCAGGAAGAACAAACGATCACCTACCTGCTCGTCCGCCCGATACCCAAGTGGGCGCTGTATCTCGTCAAGCTGCTGGCTACCTTCACGACGACGGTAATCCTGACGGCGATCTTTACTGGCCTGACGTTTGCCGCCATTTACTTTGGCGAGAATGCACCTCCCTACGGCGGTCAAAATCTGGCCGGGGAGAGCATCCCGCTGCGCTCTCTCAAAACGATTGCCATTCAAGCTCTGGCGGTCATCTCATACTGCAGCCTCTTTGGTCTGATGAGCCTGGTCACGAAACGGATTCTGGTCGTCGGCATCCTCTACATTGCCGTCGTCGAAGGCGTCCTGGCAAATTTCCCCTTTGGGATCCGATTGGTGACCGTCATCTATTACTCTCGCCTGGTCGCCTATCGCACACTGACCTTCATGGTCCCCACGCCGGGCGGAGGAACAATGCAAGACGTGGCCGCGGAAGCATGGCAATTGGACGTACGCGCCGATCCGGGTTTACTTGAGCACCCGCAATTCGGCATGTGCATCAAGGTATTGCTGACATCGAGTGCGGTGTGTGCGATCGTCGCGGCATGGATATGCTCGCGGCGAGAGTTCCACTTCAAGACGCCGGAAAAGGATTGAGGCCGCGCCGGTGCTGTCACCACGCGTGGACACGATCCTCCGCTCTTGCATGGCGTTGGTTACTCAATCTTCAACGTATAGCTCAACGCGCCGATCGCCTCGCCCGACTTGACGTCCTTGTAATGCTCGTGGCACATGGTGCATTTCTTCATGACGACCGGCACCGGCGTGGCCGCTCGCAAGTAGCGCTGCCCGTCGCGCTCGATCACTTGCTCGTGCCAGGCCTTGCCGCGCTTCATCTGCTTGATGGCTTCTTTCTCGAATTCGTCTTTGGGCGAGTTGTTGTCTTCGTTCGGATTGCCTGTCGCGTCCAACAGGCGGACTTCGTGCCAGCCCTTCTTCTTCATGGCGTCGAACAGCGCGATCGCGGCGGGGCCGGCGCCCAGGTCGCTATCTTTATTCACGTAGTGCTCCGTGATTAGCACGACGGTCGTTTTATACAAGTCATCGAGCATGTGTGTCGTTTTCCGCGTGCGCTCCAGGGCCGGATCGTCGGCCGGCTTGGCCGCGCGGCCCGAACTTGCGGCCAACACGGCCAGGATCGAGCAAGCCGCAATAGAACCAATCGACACGAGCACGGGGCGTGAGAGCATCGCTGAACTCCTTCATTTGGAGGAAAGGAAAGGAATGCACAAACCGCGGGAAATAACTGTGAGGTCAAGGCAGGCAAGTCGGCGGGAACGGACGTTTCGGGCAGGGCGGAGCGAGTCAATGCGGAGTTGTAGAGCGAGGGGTGGATGGGACTAGATCGTTCGGTCTGGGTCGTGCGGAGGATCTGGCAATTCTGGTTTGCTCGCAGCGTTAACTGCAGGAATGCTGACGATGGGGATGTCGTTCGTGGGCACGCCAAACAAGGGGATGCCGTACACGGGGACTAAATCCTGGAGCTGCCCGCCGGGAGTTACGATGTCGCTCAACCGCACGCGGCTGAGGTATTCGGTTTGCAGCCGTTCGGCCTCGGCAAACACCTTCTTCAGGCGGCAACTGGGCTGGATCACGCAAACATTTGGCGTCCCGACGCACTCCAGCAGGTGCAAGTTGCCTTCGCAGGCCTGAATCACCTCGCCGATGCGGATCTCGTCCGCCGGACGAACCATTTCAATGCCGCCGCCGACGCCACGGATGCTGCGGATGTAGCCCAGCCGAGCCAGGCGATGCACGACCTTGGCGACGTGATGCGGCGAGATCCGATAGAACTCCGCGACTTCGTGGACATTCGCGCGCGCCGAGCGTCCCGCCAAATAGATCAGCGTTCGCAGGGCATAATCGGTCAGAAGTGAGAGTCGCATGAGAAAACACGCTAAATATGTACTTGTTTTGCTTGTTTAGGAGTTTACAATTCTGGATTCACGTCGTCAAGCAGCAAAACACTCATTGCAATTAATCGCATAAAATCATATGCAGATGATGTTTATATACAGTTTCAACGGATCGTAATTTACCTTGGCCCTCTTGGTAGTGGTCACGGGCCCCGGTCGCGATTGAAGCGCGCAGTCGTGCAGTTTGGGCAAGAGGCTCTCGACGATCCGCGATCGAGTATTTTGACGCGAATGCACGGTGCATCCGTCGGTTCGCGGAAGCGATTTTGCAGGCCTTGCTGATTCTGTCCGTAGCACGACCCCCGCGATTCTTTCCCAGCCGGAGCTTGGTGTCTTGTCCGGAATAACTGCACCCAACCGTCGCCCAAAGTCGTCGGCTTGCCGTCAATTACCGCCGGCCGAAATCCGATATCACTGCTATCGCAAGCCGAACGGTCCGCAGCGCCGGCACAGGCGCAGTCCTCAATCGTGGTTGCGGGCGTTCACCACCGATTGGCTTTCCAACTGCTTCTGCTCGGGCCATACTGCGCGCCAAAACTGCCGAACTCCCGCCGAAGGGCACGAATGTTCAACATGCGATTCACGCCGGTTGCCTCATTGCTGATGTTTGGGTCGTTGCTGTCGACCGCGCCGGGCGACGCAACAAACGTCGCCAAGCAGCCGCCGGCGCTCGTGCAGCCTTCGCTGCATCTACTCGATCGATCGACTAGTAGCGAAGGCGTAGGCGCCAACGCGACAGGTGTCGAGGGCGTCGAATGCGAAGGCGAATTCTGTGCCGACGCGGACCCGACACAATCCAAGGACGCGCCCTCTGCGAAAGATGATTTATCGCCCGAGCTGAGGGAGCTACGCGACCGCGTACGCAGCGTCTTGGGCGCGTACCATCGCCGGCTCTTGAACAGCCGCGATAACAATCCGTGGGAAGTGATGCACTCGATCGTCGCCTACGGCGTCGATTCCGACCTGCACCGAGGCGGCCCAAAGGGCGAAACGGTCAACTCGATCGGCTTTCTCTGCTACAACGGCGCCTGCCACGGCGAGCGATTGTTACTGATCGATCGCGGCCGAATTTCCATTCGCAAGGGCCCCTACGTACAGGGGCATTATGGCCAATTCCTGGCCATTCTCGCCCAATCGCGGGTCAAGACCGACTACCCTCTGCTGGTCGATGGAAAAACCTTCACCATTGCCGACGTGATCGAAAGCGAGAAGCTGGGCTGCCAGCGCGGCATGGAGCTGACTTTCAAACTGCTTGCACTCTCGCACTACCTCGACCTGGATACGACCTGGAAGAATCAGGCCGGCGAGGAATGGTCAATTGAAAAGCTGGTCCGCGAAGAGCTTGCCGCGCCCATTCGCGGGGCGGCGTGCGGCGGCACGCACCGCTTGATGGGCCTGGCCTATGCCGTCAATAAACGGCAAAAGTCGGGGCAGCCGATCACGGGCGAATACCTGCGGGCCAAGACGTTCCTCGACGACTATCACCGTTTCACGCTGTCGTTGCAAAACGCCGACGGCAGCTTCAGCACCGAATGGTTCAATCGCCGCGCAGATCGAAACGACCAGGACCGGAAGCTGCAAACCACGGGTCACATCCTGGAATGGATGGCCTATTCGCTGCCCCAAGAGTCGCTCACCGATCCGCGAATTATCAAAGCCGTGAATTACCTATCGGGCATCCTGCAGAACGGCGAGGACCGCGGCTGGGAGATCGGACCTCTCGGTCACGGAGTTCACTCGCTGGCCATTTACGATTCGAGGGTATTCAAGCCCCACGATACCGCGGCGACCACGCAAACGCTTGCTCGGCGCGAGGTCGTGATCGAGACCTCGCCTGCTTCAGCAACCTCAGCCCCCGCTGCAAAGTCCCCCGGCGACGCTGCAACCGACAGTCCTACCACACCGGAGACGGGTCGACCGACTACGAACGATGGCGAGCCAGGCTGCGAGGAAGCTCCGGCCGACTCGGACGGGCCAAAGCTCTTCGGCCCCTGAGAGTCTTGTCCGGGCGGCTTGCGTCCGGTCTTCGCCTCCATTCCGGGGCTTGGGTTGTCATACAGGTTGGCGTTCTCAGGATACGTTGACGTTCTTGGCATTCGATTCGCTCGATCGCGACTCGTTCCGCCGTTGCCCGTGGCGACGAAAGTCCGTACTATGCCTGCGTTCGCGGCTTGCGATTGCCGTCGCGGACCGGGTAGAGGCGGCACCGAGTCCATCGTTTCGTATCGCGACGGCCCATGACGAAGCCTATTCGATTTAGCGACGAATTCCGCGCGCTCGTCGAGGCGGCCGTCTTCTTGGCCAAAAGGGTTGGTGTCGAGGCGGTGTTGCTTCTATTGGACGGGCCGACTGATTGGGTTGCACTGAAGCGGGCCGCCGATGGCGAGCAAATCCTGTTGGCGGCCGATAACGCGGAGGACCTCGAGGGCGCCGCAGAGGCCGGTCTGCCGAGCGTCGTCGTCGATTCGGTCAATGTTCCCATGCAGGAGAAGCTCTCGCAGGCGTTGCTCGAGGCCGTGGCCGACGAGATCCTGGCCCCCGGCGCGCGCGTCGTCGCGCTGTACGGCGGTTTCGAGCCCACGGGCGTCGACTCGATCAGTCTTATCGAGTTGGGAGACCACTTGGGCCGACTGACGGTGCGCGACCTGCGCCAGCTGGAAACGCGCGTGCCGCTCGACACGCTGCAAACCGTGGTCAATTTGGCGCTGGATATCGGCCGCGAAGGCCGCGAAGGCAAGCCGGTTGGCACGTTGTTTGTCGTCGGCGACACACAGAAGGTCCGCAAGCGCTGCCACACCGCCAGCTTCGATCCGGTGAAGGGCTACAGCCGCAAAGAGCGAAATCTGAAGTCGATGCGCGTCCGCGAGGGCATCAAGGAGATCGCGCAGATGGATGGGGCGATCGTCGTGGCCGCGGACGGAACCGTCGAAGCCGCGGCGCAGTATCTCGACGCTTCGGCGGCCGACGTAACGCTCTCCAAGGGGCTTGGCGCTCGGCATTGGGCGGCGGCGGCCATCAGTCGCGCGACGAACGCCGTGGCCGTGGCCGTCAGCGAGTCCAGCGGCACGGTCCGCGTCTTTCAGAACGGCGAAGTGGTGCTCCGCATCGAGCCGCTGCGTCGACCGATGAAGTGGAAGGCCCCCGAGCCGACCGACGACTAAGGAGCGACCGTTAGCCTGGCCAGTCGAATCGCACTTTCTGCAACGGGTTCTCCGTACAGTATCGATTGTGCCGGTTAGAAGGTCGTGCGACAACGGCCTGCCGGGCCATCACGACCTATACTTTCTACAAGCCGCGCGCTTGTGCAGACAGTTACGGGGGCCTGCGCATCCGCCCAAACCAAATTGGCACAGCCATGCATGTGGACACATCGAGAGTCAAGGACCGTCGACAGATCCGCTACGAGAGTTACCAGGACCTGCTGGCCGAGGTCGAGCAGTTGCTGGGCGGAGACGTACGCACACTGGGCAACTGGAGTCTGGGGCAGGTGCTCAAGCATCTGGCCGAGACCATGCACACGTCGATCGACGGTGCTCCCTATCGTGCAGGAATACTGCGACGTGTCACTGGGCCGTTCTTGTTGCGCGATCAGTTCCTAAATGGCGCGATGTTACCGGGGTTTCAATTGCCCCTGAGTGCAAGTGAATCGCTGATTCCCGGACCCACGACAGGCGAAGTCGGAATGGCCGCGCTGCGGCGGGCCCTTTATCGGCTCCGCGCTGAGACCGACCGGGCCGCGCATCCGGTAATTGGCCGGCTGTCGATCGAGGAATGGGACCGCTGCCACTTGCGGCATGCCGAACTGCACATGAGCTTCATTCAGCCGTTGTACGACACGATCGCTGTGACCGGACCACCGGCATTCAATCGCGGTTGAGCCAGCACGTGTGCGGCTGAAAATGCTCAGCCGGTTGCCTTGTAGATCGGCGTCTCAGTATCGACCGCCACGGCCGGCGCAGTCTGATCTTCGACCGCTATTTCGTCGGAATGCAGGCCACTATCGGGATGCATTCCCTCTCGGATCATGGCCATCCGCTGACGGTGCGTGAGCCAGAGTCTCAACGTGGTAATGATCACCGTGGCGGCGGCGATGATCGCGATGACCCCCACGACCATGCCCGCGAAGGGGATGAAATTGTGATGGTCCATGAGCTTCAAGAACCAGTCGCTCGTGGTTTCGGGTCGCATAGCGAGGCTCCTTGACGTTGGGCGGGAGACATGCACTTGACCAAGATGGCATTCTAATCAGCATTCGTCGAACGCGACAGAATATTGGCGGGCTTTCTCAATACCCCACGGCACAACCATCCTTGCGGGCCTCAGTGCCGCCGAAGAGCGTGCCTTTTTCCCAGTCGATCATGATGGCCTGGTAGCCGCCGAAATCGCCGCGCGAGCGGGCGACGTTGTGCCCACGGCGGCGCAGTTCGTCGACGACTTCGTCCGAAATTCCCGATTCGACGGTTACGCGCCCCCCGTCGCTGGCGGCCGGCGTGCCCGTCGGATCGGCGCTGCCTGCGTGTCGCACGCGGCCAAAGTCACCGGCTTGCTGCACGTTCATGCCGAAGTCGATCATGTTTACCAGCACTTGCACGTGCCCTTGCGGTTGCATATCGCCCCCCATGACGCCGAAGCAAAGCCAAGGCCGGCCGTCCTTGGTGACCATGGCCGGGATGATCGTGTGGAAGGGCCGCTTGTGCGGCTCCAGGCGATTGAGGTGTGTGGCGTCGAGCGCGAAGAGCTCGCCGCGGTTCTGCATCACAAAGCCCACATCACCCGGCACGACCTGCGACCCAAAGCCGGCAAAGTTGCTCTGAATCAGCGAGCAGCAGTTGCGGTCTTTATCGACGACCGTCAGATAGATCGTGTCCCCCTTGGCCAACATCGGATCGCCGGCGGGTACGTCCATGGCGGCGTGCTTCATGTCAATCAGCTTACGTCGGCGTTCGGCATACGGCTTGGAGATGAGCTCCGCGGTTGGCAGCCGCTCGAAGGCCGGATCGGCATAGAACTTGGCCCGGTCAGCGTAGGCCAGCTTCTTGGCTTCGATGAACAAATGCGGATAGTCGGCGCTGCCGGGTCCCATCGCTTTCAGATCGTAGGCTTCGAGCAGGTTAAGAATCTCCAGAGCGGCAATGCCCTGACCGTTGGGCGGCAGCTCCCACACGTCGTAACCGCGATAGTTCGTCGAGACCGGTTCGATCCAATCCGAGGTGTGATCCTCGAAGTCGCGCATGCTGAAATAGCCGCCGTGCCCCTCGCTGAACGCCACAATCTTCTTGGCGATGGCCCCGCGGTAGAACGCGTTGCGCCCACCGGTAGCGACGGCCTGCAAACTGGCGGCCAGCATCGGATTGCGGAAGATCTCGCCTTCCTTGGGCGCGCGGCCGCCGGGCAAATAGGTTTTTGCCGAGTCGGGCCACTCCTGTAGCCTCTTGGTCGAACCCGCCCAACCGCCGGCGATGATCTCGCTCACCGGAAAGCCGTCTTCCGCGTAGGCGATGGCCGGTTTCAGAAGCTGGTCGAAACCCATCGTGCCGAAGCGCTTCCGTAGGTCGTCCCAACCAGCCACGCAGCCGGGCACATTCCAACTGAGCGGTCCTTCGCCCGGGATCTTCGCCAGGCCCTTCTTGGCGAACACCTCGCGGTTAAGGTTATACGGACTGCGGCCGCTGCCATTGAGGCCATAGAGCTTCTTGGTCTTAGCGTCCCAATAGATGACGAAGATGTCACCGCCCATGCCGCAGCTCATGGGCTCAACCAGGCCCATCATGGCGTTGGTGGCGATGGCCGCATCGGCTGCGTTTCCGCCGGCTTTCAGAACGTCGATACCCACCTGTGCTGCCAGCGGCTGACTGGTAGCCACGATACCGTGCTGCGCGGCAATGGCCGAGCGACTTTGGTGCGGGCTCTTGGCGGGACGGTCGTAGCCCACGCTACGGGGCTGTGCGGCGCGTGCAGGTGGAATGGAGCAATTCATGGCGACGAAAGTTGGAGCAATGACAAGAAGTGCGAATAGATGCTGCAGAGGGGCTCGGTTCATCGCGGATGCTCCTCGATGGGGATAGTTTTCTCGCGCAGGCGGATCAGTCATATATGTTCAGAACTTTGAACGCGGTCATGAATAGGCAGAACATGCCCCTGCCTATAGTTTACTGTCTGGTGCATCGCGCTGGTAGAATGTGCAGCCGTGCGACGGTCGGCCTCAGGTCGACGAAGTCGCGGTCTAAGAAAAAGGGGACTGGTTCATTGTTCGCACGCCGCTGTCATTGGGGCGCACGGCAAGAGAGAATGCCAACTTCAAAGTGTGTGCTGCGCCGGAAAGCGAATAATGAACCTGTCCCCGTTTTTCAGGTCGCGCAAGGAAAAGGGGACAGGTCCAGTATTCGGTTAGCCATGCACTCTCCGGCCGACGCAACACTATTCCCTATCGCCGCCGGCTTATGACCGCGGCATCCGAATACTGCACCAGTCCCCTTTTCCCTCGCACCGCCACGTTCGCTCGATGTTCTGGCCACACGTAGAAAGACCCGATGCCCACGCCCTCCATCGCCGCACTCATTGACCACTCGCTCTTGCACCCCACGCTCACCGACGACGAGCTACGGGCCGGGTGCGAGCTTGCGCGGCGGCTGAGCGTGGCCAGCGTGTGCATCAAGCCCTATGCCGTGCGAATGGCGGCCGAGATTCTAGCCGGTTCGCCCGTGAAGGTCGGCACGGTCATCGGCTTCCCGCACGGCTCGCACGCCACGGACGTCAAAGTCTTCGAGGCCGAAGTCGCCTGTCGCGACGGGGCAACGGAGTTGGACATGGTTGCGAACATCGGCAAAGTGCTCTCGGGTGATTGGGAGTACGTGGAGCGCGACATTCGTGTCGTCGTCGAAGCGGCACACGCCTACGGCGCCATCGTCAAGGTGATCTTCGAGAACGACTTTCTGCCCGATGACGTCTTGAAGGTGCGTCTGTGCGAAATCTGCCAGCGCGCGGGCGCCGACTACGTCAAAACCTCGACCGGCTTCGGCTTCGTCAAGCAGCCCAGCGGCGACTACAACTACCGCGGCGCAACGGAGCACGATATTCAATTGATGCGCGAGCACACCAAGTCGCCCGTGCAAGTGAAAGCCGCCGGCGGGGTGCGCGATTTCGCCGCGGCCGATCGCATGCGGCGGCTCGGCGTGGCACGGATTGGCGCGAGCGCTACCGAGGCAATTCTGGCCCAGGAGCGAGCAGCGCCGCAGGCGGAATCTGCTCCACTCGGCTGACCGCCTGGCCCGCGGCGAAGCGGGTCACCATCGTTTCGCCAACCGCAAGTGTTGATGCGTCGCGAATGATCTGGCCGTCGGCCGCGCGCGTGGTAAGGCTGTACCCGCGTTTGAGCACGCCCAGCGGGCTGAGCGATTCCAAATGGGCGCCCAATGCCGCTGACTGCCGCCGGGCATGTTGGACTAACCGTCGAGCCGCGCGATCCTGCCGCGATGACAACTCATCGAGCCGTTGCACCAACTCCTCGACACGGTCGCGCGGACGTCGAAACACACGCCGCGCGGAAATTGCATCCAGTCGCGCCCGCAGCATGGCCGCTCGACCTTGCAATGCGAGAGCCAATCGCTTGCGATAGCCGCGCAGCGCGGCGGCGATCTCGTCACTATCGGGTGCGACCAGTTCCGCGGCTTCGCTGGGCGTGAGCGCGCGGCGATCGGCGACCAGGTCAGCCAGCGTCACGTCGATCTCGTGACCCACGGCCGAGATGACCGGAATCCGCGAAGCATGAATTGCCCGCACGACCGGTTCCTCGTTGAAGGCCCAGAGGTCTTCGAGGCTTCCCCCGCCGCGCCCGACGATCAGGCAATCGATCGGCAGGCCCTTGGGGTGCGCGGCCAGGCGATTGACGGCCGCGATTCCTGCGGCGATCTCAACGGCCGCGCCGTCGCCCTGCACGCGGACCGGCACGATCAACACGTCGGTCCCACGCCAGCGGCGACGCAGGACTTCGAGAAAATCGCGGACAGCTGCACCGGTGGGACTGGTGACAAACGCCACCCGGCGTGGAAACCGGGGCAGCGGGCGTTTGCGTTCCAGGGCGAATAGACCTTCGGCGGCCAGCCGCTCGCGCAGCCGCCGCAGGGCCAGCTCCAGCGCACCCACGCCTTTGGGTTCGATCTTGCGGATCACCAGTTGATAGCTGCCGCGCGGCGCGTAGACATCCAGGTCGCCCTGGCAGATGACCTCCATGCCGTCTTCGAGCTCGAACCGCAGACGGCTGGCCGTCGTGCGCCAAAGGACGGCCCGAATTTGCGCCTGTTCGTCCTTCAGTGTGAGGTAACAGTGACCGGACCCAGGCCGCGAGAGATTCGAGACTTCGCCGCTGACCCAAACCGCTGGAAAACTGGTTTCGAGCAGATCCTTGATCTCGGCAGTGAGCTGCGAGACCGTGCGAACCTGCTCGGCGGAATCGTTGGAGAAGAGGTCGGTGGGCATGCAAGAAGTCCATGCTGCGGCTACACTGCAATGGTGGCGATGGAATATAATGCGATTGCGAATTTGAGGCTAGCTTGGGAGCGGTAATGAGCTGGTTCCACAAGGGAAAATGCGAAGCCGATCGATTGCCCGACGATTTATCACCGGCTTATGGTAAATCGCTGGAACATTGGAGGAGCGCGATGGACTCGCAACGGTACGATGATGCCGACAAGGCCGCCGCTGAAGTTTTCGCGATCGTGGCGCAGCAGTTTGAAGAAGAGCCCACACCCGATTTGCTTCTGTCGACCCAGGCGGTCGAATGCGAGGAAGCCGCGGATTGGGACGGAGCCGAGGCGGCTTACCACGAAATCCTTGCTCTTTCAAGCGATGACGCAGCCGCTGAGTACAAGGCGCATTCCGACCTTTGCGGTCTTTGTTTGCTACTGAATCGGATCGCGGACGCACTCGCACACGCGCGTCGAGCGACGAATGCCGCACGACGAACGGAGCTTTCAGTGCTCTTTGCAATGGCGGCTCGGACGGAGGCTAGCTTGAGTGTGCATTTTGGCGAGTGGACTGACGCTCGAGGAATTATTGAGGAGGCGCTACAAATCCTTGGCGATGATCCGACGTGCGCGCAGCAACGGGCGAGCATGTTTGTGTTGCGTGCACGCTGTGCCCTGGGGGAACGGGACGTTCGTGCCGCTGAAAACGACCTGGCCGCAGCCAAGGGCGCGATTGGCCCCCTGGCCAATCTGGAATGCGCCGGAGGCATTCAGGCAGATCTCGCACGTTGGTGGAACACGATGGCACAATTGCGCAGCGAAACCGGTGACAACCAGGGAGCGATTGCAGCACGGAACGAGGCGGTAACCAGAAGTCGACAACTCGTTTCCCTGCCGTATACGCAAAATGTTCACTCGAAGTGGTTTCTAGCGCGGACGCTCGAATCCCTCGCGAATGCGCTGTTGCAATGCGATCGGAACAGCGAAGCATGTGACGCTCGTGCCGAGAGCAAGGTCATTCTTGAGGAAATTGGGCTGGCGGATTTTCAGAGTTAGAGCTGACCCGCTTCCTGATTTCCGTCGTTACGCTGCCCGCGCCAGCCTTTCTGCCCCCCGCCGCAGCGGATGTTCTCGCCGCACCGGCTGGTCATTCAACTTGCGCGTGCCCGATTCGGCCCAGGCTTCGGCTTCGAGCGTTAGCCGATTGAGCAGTTGCTCGGTTTGCAGGCGGTAGTGTTCCAAGCCGTCGCGGTCCAGTTTCGGCGGTATGTGCAGCTCGGGGCTGACGACAGTGCGTGCTCGCGAGAACGGACGGGGCAGAGCGAAACGGTCCCAGCTTTTGGCTCGCCAGGGTCGGTCGTAACCGAAGCCCATCGTCACCAGCGGCATTTGCAGCTTCGACGCCAGAAACACCGGACCGGCCGCCAGTACGCGGCGCGGGCCGCGGGGGCCATCGGGCGTGATCGTCAGGTTCATGCGTCGGCTTGTTGCCAAAAGCTCTCGCAGGGCCGCCACGCCACCCCGCCGTGTGGAACCGCGCACGAAGTCAAAGCCCAAATGCCGCGCGGCATGGCTGAGGATCTCGGCGTCGAGATGCCGGCTCAAGAGCATCGACAGGTTGCAATGTCCCCGCAGATAGATTGGAAACAGGATGTACTCGTGCCAGAAGACGTAGATCTTTTGGCCCGAGTAGCGGGGATCGACCGGATCGACGGCCGGATCGTAGAAGGCCACGCGATAATCGAGCGACGACATCCACGCGCGGATGGCCGTCGCACCCAATAGCCCGCCGGTCTTGATCAGGAGGGGACTGCGAATCTTCATCGAATCTAGGCTTCCTTGCCGAAAATCGTATCGATGCACGCGATGTATTGATGCAAGAAATATAGGCTGGGGCGAAGCCCCACCGTGTTTTGGAGCAGCGCGCGTCGCCATTAAGGTGGGGCTTCGCCCCAGCCTACCTTGCGGCTCCTTGCCGTGCGTAGGTCGGCGTCCACTCGCCGGAAAACACTTCGACCGCCGGGCCGGTCATGAACACGTGATCGTTCTCGCCCCACTCCAGTTCCAAATCACCGCCGGGCAGATGGGCCAGAATGCGACGACTGGCGCGGCCCGATAACGCGCTGGCGACGCACACGGCGCTTGCGCCGGTGCCGCAGGCGAGCGTGATACCCGAGCCGCGTTCCCAGGTGCGCATGGTCACTTCGTGGGGAGAATGAACTTGCACGAAATGGACATTGATTCGCTTGGGGAAAATCGGATGTCGCTCGATGACGGGGCCGATGGTCTCCAACGGCACGCTCGTCACGTCTTGGCAGTAGATCGTCACGTGCGGATTACCCATCGACACGCACGTCATCCGCGGATCGAGACCGCAGGCGTCTTTCCAGCCATCGAGCGCCGGCAGCGGAATGGTCTTGTCGAGCGAGAGATCAACGACGGATGTGGCGCCGTCGTGCCGCGGCAATTCGACCGGGATCTTGGCGGCTTCGAGCACAGGCCGGCCCATGTCGACTCGCACGCGGTCGACCAGACCATCAACGATTTCCAGATCGAGCGTCAAAACGCCGGCGCCCGTTTCAATCTTCAGCGTCGGTCCCCGGCAGATGCCGTGATCGTACACGTATTTGGCGACGCAACGGACGCCGTTGCCGCACATCTCGGCCTGCGAGCCGTCGGCATTGAACATCCGCATGCGGGCGTCGGCCGTTGTCGAGGGCTCGATGAGAATCAGCCCATCGCCGCCGACGCCAAAGTGCCGGTCGGCAATCCGCCGCGCGGTTTCCGCCGGGTCGTCGGGCGTGGCTTCGGCAAAGCAATCGACGTACACGTAGTCGTTGCCCAGGCCGTGCATCTTGGTGAATCGCATCGCGCTAGCGTCCGATGATCGTTAGTGAATGTCTGGTTGCGGCAATTCTACGCGGCTGGGGGCGATTTCCCAAGACCATGCGCGGCGGGAGAGGGAGCAAAGACCGAGACACGCCATGCACTAGTGCTTTGTCAATGCTCAGATTTTGGGTAGCAGAAGTCGTGAGACTTCTGATGTTCGCGACAGAATCAGGGTAATACGGAACTCTCACGAGTTCCGCTACCCGCAAACCAAGATGTGAC
>Ga0163144_10002449_pt1 | contig 42817 bp, 25 predicted proteins | sample OliLak19BULKMAT1_FD_123175 | JGI IMG/M metagenome (GOLD analysis project Ga0163144, IMG submission 123175) | Freshwater microbial mat bacterial communities from Lake Vanda, McMurdo Dry Valleys, Antarctica - Oligotrophic Lake LV.19.BULKMAT1 | ecosystem: Environmental > Aquatic > Freshwater >...
TAATTCCCCCTTGCCACCCGCCCGGCCCAACCTAGCGTCCGACGTTTTCTCCCCATGATTTCTTGGATTCAGAAATACTTTCAGCACCACTTCCGCACGATCTTCGCGGTGTTGCTGGCCCTCATCATCGTCTCCTTCGTTTTCATCACCAATACCTCTGGTGGCATGGGACAAGCCGATCGCCAGATGGTCGATCGCCCGTTCTTCAGCTACAATCTCGCGTTGCAGTCCGATCAGCAACGGCTGATGGGCGACGCCGGCCTCAGCGCCAGCCTGCGCGTCGGGATGTTTGCCCAGCTCGATAACGAGCAGATCCAGAATTACGCGTTCCAGCGCGCCGCCACGCTGCACCTCGCCGACCAGTGGCACATTCCCGCCGCCACGCCCGCCGAGATCACCGAGCAGATCAAGACGCTGCGGATGTTCGCCGGCCAGGACGGCCAGTTCGACGCCAAGGCCTACCAGACGTTCCGCGACAACCTGAAGACGAATCCCCGCGGCGCCACGGAGGCGGACATCGTCCGCGTCGTCGGCGACGACGTGCGCGCGGAGAAAGTCCAGAACCTCCTCGCCGGTCCCGGCTACGTGCTCCCGGCCGATGTGCAGAGCCAACTCGTGCGCAGCGACACCGAGTGGACGCTTGCGACCGCCACGGCGGACTACACCGCGTTCAAGCCTGAGATCAAACCGACCGACGCCGAGCTCACGCAGTTCTTCGAGCAGTCCGGCGGCCGCTATGACATCGCCCCGCGCGTGGCGGTGAGCTACGTCGAATTTTCCCTCTTGAATTATCTCGCGGTCACCACCGTGACCGAAGCCGAAGTCCGTGCGTTCTACGACCAGAACCCCTCGCGTTTCCCCAAGCCCGCCGATCCCGCCAAGCCGGCGACCACCACGCCCAGCGTCACCCCGCCGGCCGATCCCACCGCGGATTTCGCCGCGGTCCGCCCGCAGGTTGAGTCCGCGCTCAAGCTCGAGCAGGCCCGCAAGTTCGCCGCCAAATCCGCCAGCGACGCGTCCCTCGCGCTGTATGAATCGAAGGCGCGCACGCCCGAGGCCATCGCCGCCTTTTTCGCCTCCCGCAAGCTCACGCTGAAGACCGTCCCGCCCTTCGCGCGCGATGCCGCGCCCTCCGAGTTCGGCGGCGCGCCCGAAGTCTCCACCGAAGCTTTCCGCCTGAATCAGGACCGCATGGTCTCCGATCCGGTCAACACGCCCACCGGCACCGTGCTCCTCGTCTGGCGCGAGACGCAGCCTTCGCGCAAGCCGCTGTTCACCGAGGTCCGTGAAAAAGTCGCGACCGACTACGTCGAGAACGAGCGCCGCAAGCACTTCGTCGATCTCGGCAAATCCGTGAAGAGCCAGATCGAGACCCACCTGAAGGCCGGCGACACGTTCGACCAGGCCGTCGCCGCCGCCGCCACCAGCAGCGGCCTGAAACTCGACGCGAAAACGCTCGCCGCGTTCGCGCCCCGCAATCGTCCGCAGGATCTCGACTACACCGTGCTCGGCACGCTGGAGCGGCTCGAGAAGGGCCAGGTCTCGGACATGGTCGTCAGCGCGGACAAGGGGCTCTTCGTCTACGCCGCCGAGAAAAAGGCGCCCGATGCTTCCGAAGCGAACCCGCGCTTCACCGAGACCCGCACGCAGATCGCCAGCTACACTTCCCGCCTCGGTGCCTCCGCCTACATCACCGAGCTCGTTGAGAAGGAACTCGACAAGGGCAAGCCGAAGGGCGCCATCAGCCAGTAACCACTGGTCCGGGTTGGCGCCCACCTGTCCCGCGACGCCGCCATCCGGCGAACGCGGGCTTTCATTGATGGGAAAATGTGTGCATGACTGTCGGGGCATGCCGCTGCAGTTCTACGCTCCGCTCAAGCCCCCGTGCCGCCTCTGTGGCGCCGGCTTCGAGCACCGGCAGGCGGCCGGCGCCCCCGATCTTTCGGCGTGCCCCAAGTGCGGCCAGCGCGTGCAGCGCGCCGCGGCTCAATCCGTAAATTCACCGCAACTTTCGGCACCGCTTTCCGTCTCGCGCGCCAGACAGGCCGGCTTCACCGTCTTGAAGCGCACCGCTGGGGGTGAGTATGAAAGGCAGTAACTTTCGCTCGCCCTCTGTGTTCTTCCCCGCACGTCCGGTCGTCGCCTCATTCCAATTTCCAGTCATGTATCGCCTATTCGTCCGCGCCTTCTTCTCCCTTGGCCTCACGGCCGGTTCCGTCCTGGCCCAGGCTCCCGCCGCGAGCCCCGTCGACCAGGCGAGCCCCTTCACGCTTGAAGAAGCCATCGCCCTGGCCCTGAAGAAGAACTTCGATCTGCAGGTCCAGTCCTTCACGGTCGAAAACGCCAAGGACACGATCGCGATCCAGCAGGCCGCCTTCGATCCCACGCTCACCGCCAGCGCCCGGCGCTCGCTCAGCCAGCAGGCCTCCACCACGAGCACGCTGGATGGCACCGCCGCCACCGGCCCGCGCAGTGACAACACGAACCTCAGCGTCGGAGCCTCGCTCCCGCGCATTCCGGCCACCAACGGCACGCTGAGCGTCAGCACCAATCTCTCCCGCAACGCCACCAACTCCCGAAATGCGCTCGTCAACCCGAGCTTCGGCAACGGCATTTCCGCCAACCTGGCGCAACCGCTCCTCAAGGACGCCGGCCGCCACATGGCGACCTGGCAGCTCGAGCGCGCCAAGCTCGGGCTGAATATCGCCAACATTAACTACAAGCGCGCCGTCCTCACTGTGATCTCCGATACCGAGAACGCCTACTACAATCTCGTCGCCGCGCGCGAGACGCTGCGTATCCGGCAACTGACTTCGGCCAGCAGCCAGAAACTTTTCGAGGAAAACCAGGCTCGCCGCACCACCGGCGTCGCGACCGATCTCGACGTGCTCACCGCCGAGGTCGGCGTCGCCACCGCCCGCCGCGGCATCATCCTCGCCGAGCAGAGCGTCCGCGATGCGGAGGACCGTCTCCTCAATCTGATCAACGTGCCGAATTTCGACGTCCGCGTCGGGCCCGTCGCCTTCAACGAATACCGCGCCGGCGTCCCGAATTTCGCCAATTCCTACAAGATCGCCCGCGAATACTATCCCGATTCCCTTTCGCGGGAGGAGCAGATCAAGCAGCTCAAGATCGATCTGGAGACCGCGCGCCGCAACCAACGCCCCGACCTCGACCTCACCGCCTCGCTCGGCTACAATGCCCGCACGACGAGCGCAGGCTACGAGCAGGCCATCGCCAACCTCCCGAACGATCACGGCAACAACTGGTCCGTCGGCCTCAACTACTCGATGCCGTGGGGCCGCCACGCCGACAAGGCCCGCTATCGCACCGCGCAGACCAATCTCCTTTCGCTCAAGCTCCAGCTCGAGCAGCTCGAGCAGACGCTGCTCGTCAACGTCCGCACCTCGGTCCGCGCGGTCCAGACGCAGCTCGCCGCCGTCGAAATCGCCGCCAAGCGCACCGAACTCGCCGCCCGCCAGTATGACCAGTCCAAGGCGCGCTACGACGCCGGTCTCTCCACCAGCCGCCAAGTGCTGCTCGTGCAAGACGATCTCGAGAGCGCCCGTTTCGACGAGCTCAACGCCCGCGTCGCCCTGCGTCGCGCCGCCGCCGAGCTGAACCGCCTCGAGGGCACGTCCCTTCAGCGCTTCGGCGTCCAGCTCCCGCAGTAAGCAAAAGCGTTGTTCGTAATTTCGCGCCAGCGGCCTTGATTGGGCAATGTTTGCCCAAGAAAATCAAAGTCTTGAACCGCTAAACTTCGCTCATCCTCCAGACGATCGGTCGCTGTTGGTGTGCGAACTTGGGCTAATCGGCGAAGCGCGATAGTTATCAGCGCAGAGTGGCGCCGATTGGCGGTTTCTTTGGTTTGGGTCGCTTACATCTGGTCGGGCTGGGGCAAAGCCCCGCTAGAGTTCGTCGTTCCGCCTTTAGGCGGGACTACCAGCAGACGGAACCGACTCCCTCCGCTCCTTCCGGGTGCATCTGCCGGTTGGCGGCGGTCGGCACCGCGGCGGCGAAGGGACTCGCCGCCCTGCCGATCCCATCGCGACCTTTGAAAAGGTAGGGCGCGGACTCCGCTCCGCGCCGGGGCTGGAACCGGCAGAAGCACCCGCTCCTCCCCTCGACCGGAATCCACGCTCGCCCCGCCGGCAGCGCCCGCTTGAATCGGCCGGACATGCCTGTCGCGCTTCTCGTCCGCGTTGCTTTCTGGCTCTGGTTCGGCGCCGCTCTCGCCGCCGGTTATTTTCTCGCGCTACAGCGGGTTTCGCCGCTCGCCACTCCGGGAGTGCTCTTCGCACTCACCGCGCTGTTGCTCTGGGCCTATTTTCGCTTCGCGCCACTGCGCGCCTGGGTCGACGCGCTCGATATGCGCAGCTTGGTTCTGCTGCACCTGACACGTTTCGTCGGCATCTATCTGCTGCTCCTCTATCAACGCGGCGCGCTGCCGCGATCGCTGCTCGTGCCCGGCGGTCTCGCCGACATCATCGTCGCCACGATGGCACTACCCGTCGCCCTCGCGCCACTCGACCCGGGATCGCGCCACCGCGCCATCCGCATTTGGAACATCGTGGGACTGGTCGGCCTGCTGTTCGCGATCCTCACCATCGTGCGCCTCAGCCTCACCGCGCCGCTCCATCTTCGGGTGCTCACCCATCTGCCCTTGAGCCTGCTGCCGACGTTTCTCCTGCCATTGCTTCTCGCCACCCATTTCGCTCTCTTCGTGCGCACGGCGCGCGATCCGCGTCCGGCTTGAACGCTCTGACTCCGGTCGCCGTCCAACTTTCTTGCACCGCCCTGCTCCAGTTCGCCCGCCGCCCGCCGCTCCGAGGCGCTCGCATCCCCCATCGCTGCCTCGTTCACGCGCCGGCTTTTCGCTGCTCGAACTTTCGGTCGTGCTCTTCATCATCAGCGTCCTGGCGGCGCTCGCCGTTCCCGGCTACAAGCGCATCCAAACCAGCGCCCGCTCCGGTGCCGTGATGAATGATCTGCGCGTATTTGCCGGCGCATTTCAAAACCACGTCAACGAGCGCGGAGACTGGCCGGAGGTCACGGCGGCACCCGGCGAGGTGCCTCCCGGCATGCAGCCCTACCTCTCCGCTACGACCTGGAGCCAGCCGTCGCCCATCGGCGGCGCCTACTCTTGGGCCGCGAACTCGCTGCAGCAGGGCCGGCGTTATCGCGCGATCATCGTGATCGCCAGCACCGGCGAGAACAAGGTCACGGCCGAGCGTCAGCAGCTCGTCGACATCGATCGCCGGATCGACGATGGCGATCTTGGCACCGGCAACTTCCAGCTCGGTTACCGCCACCAGCCCTTCTTCGTGGTCGAGCACTGACACCGCCCATGTATCAGGTTTCCACTGTCAACCTCTCCCGCGACGTCCGTCAGGCGGATCCCGCTTTCGGCACCGCCGATCTCGGTGCCATCGCGGCGGCCGAACTGGTTTCCTTGCTCGAGCGGTTCCGCGAACTCGACGCCGCCCGGAATCTTTCGAGCGATCCGTATCTCGTGATCACCGGCCGCTCCGGCAAGTTTCACGTCCGCACCGGCCGGGGGAAACTCTTCCTCTACAACGCGCGCGACACGGTCGAGCCCTACGCGGAACTCACGCCGTCGGAAATCCTCGCGCAACTCGAGCGCGACACCGTGACGGTCGCGCCATTTTTCCTCGGCAGCGACGCCCTTCTGTCCGCTCCAACGCGGGTAAAGCCCGCTCCGCACCGCGCCATCGCCGCCACCATCCTTGTCGCCGGCGTGGCGCTCAACGGCTACACGCTGTATTCAGCTTTCTATACCGAACGCGTCGATGCGCGGCCCGCGGTCGTGCTGGTGACTGACGAGGCCGAGGCCGCCGCGCGGCGGCGCGAGATCGCCGGGACGTATGCGACCGGCAGTCGCCCGGGCGACCGTGTGATTGTGGTGCGCGAAGACGGTCGCGTGGAATTCTCCGAGGTCGGCGCCACCGGCGGAATCAACGCGAACGCGGACCACTACAAGCTCGGCCGCCACGGCGCCAAATTCCGTCTGAGCACCCAGGACAGCGGCGTCGTCGATGTGCTCAACCTGGAAACGCTCGTCTACTACCACGACACCTATCGGCGCAAGTAGCGCACAACCGGTCGCTGCATTGAACGGGAGCCGCGGTGCCCTCGGCGCGGCCCTCCGGCTCAATCGTCCACTCCGGCTTCAGTCGGGTCCGGCCGTCAAGGTCTGGCCGCCGTCACCAAAGAGCTGGCTTACATCGCGCAACGCCTCGGCGGCGATCGCTCGGTGCGCCGGCAATTGCGTGCGGAACCACGTCCGCTGCTTCTTCACCAGCGCGCGCGTATTGCGGGCAATCTCCGCCGCGAGGTCCGCCTCCGCCAGCCGCCCGTCGAGCACGGCCAGCACCTCGCGGTATCCAATTGCCCTGGACGCACTCGGGTTCTGCTCCAGCCCGGCCGCGCGCAGCCGTCTCACTTCCTCCATCAGGCCGCCCTGCAACATCGCCGCCACCCGCGCGTCAATTCGCCGCGCCAGCTCCTCCGGCTCGCGTTCCAGCCGCGCCAGCACCACGCGATAATCGGCAAACGGTGCGCGCTGCCGCGCAAACTCCCCCGCGAGATCCGCCAGGGTCCTCCCCGACGCCAGGCATCGCTCCAGCGCCCGCGTGACGCGCCGCGGATTCGCGGTGTCGAGCGCCCCGAGTCCGGCCGGATTCAACGCCCGCAACTGCGCCACCGCGTCACCCGGCGGCAGCGCCCTCGCGCGCTCCCGCATCGCCGCAGGCACGACCACCTCGTCCGCCACCGGCGCGAAGAACGCCTTCAGATAAAAACCGCTCCCCCCCGTCACCAGCACCGCCCGCCCGCGCCCCAGAATCTCCGCCACCGCCGCCCGCGCCAATGTCACGTAATACGTGACATTCATCTGATCCGTCACGTCGTGGGTATCGATCAAATGGTGCGGCACGCGCGCGCGCTCGGCCGCCGTCGGTTTCGCCGTGCCGATATCCATGCCGCGGTAAAACAAGAGCGAGTCGCAGGACACAGTCTCCGCGCCGTGCTTCTCCGCCCAGCGCAACGCCCACTCGGTTTTGCCGACGGCGGTCGGCCCGGTCAGGACGTGGATCAGAGGTGGCATCAAAATGGAACGGTCTCGCCGCGCCGAGCGCGGCAAAGGCGGGTTTTGTTCTTCCAATCCGTGGCATCCGTGTAATCCGTGGTCAAAAGGCTTTTCCGCCGCTGAAAACGCGTTTCATCGTCAACCTCCACTCCGGCCGCGCCGCACGCCATCTCGCCCAGGTGCAGGCGTTCGCCGACGCCCATGCCGCGCGCGTCGTGCTCACGGAGCGGGCGCGTCACGCCGCCGGGTTGGCGAGCGCCGCGCTGCACGACGGCTGCGAGCTGATTGTCGCGGTCGGCGGCGATGGCACCATGAACGAGATCGCCGGCGTCCTCGCCGGCACCCCCGCCACGCTCGGACTGATCCCCTGCGGCTCGGGCGACGGCCTCGGCCGGCACCTCGGCCTCCACGGTCCGCCCGCCCGCGCATTCGATATTCTGTTACACGGCCGTCCCCGGCTGATCGACTCGGGCCTGGCCGACGGTCATCCTTTTTTCACCGCCGCCGGCGTCGGCTTCGAGGCGGAGATCGCGCAACGCTTCAACCAGCTCGAGCGACGCGGCTTTCTCCGCTACCTTTCCACCAGCGCCGCCGCGTGGCGCGCGTGGCAGCCCGAGGAACTCGTAGTCAGTCACGCGGGCCGCCGCGAGGCCTTCCGCACATTCACGCTCGCGGTGACGAATGCCGACCAATACGGCAACAACGCGCACATCACGCCCGGCGCTCAGGTCGACGACGGCCTGCTCGATCTCTGCGCGGTGCCGCCGGTCTCACTCTGGAACGCGCTGCCGCTCGCCGCCCGGCTCTTTCACGGCACGATCGGCCGCATACACGGCATTCACCTCCGCCGCGGCGCCCGCTTCGTCGTCGAGCGCGCCGCCGCGGGCTTGCTTCACACCGACGGCGAGGTGCATCCGGCCGGTGCCCGCATCGAGTTCAGTGTCCGCCCCGCGAGCCTGCGCATCATGTGCCCGCTCTGAGCGCCACGCTCAGAGCTCGCGAAAAATCTCCGCCCGGTTGCGCCCGCGCTGTTTCGCGGCATAGAGCGCCCGATCGGCCGCGGCGACCAGCGCCGCCTCCGTGCGGGCATCGTCGGGCAGCACCGCCACGCCGGCGCTGACCGTCACGTTGAGCGCCACCGTCTCCGTCGCCAGGACCGGATCGCGGGCGGTCGCGAGGCAGACTCGCCGCGCCACATCGCCCGCGCTCTCCAGGTCCGTCTGCATGAGAATCAACGCAAACTCCTCGCCGCCGAACCGCGCCACCCGGTCGACCGTGCGCACCTGGCTCGCGATCCGCCGCGCCACTTCGCGCAACACCGTGTCGCCCGCCGGGTGCCCGTGCGTGTCGTTGATCGACTTGAAATGATCGATGTCCACCATCACCAGCCCCAGCGCGTGCCCGAAACGCAGCGCGCGTTCGCGTTCCTCCTGCAGGATGCGATCAAACTCGCGCCGGTTGAGCAAGCCGGTGAGCTGATCGCGCGTCGCGAGCCGGCGGAGCGCCTCGAGCGTGTCGCCCAGCTTCAACGCATATCGCAGCGAACGCTCGATCATGCGCGGCGTGATCTCGCCCTTGACCAGATAATCGAGCGCGCCCGCGTTCATCGCCGCGATGTCGACGCGATCCGCCGTCTCCGCGGTCAGAAACACGATCGGCGTCCGACAACCCTGCGCCATCGCCTCGCGGATGAGCTGCAGGCCGTCGCGCTCACCGAGTTGGTAGTCAAGCAGGCACGCCACATACGCACCGGAAAGGAGTTTCACGATTCCTTCCTCGTAGGTCGAGGCCCAGTCCAGCTCGTAGAGGTCAGTCTGGAAGCTCTTGAAATGCGCCTGGGTCAGCCGGAACTGCAACCGGTCGTCGTCGATGAGCAGAACCTTGCGTGTCATGATGGGGGCAGAACCCAAAACGACGCCGCGGTCCCGTCGTCGCAAGGGGAAATTCCGCGCAGCCTCACGGTGGAAACTCTCCCCGCCGCGCCACGCCCGCCGCCAGATCCGCCGCCCGCGCCGCGATCGCCGGCACGATCCTTTTCCGATCGCCGAGATGATCGCGGATGCAGTTCACGAGCGCGCTGCCCACCACCACGCCATCGGCCTGCGCCGCGACTGCCGCCACCTGCGCCCGCGTGCCGATCCCGAAACCCACCACCGTCGGCAGCTTCGAATGCGCGCGGATTCGCGCCAGCGCCTGCGGGATGTTCACCGCCGCTTGATCGCGCACACCCGTCACACCCTCGCGCGATACGTAATAAAGGAAACCCGTCGCCATCGCCGCGATTCTCGCGATGCGCTCGTCGGGCGAAGTCGGCGCCACGATGAAAACCGTTTCGACGCCGTGGGCCGCACCCGCCGCGGCCACCTCGCCCGCCTCCTCGGGCGGAAGGTCGAGCGTGAGAATGCCATCCACGCCGGCCGCCCGGGCGCTGCGCACATACGCGTCGACGCCATGGGCGAACACCAAATTGTAGTAGGTGTAGAAGACAATCGGTGCGTCGCTGAATTCGCGGATGCGGCGCACCAGCTCAAACACGCGCGCGGCCGTCATCCCGCTCTCGAGCGCGCGCTGGGCCGCGAGCTGGTTGGTCAGGCCGTCCGCCAGCGGATCGGAAAAGGGGACGCCGAGTTCGAGCAGGTCGACGCCGTTGGCCAGCAACGCCCGGCAAATTTCCAGCGAAGTGTCGAAATCCGGATCGCCGGCGCAGACGTAGGCCACAAAGGCGGCGCGGTTCTCTGCCCGGGCGCGGGCGAACGTTTGCTGGATGCGGGACATGGAGCGGCGAACTTGGGCGGAAACGCAGGCGAAAGACATCAAAAATTTTCGCCAGCTTCCCGCGCTTTATTCGCGCGGCTGAGCGCGCGCCGGCCGGGCCGACGCTGGGCTCAGTTTCCACCTTTCCCCATCTCCACATTCAATCGACGGCCCTCTTCCCCATCAGAAATCGAACTCCACCGCCACCGGCAGATGATCCGAGAGCATCGAGCGCACGATTTCGCAGCGGGCCTGCACGCAGCCGGCGGGCAGGAAAATGAAATCGAGCGCCCGCTGCGGCAGCGGCGAGGGAAACGTCAGGCCGGCCACCGGGTGCATCACGTAGTCGCAGTAATCGGAAAGATGACTGAGCAGCGAGGCCGTGGCGTCATCGCGTGTGCCCGGGTTGTTGAAGTCGCCACAGATGATCGGCGGCACCGCCCAGTTCTTGCTGTGCAGGCGGTGTTTTTCGCGCAGCCACGTCAGCAGCCGCTCGAGCTGCTGCAACCGCTGCGCCCGCGAACCGAAGTGCAGGTGCAGGTTCACGAGCGGGAGGCAGCGGCCGTCGACCTCGAGCTCGACATACAGGAACCCCTTCTCGCCCAGCCGCCGCTGACCGAAAACGACGGTCTCCGCGGCCCGGATACCATGCCGCGAGAGGACGGCGTTGCCGTAGGAGAGGTTGAGCAGACCGGTGCGCCGGTTGTTGATTCCGAAGACCGAGTGGGGAAACCGCGTGTGCACGCGCAGGTAGTCGAGGTGATCGAAGTTCCCCGCCCAACGGGAACGCTCGTCGATTTCCTGCAGCGCCACCACATCCGGCGCCAGCCGGTCGAGCAGCGCCGCAATCCGCCGCAGGTTGGCTTGCAGTTTCCGCTGGGAGGTCAGCCCTTGAATCGGGTTCAAGCCGCGCCCATGCGCGATGTTGAACGTGACGATTCGCAGGCGCGGCATGGTGTGCCAGCAGTAGAACTCCTCCAGCCGCCGCTGGCAAGTGGCGCAGCCACCGCGCCGACCTCCGGCCGTGGCGCAAATTCCAGCCGCGAACTTAAATGGGGCGGCCACACGGGACTCGCATCGGCGATTTTCGTGTTTCTGTTTTTTAGCGTTCTCTCAGAGGAGAGAGACATCGGTGAACAGTAGAAAACGTGGATCTTTGCTGCCAGTTTTGTTGGCAGTCCAAAGTGCATGGCTTCCCTGAGAAAAAAGACCGGTTCTCAGTTCTATTCCGCGTGCTTTACCGGCCCAAAGGGCGACAAACAGGTCATACCAATGGCTCATGATCCTTGAACTTTGGCGCGCAGCGCCGGCAGGGGCCCGCTCAGAGAGCGGGCCGGGAGGTCGGTCCCTCCCCCCATCGTCTCATTCATTCGAGCCATTGGTATCACCTCGATTCCACCGTGACACGTCCGTGCTCTCGGCTAGCATTATCCGCACCCCATGAAACTCTCCCCGCTGGCGCTCGTGTCGGCCGCTGTCGCTTCCCTCGCCGCCGCCGCGGATTTCAAATTCGCGACCCAGACCCTCACCGTCCCCGACGGCTTCACGGTCGAGCAGATCGCCGCGCCCCCGCTGGTGAACCGACCCATCTCGGTCGCGTTCGACGAACAGGGCCGCCTCTACGCCACCGACTCCTCCGGCCTCAGCGAGCGCGCGCCGATTCAGTTCGAACAGAAACCGCATCGCATCGTGCGGCTCGAGGATGTCGACGGCGACGGCACGTTCGAGAAGTCGACCGTGTTCGCCGAAAACATGATGTTTCCCCAGGGCGCGCTCTTTTACGAGGGTTCGCTCTACGTCGCCGCGCCGCCGCACATCTGGAAGCTCACCGATACCAACGGCGACGGCGTCTCCGACGAGCGCAGCATCTGGTATGATGGCAAGACCCTCACCGGCTGCGCCAACGATCTCCACGGCCCCTACCTCGGTCTCGACGGCTGGATCTACTGGACGAAGGGCGCCTCCGCCGAGCAGCACCACACGCTGCCGAGCGGCCGGCCGTTCGTCACCCGCGCCGCGCACATCTTCCGCTCCCGGGCGAACGGAGTCGGGGGCGACGAGCCCGTGCTCACCGGCGGCATGGACAATCCCGTGGGCGTCGCCTTCACCGCGACCGGCGAACGCATCCTCAGCGGCACGTTTTTCCAGATCGGCACGCCCGGCAAACGCGACGGCCTCATCCACGCGATCCACGGCGGCGTCTACGGCAAGGACCAGCCCTCGACGCTCGGCCACACCCGCACCGGCGATCTCATGCCGATCATGACGCACATGGGCGCCGCCGCCCCGTGCGGCTCGACCGCGTATCGCTCGCGCGGATTCGGCAGTGACTACACCGACAACCTCTTCGTCTGCTATTTCAACCTGCGCAAAATCTCCCGCCACCAGCTCGTGCCCGACGGCGCCACCTTCAAGACAATCGACACCGACTTCATCACGTCGGACTCGCCGGACTTCCACCCCACCGACGTCCTCGAGGATGCCGACGGCTCGCTCCTCGTCATCGACACCGGCGGCTGGTATAAAATCTGTTGCCCCACCTCGCAGCTCGCCAAGCCCGACGTGCTCGGCGGCATCTATCGTATCCGGAAAACCGGTGCGCCCAAAGTCGACGACCCGCGCGGCCTGAAGCTGCCGTGGTCGACCCTCTCCGCCGCCGGGCTCGCGAATCTCCTCGCCGATGGGCGCCCCTACGTGGCCGACCACGCCATCCACCTCCTCGGCAAGCAGGGCGAGTCCGCCCTCGGTGCGATCAAGGACAACGGCCTCAAGGCCGCCTCGCCCGGCACGCGCCGCCACGCCGTGTGGGCCCTCGCCCGGATCGACGGCCAGGCCGCGCGCGCCGCCGTGCGTTCGGCGTTGAACGACTCCGATCCGACCGTCGTCCAGGCCGCGCTCCACGTCACGAGCTTGCTGCGTGATCGTCACCCCGTCGATCGCCTCACCGCTCTCCTCGCCCACGACAACCTCGCCATCGTCCGGCTCGCCGCCGAATCCCTCGGTCGGATCGGCGACGCGAGCGCGATCGAGGCGTTGCTGTCCGCGACCCGGCATCTTCGCGGCAATGCCTTCACCGTGAGCGGCACGCCCACCGCCGCCGCCGAGCGCATCCTCGAGCACGCGCTGATTTACGCGCTGATCGAAATCGGGCAGCGCGACCCGGTCTTCGCGCAGCTCAAATCCTCCCGCGATCCGCGCCTCCTGCGCGTCGCGATGGTCGCGCTCGATCAGATGCCGCAAGGCGGCCTCCAGCCCGACGACCTCATCGGCTGGCTCGATGCGGCTGAGCCCGTGCTCAAGCAGACCGCGAATTGGGTCGTCGGCAACCACCCGGATTGGGGCAATGCGCTCGCCACATTTTTCCGCGGCCGGCTCGCAGCGAAAACCGCCAGCGAAACCGATCGCGCCGCCCTGCAGGTGCAACTCGCCAGTCTTTCCCAATCGACCGGTATCCAGGAACTGCTCACCGCGACCATCACCGATGCGACGGCTGGCCAGGAGACGCGTCTGCTCGCGCTCCGGGCGATGGCCGCCTCCGCACTGAAGGAGGCGCCCGCCCGTTGGTTCTCCGCTCTCGCCACCGTGCTCACGAGTGGCCAGGCCGGCACGACCTTGACGCAACAAGCCGTCGTGACCGCCCGCACCTTGCCGGCGCCCAAAGCCGCGCAAGTCGAGCTCGGCGCCGCCCTCGCCCGGACCGGCCGCACCGCCACGCTGCCCGCCGACGTGCGCCTGGAAGCGCTCGCCGCCACTCCGCCCGCCGCGCTCGCCGCCGTCGAGCCGGAGCTGTTCGCCTTCCTTCGCACCCACCTCGACGACAAGCACTCGATGCTGCTCCGCAGCAACGCCGCCACCGTCCTCGCCAAGGCTTCGCTCACCCCCGACCAGCAGCTCGCCCTCGCCGACACGCTCAAAACCGTCGGCCCGCTCGAGGCGCCGAAGCTTTTGCCCGCCTTTGAGAAAAAGCCCACCGAGGCACTCGGACTGAAATTCGTCGCCGCGCTGCGCCAGTCGCCCGGCCTCGCCGGCGTCCGGGCCAACGCCCTCAAGCCCCTCTTCGCGAAATACCCCGAGTCCGTCCAGCGCCAGGGCGCCGAGCTGCTCGCGCTGGTGAACGCCGACGTCGCCCGCCAGAACGCCCGCGTCGATGAATTGCTCACCGCGACCAAGAACGGCGACATCCGCCGCGGCCAGGCCGTCTTCAACAGCCCCAAGGGCGCCTGCTCCCTCTGTCACACCGTCGGCTACCTCGGCGGCCGGCTGGGCCCCGACCTCACCGGCATCGGCAAGATTCGCCATGAGCGCGAGCTCCTGGAGGCGATTCTGTTTCCCAGTGCGACGTTCGTCCGCGGCTACGAACCGTTCACGGCCGTGACCAAATCCGGCGCCGAGCACAGTGGCATCCTGAAAAAGGATACACCGGAGGAAATCATCCTCGCCACCGGCCCCGACTCCGAGCAACGCATCGCGCGCGCCGACTTGAAGGATCTCCAGCCCGGCGCCGTCTCGCCGATGCCGCCCGGCGCCGAGGCCGTCCTGACCAAGGCCGAGCTCGCCGACCTCCTCGCGTTTATGAAATCGCGCCTATGAGCGCGCAGCGAATTTCTCCGCGGTGGCGCGGCTTGACCCCAAGCCACTGGTTCAAGTTCGTAGCGGAACGGCTTCCCGTTCCTTCGGAGCCGAAGCGGCTCCGCTACCAAGCGGCTTGAGGTCAACCCGCACCACCGCAAACCCATGACCGCGCCGCACGCCCTCACCCGCCGCGAGATGCTCCGGCTCGCCGGCACCGGCGCCGCGGCGGCGCTCTTCGCGCCACAGGTGACATTGTCCGCCACGGCGGACAATTCGGCCTCCCCGGGCGCCATCGTCGGCCACGTCACCGCCGCCAAAGTCGGCGAGCAGGTCCTGCGCGACGGCGGCAACGCGATCGATGCCGCCATCGCCACCGCCTTTGCCGCCGGCGTCGTCGCGCCGCATCAGTGCGGAATCGGTGGATACGGCGGCCACGCCGTCATCGCGCTCGCCGGCGGCCGGAAGATCACCGCCATCGACTTCAATTCCACCGCCCCCGCCGCCGCGCGGCCCGACATGTTCGCCCTCGAGGCCACGGGCAAGGTCGCGGGCAATCTCCACTCCGTCGGCTGGCTCGCCGCCGGCATTCCCGGCACCCTCGCCGGCCTGGAGCTCGCGCTCACCCGCTACGGCACGCGCTCGCTCCGCGACACGCTCGCGCCCGCGATCGCGCTCTGCGAATCCGGTGATTACGCCCCGCTTTTCCGCGGCGCCGATCCGGGCGCGAAAGCCGCCCCGCCCGGCACCAAGGTGGCCACCGCCACCGATCTCCGCCGCAACACCGCGCTCATCGCCCTCTTCAAGACACTCGCGGCGCGCAACTCCGGCGAGTCGTTCTACCGCGGCGATCTCGCGGAAAAAATCGCCGCCGCCTTCCAGCAAAACGGCGGCCTCGTCACCACCGCCGACCTCGCCGCCTACCACGCTCGCGAGCTCGCGCCGCTCACGCTCGAACTGTGGCACGGCATGACGCTCCACACCGCGCCGCTGCCCGCGACCGGTCTGCTGCTGCTCGAGGCCTTCGCCGCCCTCAAGGCCCTCGACTGGCCCAAGCTCCCCGCACCCGCCCGCCTGCAAGCGAAGCTCGAGGCCCTGCGCATCGCCTGGGCCGATCGGCTCGCCACCTTCGGCGATCCCGACCAAGTCAAAGTCCCCGTGAAGAAACTGCTCTCGCGCGCCCAGGCGAACGCCTCGGCGGACAGGATCTCCGCCGCGATCAAAGCAGGCAAACCCGTCCCGCTCGACGTCGATCCCAGCCTCGCCGGCGGCACGATTCACCTCTCGGCCGGCGACCGCCACGGCAACCTGATCGCGATCACGCTCACCCACGGCGGCGGCTTCGGCGCCCGCGTTGTCGTCGAGGAACTCGGCATGATCCTCGGCCATGGCATGTCGCGCTTCGACCCGCGGCCCGGGCGGCCCAACTCCATCGCGCCGGGCAAGCGTCCGATCACGAACATGTGTCCCACGATCGTCACGCAGAACGGCACGCCGGTTCTCGCCGTCGGCGCCGCCGGCGGCACGCGCATCCCCAACAGCGTCTACGAAGTCCTCCTTCAAACCGTCGGCCTCGGGGCGCCACTCGACGCCGCGCTCGCCGCTCCGCGTATCGACACCAATGGGACGCTCGCGATCACGCTCGAGAAAACACATTCCGCCGGGGACGAGTCCTTCTTCCGTCAACTCGGCTACAAGGTCACCCGCGGCGGCGGCGCCCATGTCAGCGCCGTCGCCTTTGACCCCACGACCCGCCAGGCCCGCGGTCTCGCCCGCGCCTAGCGCGCAAAATTCACACGTGAATCAAACCAAGGCATGAGCCACAGAGGACATGGAGCCCAGCCACAGAGGGCACGGAGCAAGACAGCGTGCTTTCCTCTGTGCACTCTGTGTCCGATCTCTGTGACAAAAATCTTTTCGCGAAAAGTGTGAAAAACCCGCGCCTAGCGCGTTTCGCCCCGCTCTTTCCCTTCGTCCACTTGACCACTCCATGCCTCTCTTCCGCTCTTCCCTCGTAGTCGCCCTCCTGAGTTTCACTGCGTCTCTTTTTGCCGCCGACGCTCCCACCGCTGCCGCCGGCAACGAGGACGTGCGCAAGATCATGGAAACCTTCGTCGGCAAGGGCGTGCAGCGCGACAACACGAAGCCGCTCCCGCCCGCCGAGGCGCTGCAGACGTTCACGATGCGCGCCGGCCTCGCCATCGACCTCGTCGCCGCCGAACCCGCCGTGACGCAGCCGCTCTACCTGAGCTTCGATTCCCGCGGCCGGCTGTGGGTCACGCAGTATATCCAATATCAATACCCCGCCGGCCTGAAGGTCGTCAGCTACGACCAGCACCTCCGCGCCGTGTTCGACAAAGTCCCCGAACCGCCGCCGCGCGGTGTGAAGGGCGCCGACAAGATCACCGTCTTCGAGGACAAGGATGGCGACGGCACCTACGAGACGCATCGCGCTGTCATCACCGGCCTCAACATCGCCACCGCTGCCATCAAGGGCGGCGGCGGCATCTGGGTGCTGAATCCGCCCTATCTCCTTTTCTATCCCGACGCCAACGACGACGACGTGCCCGACGGCGATCCCAAGGTCTGCCTCAGCGGCTTCGGCCTCGAGGACACGCACTCGGTCGCGAACAGCCTCGCGCTCGGCCCGGACGGCTGGGTCTACGGCGCCGTCGGCAGCACCACGACGGGCAACGTCAGCAGTCGCGTCTCGAAAAACGTCACCTTCGTCGGGCAGCACATCTGGCGCTACCAGCCCGAGACGGAAGTCTTCGAGATCTTCGCCGAGGGCGGCGGCAACACGTTCAGCAGCGAGATCGATGCGCAGGGCCGCGTCTTCAGTGGCACCAACGGCGGCCACCGCGGCATGCACTACGACCAGGGCATGCACGGCGCCAAGAATTTCGGCAAACACGGCACGCCGGCGAATCCGTATGCGTTCGGCTATTTCGAACACATGGTGACCAAGGGCGACAACAAGCGCTTCTCCCAGGCCTTCTGCATCTACGACGGCGATCTCATGGCGGCCGAACTCGGTGGCCTGATCATCGCACCGAACTCACTCCACAATCTCGTCTACGTCAGTCGCCGGGTTCCGGATACGTCGACCTTTCAGGCCGTCGACGAGGCGCCGCTGCTTACGAGCAGCGACCGTTGGTTCCGCCCGGTCGATGCCAAGGTCGGGCCCGATGGCGCCATCTACCTGGCCGACTGGTATGACACCCGCCTCAGCCACGTCAGCCCGATCGACGACTGGAGCAAGCAGGATGGCCGCATCTACCGCGTCCGCCCCGCAGGCGCCACGCTGCGCCGCGAGAAATTCGATCTGCACACCGCTCCGCCCGAGACGCTCGTCCAATACCTCCGGCACCCGAACAAATGGTTCCGCCGCCAGGCCGCGCTCGAGCTGCATTGGCGCAAGCTGACCGGCACGATTCCCGCGCTCGAGCGGCTCGCGCGCGATCGCGCCAACCCTTACGCCTTCGATGCGGTCAGCGCGCTCGATCTCCTCGGCGGCCTGCGCGACGCGCTCGCCTCGGAACTGTTGCAACACCCCGATCCCTACGTGCGCCGCTGGGTCGTCCGCACCGCCGGCGATGATCGCGCCGTGGCGTTGCCGGTGGCCTCCGCGCTCGTGGAACTCGGCGCCCGCGAACGCCAGCCCGAAGTCCGCACGCAGCTTCTCGCCACCGCGCGGCGGCTGCCGGCCATCACCGCGCTGCCGATCGTCCGCGCGATGCTGGGCAACGAAGCCGACGTCTCCGATCAACGGATGCCGCTCATGTTGTGGTGGACGCTCGAGTCGAAGGCCGAGTCCGATCGCGGCGCGTTGCTCGCGTTCTTCTCGGAACCTGCCGTGTGGCGGCTGCCGCTCGCGCGCACCCACGGCGCGCATCATCTCGCCCAGCGCTGGGCCATGGCCGGCGGCCGCGACAACTTCGAAGCCGCCGCGAAGCTGCTGAGCCTCGCCCCGCGACCCGAGGATCGCACGCTCGTGATCGAGGGGCTCTCGGATGCGTTCGAGGGCGGGAAAATTCCGGAGCTTCCCGCCGAGCTCGCCACCGCGCTCAACGCCCATATCGCCGGCAAACTCGACACCGATCTCGCGCTGGGCGTGAAAACGGGCAACGCGGCTTCGATTCAGAAGGCGATCGCCGTCATTCGGGACAACAAGGCCACGACCGCGAATCGCCTCGCGCTCGTGCAGGCGTTTGCCGAGGCGGGAGACAAACGTGTTCTGCCCGTCATCCTCCAGATCTTCAACGGCCCCAGGACCTCACCCGTGCGCCAGGGCATCCTGCCGCTCGCGGCGAAGTTCGACGACCCCGCGCTGCCCGCCGCCGTCATCGCCGGCTACGAGGCGCGCTTTTCCCAGACGCAACCGCTGAAGGATGCCGCCCACCGGATGCTCGTTAGCCGGCCGGCGTGGGCGCAGTTGTTTCTCGCCGCCGTCGATCGCGCCGAGATCAAGCCCCGCGAGGTCGCCCCCGATGTCGTGCGCCAGCTCGAACTCTACCAGGATCCGGAAATGGATCGGCTCCTCCGCAAGCACTGGGCCGGCGTGAACACGAAGCTGAGCAGCCGGGAAAAAATCGCCGAAGGCCAGCGGATCAAGCGGCTGCTCGCCACGCCCGGCGTCGCCGCCCGCGGCAAGGATCTCTACGCCCAGCGCTGCGCGGCGTGTCACATGCTCTTCAACGAGGGCGGCAAGATCGGCCCCGACCTCACCGGCTACGAACGCGCCAATCCCGATTTCTGGCTCGTCGGCATTCTCGACCCGAGCGTAGAGATCCGCGAAGGTTTTGGCGCCTACACCGCGAAGCTGAAGGGCGGACAGACGCTGATGGGCATGCTCGTGCAACAGGACGCCACCAACGTCGTGCTCCAGGACATGGCCGGTCAGCGGCACACCGCGCGCACGAACGACGTCGAAAAACTCGAGGCCTTCCCGCAGTCCTTGATGCCCGAAGGCCTGCTCGGCGATCTCGATGACGCCGCGCTGCGCGATCTGTTCGCCTATCTCATGAAGCCGTAGACGGCCGCTCCGGTGCGTTGGAGGAAGGGGCCGATTTCCGAGCGGCCCGCTCCGGGAAGCCTGTCCCCAAAACGGCCCGCCCGGCGGTCGGGCCCTACCGGATACGGCGACCCAGGAATCGAATCACCAGGTGCCCTTCAGGCCAAAGGTCCAGAGCGAGGCGTAGTCGATGCGCGTCCGGAAGCGCGCAACTTCCGGCGTATTTGGCCCGAAGACCTTAACATCTTCCGTCGCGTCGCCGACGTTGCGCAGGTTGAAGAAAAAGGCCGTTTGCTTCCACAACGTGTATTCGCCGACCACGTCCAGGTAGAGGCGCTTTGAGGTCCAGTTGAACGTGCCCGGCTCGATGCCGTTGCCCGTGACGAGGTTGTTGCGCGACCGGCCGCGATAATTCCAGTTTAGCCGCACGTTATATTTTTTCCGGCTCAGGCTGATGCCCCAGCTGCCGCTGCGGGGAATGAAACCGGCAAACGACACCGTGTCGTCGCCCGTCACGCGCTGCGCACTCCCGTTGGCGAAAACCTGGACTCCACGTGCCCAGGGCGGAAGAAACGTGAGGGCCTGTTTGTAGTTAAAATCCCAACCTTCAGTCCGGACTGTGCCCGCGACGTTGTGCATGGTCGACACCTCATAGTCTCCGTAAACGTCCGGATCCAAGCTATAGAGCGCCAGAAATTCCGGCGTGGGGCGGAACACCGTCGCCCCGAAGAAATCCTCGATCTGCCGCCGAAAGGCTCCGACGGAAAACTGGCCAACGCCCTCGAAGTAGCGCTCAAGGCGCACGCTGACCGTGCGCGCACTCCACGCCTTGATCGCCGCGTTGTTCACGCCGATCCGGTTGTTCGCGGCGGGTGGATTGCCCGTGTCCGGCAGATTCACGCCACCGGAATATTGGATGAAATTGGGCCGGCCGACCGAGTGGTAGTAGGCCGCGCGGGCAATCAGGTTTTCCCGCAGATTGTAGCTCGCATTGATGCTCGGAAAATAGCGCAGGTATTCCTTCTCCGTGCGGGCGGCACGGTCGAGATAAACAAGCTGGGAAACGCCCAGCGCATTGCTTGTCGGCACAATCAACACCGGCGTGCCATTGGGATTGCGGAGAATCTGACCACTGGCGTCACGCTGGTAGTTGCGCGTCGGGTCGGTCAGCGCCCCCTCGCCTTTCGCATTGGTCTGCTCGGCCCGCAGGCCGCCCACGAACTTCAGCCGGTTCTGCAACAAGTTCACGTCGCCCCGTAAGTAAAGGGAAGAAATGATCTCCTCGGAATGCCGCGAGGCTCCGACCTGATTGCGATAAATCGTATTCTGGTTCTGCGTGAACTGGGCCGGATTGGCGACGGAGTATTCGTAGATTTTGCGGTTGCTCGGAGTTTCAAGCCGGGGAAAACCAAACGGCAGAATCCGCTGCGAATAGATCGGGTCGAAGAATCGCACCGGACTGTCGTCGTTGCCCAAGGGGACGGTGCTGCCGCGACCGTCCGGTCCGACGAAGCTGCTGGTCTGGGTGCCGCCGCGGTTGTCCCGGATCGTCTGCCGAAAATCGAACCCGGTCTTCAATGTGAGCGGGACGCGGCCATAGAAGCTCCGCCGCAGGCTGCCATAAGCGGATTTCTGTCGATCGATGTTGGTATCGACCTGCGAAGACGTGGAAACCAGCGAATAGGTCGAGAGCACATAGGGATCGACCGGCGCGCCCGTCGAGCCGTCCCGCACCGTGATTTCGTTCGGTCGCAGATAAAAAATATCCTTGAGCGCGATGGTCACGTTGGTCCGCTGCATGGTCGCGTTGCGGAAGTAGCCCTGCTCGGTGTCGGGATTACCGTCGTCCTGCAGCGAATAGCCAAACCCGGCGTCCGCTTTCCACACCGGGCCATCATGCCGCCACACGACTGTCGGCATGCGCGTCCGGTTGAAGCGATTGCGCTCCTGGTGGACCGACTGCACGACTCCCGTGCCCACCGCACCCTGCGTTGACGTCGTCGTGAAATCGCCCGGACGGACTGTGCCGACGTTGAAGTTGACGCTCGATACGATGTATTGCCCGTCGAACGACGAATACTGGAATCCGAACGTCACGCGGTCATGCGGCGTGAATTTGTAGTCGATGCTGGCCCCGACGGAGCGCCGAGTCGTGACCTTCGGGGCATCCTGCACCTGGTAGGCCGTCAGGTAGGGATTGCCGGGGGTGGTGTGCGGCAGCGTGGTGCCGTTGGTCGCCGAGTTGGCCCCGCGCCATTGGGTGTTCTGGCTGTTGTCCTGCGGCGAGTAATTGGTCGAAGTGCCGGCGGAGAGCGTGTAGCCGAAGCGGCGGTTCACGGGCGCCACGTAGGAAAAATCAAACCCCGGATGCACGTTGCGGGTCGCACTGGGTTTGGGGCCGGGCACTTTCTTAAAATCCCGCGCATTGTCGCGCATGATCACATAAACGCTGGCGTTGAGCAGCGGCTTCGCCCGCTCAAACGAACTGCGTGGGACCATGTTCACCGATCCGGCCAGCGCCGACCCCTGGGATTCCGGCGTCGGCGAATAGGAGACTTCGATCCGCGACAGGTTGTTGATCGAAATCATGTCTGAAGCTACCGACCGGCCCGTGGCATTGCCTGGAGCCGAGGCAATGCTGAAGCCGTCCAACGTCACCGGCACATTGTCCGACGGCACGCCATTGATGGAAATGTCGCGCGCATTGCCGCCGGTATAGTCAATCGTGACGCCGGGCAGGAATTTCAGGAACTCCGCCACATTGCCCTCCGAAACATTGCCAAACTCCTCGGTCGACAGGACATTCTTGATGTTCGACGCGAACCGCTGCTCGTTGATCGCGAGGGCGGAGGCGTCCATCTCACGCGAGGCCTCGACGCGGAATTCGCCGAGCTTCACCACTCCGTCGCCCGGCTTGGCTTCCGGCACGCCGAGCGAGATATCGCGCTGCACGGTCTGGTCCGCCGCGACCGCGACCGAGACCGACTGCGCCGGCTGCCCCGTATAGAAAACGGTCACGCGCGCCGTGCCGATGGGGACGTTGGTGAGACGGAAGCTGCCGCCCTCGTCCGTGAACGTCTCGAGCGCGGTGCCGTCGACCGTCACACGCGCACCCGCGAGGTATTCGCCGCTGCGCGCGTTGGCGACGCGCCCCTCGATCAAACCCGTGCCCGCCCCCTGGCCAGCCGCGGAGACCGCGCCGAGCCCAGCGAGGAGCAGCAGCCAAACGACGTGAACACTCGGGACGCGGACAAGAGAGGAATTCATGATCGGAATGCGACCGGCGCGGAATCGCGCAACGATCGGTTAGGGTTTGCTTCAAGGAAAGCGAAGCCCTCCTCCGTCTCAAGACTATTGCCCGCTCATCTCTGTCGCGGTCGAAGATTGCAGCAGAGCAGCTGCATCGTAGTGCTTCAGCCCATGAAACGTCTCCTCCTTTTCGCCACCGCTTGCCTCGCCGTCAGCCCGACGTTTTCCGCCGACGCCTCCGCCAGGCCCAAAGCGAAAGCGAGTGCCGTCGCCAAGCAGGAGGAACCGCCGCAGCGTGCGCCGACGAAGGCCAACATCGCGTATGGCACGCACCAACGCCAGGTGCTCGATTTCTGGCAGGCGGACTCGCCTCGCCCCACTCCGCTCGTGCTGCACATTCACGGCGGCGGCTGGGTGAATGGCGACAAGGCCCGCGTCGCGAATCTCGAACGCTATCTCGCCGCCGGCATCTCCGTCGTCTCGATCAACTACCGGCTCGTCACCCAGGCGATCGAGGCCGGCGCGAAGCCGCCGGTGGAGTGGCCGCTCCGCGACGCCGCGCGCGCGCTGCAGTTCGTGCGCAGCAAGTCCGCGGCGTGGAACCTCGACCAGGCGCGCATCGGCGCGACCGGCGGATCGGCGGGCGCGTGCTCGAGCCTCTGGCTCGCGTTTCACGCCGAGATGGCTGACCCGAAAAGTGGCGACCCGATCGCCCGCGAGTCGACCCGCCTCTGGTGCGCCGCCGTCAACGGCGCCCAGACCACGCTCGACCCGCAGCAGATGAAGGCGTGGACCCCGAACAGCCGCTACGGCGGCCACGCCTTCGGTTTCATGCCTGACGCGAAAGACCTGAAGACCCGTGACACGCAGTTCGCGGCGTTTCTCGCCGGACGCGAGTCCGTGCTGCCGTGGATCAAGCTGTATTCACCGTTCGAACACGTATCACGGGATGACCCGCCGATCTACCTCAACTACACCGCCGCTCCCGCCCTCGGCCAGGACCAGCGCGATCCCACCCACACGGCGAACTTCGGCGTGAAACTGCAGGAAAAACTCCGCAGCGTCGGCGTGCCCTCCGAGCTGGTCTACCCCGGCGCGCCGGACGTCACGCATCCGCAGGCAACCGACTACCTGATCGCAAAGCTGAAGGCGTCGGCGAAGTGATGCTCGTCCCGCGACGAGGCGCGACGGCCGGGCGCGCCGTGTAGCGGAGCCGCTTTCGGCTCCGACGGAACGGGAAGCCGTTCCGCTACAGGTTCGATCCAGCGGCTTGGGGTTAAGCCGCCGGGGTAGCGGAGCCGCTTTCGGCTCCGACGGAACGGGAAGCCGTTCCGCTACGACGCGCATGCAATCGGCAGGCCCACCGCCATCACCTCACAACTTTTCCGCAAACGCCGACAGCGCCGCCGCCCCGCCCGTGTGCCAAAACAGGACCGATTGACCGCGCGTGAATTCCCCCCGCCGGATCAGGTCGATCAGGCCGCCCATCGCGCGCCCGGTGTAGACCGGATCGAGCAACAGCCCCTCCTGCCGCGCCACGGTGCGAATCGCGTCGCGCTCCAAATCGCCGACGACCGAATAGCCGCCGCCGCGGTAGTCCGCGTTCGCCTCCACGCGTAGCTGGCTTTCGGATACCTCCGCCCCGGCGATTCGCGCCGCGTCGAGCGCGAGGCGGGTCACGTGCGCCGTCAATTCCGCCGCCGGAGCATCGATGGCGATGCCGAGCACACGGCCGCGATAGCCGCGCACCGCCGCACCGAGCGCGAGCCCAGCGTGCGTGCCGCCGCTGCTGCTGGCGAATATCATCGCGTCGATCGCCAGCCCGGTGGCGGTGAGTTGCGCGAGCGCCTCGTCCATCGCGAAAGCGTAGCCCAGCGACCCGAGCGCGTTCGATCCACCCACCGGAATGAGATACGGCCGGGCACCGGCCGCCCGCAACGCCGCCATCACCTCCTCCGCGACCTCGTCGCGCGTGCGCGCGCCCGACCAATGGATCGTGGCGCCGAGCAACTCGTCGAGCAGCACGTTGCCGAGTCGCTGCGCCGGCGCGTGACCGCGCAGGACCAGCGAGCAGGCCAGGCCGAGTTTCGCCGCCGCCGCCGCGGTCTGGCGCACGTGATTGCTCTGCGGCCCGCCGAGCGTGACGACGTGATCGCAACCCTGCGCGATCGCCTCCGCGAAAAGAAACTCCAGCTTGCGCGCCTTGTTGCCGCCGGTCGCCAGCCCCGTCTGGTCGTCGCGTTTGACGTAGATCATCGGACCGCCCAGATGCCGGCTGAGCCGCTCCAGTTTCTCAATCGGCGTCGGCAGGTGACTGAGAGCGAGGCGAGTCGGATACTTCATGCGCAAATGCGCGGCGATGAATGACGCGGATGATCGCGCAGGGAAAGCGCAATGAGTCCGCATGAATAAAGCGGGTGCAAATGAAAGTGAAGTCACTTGCCCAACCAAGGCCACGTCGGTGCGGCCGTGGACCCACCCCGCAGGTTTGTCACGTAATACGTGACAAACTTCTCGTGCTCTCCCAGCGGGGGCGGGCTCGTTTGTCACTGAATAAGTGACAAACCGTCGTGGCCGGACGGTGCGGCGGTGGCCGGGGGCGCTGACTTCACTTTCAATTACACCCGAACAAAGACCCGGCCGCAATTGCGGCTTGGCCCGCGCGGGGATAGGTGGCAGGAATGGCGCGTCACAATCGGACTTTGAGCACCCCACGATTGCGTTGTGACAAATCCTCCCCACCCGCGTCTACCCCCGGCCATGAACCGCGCCACGCTACCCGCCACGTTTGAAATCTACACGCCGCGCCGGCAGTTTCTCCGCCAGCTCGCCTACGGCTCCGCGCTCTTCGCGGTGCCCGGTCTCTTCGCCGAACAACTCGCGCTCACGCCGAAGCAGACGGAAGGCCCGTTCTACCCTGACAAACTTCCACTCGATACGGACAACGACCTCATCGTGGTGAACGACGGCCTCACGCCCGGCGTGGGCGAGATCGCCTGGCTCAACGGCCGCTTGCTCACGGCCGCCGGCAGTCCGATCCGCAATGCCACGATCGAAATCTGGCAGTGCGACTCGACGGGCGTGTATCTCCACACCAAGACCGGCGGCGACAAGGCGAAGCGCGACACGAACTTCCAGTGCTTCGGCCGCTTCGTCACCGGTGCGACGGGCGAATACGTTTTCCGCACGATCAAGCCCGTGCCCTATCCGGGCCGCGCCCCGCACATTCACCTCGCGGTGAAACGGAAGGGGCAGAAGGAGCTGGTCAGCCAGTGCTACATCAAAGGTCACGCCGGCAACGAAAAGGACGGCGTGTGGAACCGCATTACCGATCCGCGCCAGCGCGCCAATGTGACGATCGACTTCGCGCCGCTGGCCGGCTCCAAGACCGGCGAGCTCACCGCGAAGTGGGACATCGTGATGGGCGTCACGCCAGAACACGCGTGAGCGTGCATCGCGGTGACGCGCGTTGACCACAACGCGCTCGGGCGAAGCTCGTCGCGGAACGGCTTTCTGTGCCGCTGTCGGGCCCGCGTGAAGGGGAGCCCAAGGCCCGGAGCCGAAGCGGCTCCGCTTCCTCTCCGAGCGGTCCTGTGGGACGCGGCTCCAAGCCAACACCTGATGACCAACCGCCCAGGGGTTGGCTCAGGTCACAACGCCTCGTAGCCCTTCACATCCACCCGCGGGGTCGGCGGGGGCGGCACCAGGCCGTGGGCGATCATCACTTCGTGGATCGCGGCGATCGTTTCGAACGATGGCTTGAAATTGCCGAACCGGTGACCCTCGGCCACCAGCAGCGGCGTCCAGCCGCGCTTGTTCTTCTGGTTCCACACCGCGATCTTCGCGCCCTTCGCATTCAGCAGCTTCACGACTTTCGGAAAATTCGCGAAGGCCGCGCCGTGCATCGCAGTATCGCCGTTGTTGGAGACGGCGTTCATGTCAGCGCCGAGGCCGATGAGATACGCCACGGCTTCGACCGCTTCGTCCTCGGTGCCCGCTTCCTCGTCGGCCGAACGCGTGCCGAGTCCGGCGGCGGCCATCAGCGGTGTGCAGTTGTCGACATTCATGAGCGTCGGATCGGCGCCGAGCTCGAGGAGCAGTTTCAGGAAGGCCGTGTCCGCCGTGTCCGCCGCGCGCATGAACGGCGTGCAGCCCTTGCGGGCGATGCGGCCGCCGCCGGACGGACCGCCAGTCAGCCGCAGGTTCACGTCGGCGCCCTTGGCCACGAGCTTGCGGATGAATTGCTCGCTCGAGAGGGCGCCGGAACCTTCCGGCACCGGGTCGCCCTCGTCCTCGCCGCGGTCGGGCTTCCGAATCCACGAGAGGATGTGCAGCGGCGCATAGCCTGAGCGCAAGTCGTTGGGATCGGCGCCGAGGTCGAGCAGGAGCGCGGCAAGCTCGAAGTGGCCGTTTTCCACCGCAGTCGTCAGCGCGCTCGCGCCCTTGGCGAGAAATTTCTTGATGGTGCGGGCGGGCTGCGCCGTCTCGTTCACGTCGACTCCCGCCTTGAGCAAGGCGCGCACGATCTCGGTGTGGCCGCCGCGGACCGCAAAGAGCAGGGGCGTGAAGCCGGAGGTCAGGGGCGTGCGGAAATCGGCCCCGGCCGCGAGCAGCGCCGCGACGACTGCCGTGTGTCCTTCCGCCACGGACCACATCAGCGCGGTCTGGCCGGACGGCAGTTTCGCATCGACCGCGGCGCCGCGCGCGAGCAAGACGCGGACGGCGTCGATCTTCCCCGTGCGCGCTGCTGTCATCAGCGGCGTCTCGCCGCTGCGCAGCGCCGCGTTCACGTCGGCACCGGCGTCGAGCAGGAGGGTGATCATCACGGCGCTGCCGTTGGTGCAGGCGAGCGAGAGCGGCGTGACGCCATAGCGGTTCTCCGCCCGTGGATTTGCTTGCGCCGCGAGGAGCGATTTCGCCGTGGCAAGATCGTCGTGCCGCGCCGCCCAATGCAGCGCGGTCATGCCGTCGGCCTGCGCAGCGTTGACGTTCGTGTCGCCCAGCAGCGCGCGCACGGCAGCGGCGTCGCGTTTCTCCACGGCATCGGCCAGAGGAGCGCGCGGCGCGGCCTGGATAATGGCGCAAAGACACAAACCGCTGAAGCACGCCAAGAGACGCTGATAACGAACCATTGAATTGGCCTTCATTGGCGAAGATTGGCGTTCATCGGCGGTTGCCCGATCTCACACCGTCAGCGGCGTGAACAGCCCGTCGATTTTCCCGGTGCTGTCGGCGAAGGAATCGATCTTCACGCCGACCTTGTCGAGGAGCGTGAGGTGCAGGTTCGCGAGCGGAACCGGCTGGTCGTAACGAATGTGGCGGTTGCCCTTCATGCCGCCGGCCGCGCCGCCCGCCACCAGGATGGGGAGATTGGTGTGGTCGTGGACGTTCGGATTGCCGATGCCGCTGCCGTAGAGGATGAGCGAGTGATCGAGCAGCGAGCCATTGCCTTCGGGCGTGGCCTTGAGGCGCTCCAGGTAATAGGCGAAGAGCGAGACGTGGAACGCGTTGATCTTCGACATCCGCGCGATCTTCTCGGGGTCGTTGCCGTGATGCGACAGCGGGTGATGCGGATCGGAGACTCCGATTTCCGGATACGTCCGGTTGCTGGTCTCGCGCGCGAGCTGGAAGGTCACGACGCGCGTGATGTCCCCCTGCAGCGCGAGCACCTGGAGATCGAACATCAGCTTCGCGTGATCCGCATAGGCCGCCGGCACGCCGAGCGGCCGCTCGAGATCGGCGGGCAGCGTGCTGGTGGCGGCGTCGGCCTCCGCCTGCTGGATCCGGCGCTCCACTTCGCGCACGGTGTCGAGATACTCGCTGACCTTCGCCTGGTCGGCCGGGCCGAGTTTGCGCTTCAGGGCTGCGATGTCCTCGGTCACCCAGTCGAGCAGGCTCGCCCGCTTGCGCAGGGCGGCGCGGCGCTCCGCCAGGCTGCCGCCCTCGCCGAAGAGCCGCTCAAACACGATGCGCGGGTGCGCCTCCGACGGCAGCGGCGTCGTGGGCGAAGACCAGGAGAGATTGTTCTGATAAACGCAGGCGTAGCCGTTGTCGCACTGGCCCGTGGTCTGCAGCATGTCCATCGACAGCTCGAGCGAGGGGAGCTGCGTCGCGCGGCCGATCTGTTGCGCGGCGAGCTGGTCGGCCGTCGTGCCGAGGTAGTAGTCGGAGCTCTCCGTGTGCTTGGCCTTGGCGGCGCTGAGGAAGGAGGAATTGGAGGTGGCGTGGGAACCTGGATACGCGTTGCGCAGCTCCATGTTCGTAAACGCGGTGACATGATCCCGCACCGGGCCGAGCGCGTTCAGGATCGGCGACAGCTCGCCGAGCGTTCCGTCCGTGCCTCGGGGCGTCCAGCGCGACTGATCGCAGCCCATCGGCATGAACACATAGCCGAGCCGGCGCACGGGCAGCGCGGCGGTCTTCGTGGCCGCAGTCGCCGCGGGGACCATGGCATCGAGGAGCGGCAGCGCGAGCGTCGCGCCCATGCCGCGCAGGAAAGTCCGACGGGGAAGCGCCTTCTTCGTGATGATCATGGGGTGGTCCTCATTTGGAACGGGGTGCTGTTTACGATGCCGAGAATCAGGGAGGAGAAACGGAAGTTGTCAGCCTGCGCGCGCCGCACGATTTGGCGGACCGCCGGCGCATCGTGGGGGGCGACGCCGCGGCCGAGGGCGAAGATAAGGAGCTTTTCGCTCAACGTGCCAGCGAAGAGTTCGGGCCGCTGGAGCAGGCCCCGCTCGAGCGCCGCCACCCCCACGACCGTGCTGCCGTCCGGCAAGCCACCGGAGGCGTCGATCGGCTGGCGCTCCTCCGCCGTGCGCCAGCGGCCGACCGCGTCGAAATTTTCCAGGGCGAAGCCGACGGGGTCCATGATGTTGTGGCAGCTCGCACAGGCCGGATTCTTGCGGTGCTCGGCGAGACGCTCACGGATGGGCAGCGAGGCGGACACGGTGTTGTCGTCGAGCGAAGGAACGTTGGGCGGCGGCGGTGGCGGCGGCGCACCGACGAGGTTGGCGAGGATCCAATGACCGCGAATCACGGGCGAAGTGCGCGTGGCATAGGAGGTGACCGTGAGGATGCTGCCGTGCCGCAGCAACCCGCCGCGCTGGCGCTCCGGGTCGCCGGCCAACGACACGCGGCGGAAGTGGCTCCCATAGATGTGCGGAATGCCGTAGTGCTTCGCGAGCCGCTCGTTCACGAAGGTGTAGTCCGCGTTGAGCAAGTCACCGATGCTGCGGTCCTCGCGCAGGATGCTCTCGAAGAAGAGCTCGGTTTCCTGGCGGAACGCCTGGCGGAGGTTGTCGTCGAAATTCGGGAAACGGCGCAGATCGGGCACAACCGATTCCAGGCTGCGCAGGTGCAGCCACTGGCTCGCGAAATTCGTGACCAGGCTGCGCGCGCGCGAATCGGCCAGCATCCGGCGGACCTGCTGCTCGAGTCGCGCGGGTTGCCGCAGGTCGCCGCGCACGGCCGCGTCGAGCAGCGCATCGTCCGGCAGGCTGCTCCACAGGAAAAACGAAAGCCGCGACGCCAGTTCGAGATCGCTGACGCGATAGGCGGTGCCGGCGGCGACGCCCGCGGGATCGGTCTCGACGCGAAAAAGGAACTGCGGGCTGACGAGGATGGCCGTGAGGGCGTTCTCGATGCCGGCCTCAAATCCCGCGCCCTCCGCACTCCCCTCGCGATAGAATTGCATCGGTTTCCTCAGGTCTTCGTCCGTCACCGGCCGGCGATAGGCGCGGCGCACGAGCCGCCCCACCACCTGGCGCGCGCGGCCTTCTTCCGAGGTAGCGGCGGTCGTCCCGCTCGCCACCGGCGCGCCGATGGCCGTCGGGACGACGGCCGCTATCTCGGCGAAGATCCGTTGTCGGCTCGGCGAATCGCCCGGCCCCGTCGCCTCGAACGGCCCCGTGATCGAGACCTGGTAAAGCGCCGGCGCCGTCCGCGGATGCCGGTGCATGTTGTAGCGGGCGACAAACGGCTGCCGCTCCGACTCGAGGAGCACCGTGGCGTTGTTCTTCGGAAACGTGACGCCGACATCGTGGGGGCCGGCCTTCACCACGACCCGAAACTTCAGATGTGCGTCAACGCCCTCGGCGTTCTTGTCCGCGCCCGGCGGCTTCACGGTCGCGAGCGCGACGCGCTCGCGATCGATCAGGACCTCGACCTCGTGCGGCTTCTTGAGGCCTTCGACCTGCTCGTTGCGATCGCGCTGCAGGCGAACCTCGATCTGATACGCGCCATCCTGGGGAAAGGTATACGCGAACACGGCGCCGCCGCGCGTGCCGATCGGCAGGCCCTCGACGTGATCCTCCTGCGTGACATCGGGCCGGACCCGAAACGTTTCGCCCGCCGGCGTCTTCCGCGGCGCGCCGAGCGCGAGCCGGGCGATCTTCTGCGCCGCGGAGACGTAGCGATCGAGCAACGTGGGCGAGAGCGTGCCGACGGTGACGTTGTCAAAGCCGTGGGCCGGCTCGTCGTTGGGCAGGAGCGCGGTGGCGTCGATCTCGACCGCAAGCAGGTCGCGGATCGCGTTCTGGTATTCGGTGCGATTGAGCCGGCGAAAGGTCTCGGTGCGGCCGGGATTCGGCTTCGCCGCCGCGGCACGATCGAGCGTCGATTCAAGTTCCGCGACGGCGGCGCGGTAGGCCGCTTCGTCGGGCCGGGCCTCGCCAAGCGGCGGCATCTGGCGGTGGTCGAGTTTTTTGAGGACCTGCTCGGCGGTCTCGGGTCGCGCGGTGAGTTTCGCAAGGTCGAGCCCCTCGAGCACGAGGTCGCCCTTCTTTATGCCGGCGTCATGGCAATCGACGCAGTAACGAGCGATCAGCGTCGCGGTGGCATCGGCCGCGCTCAGCCGGCCAAGCGCTGCGACGCTACAGACAATCAACACACGAGCGAAATTCGACGCGCGAACAGGGGGCATGGGGCGTCGAAAAACGTGCGTCCCGCCGTCGGAATCGCAAAACAAATGTTCGGAGTTGGGCCGTTCCAGCCAAGATCCTAATCCTTTGCGATCGCGTCCCGATCGGCCGCCGCCAGCTTCGCAAGCACCTGCTTCAGCCCGGCGACGCGCTCAGGTTGTTGCGCCGCGAGATCGGTCGCTTCATGCGGATCGCTCGCCAAATTGAAGAGCTCGAGCTTGCCCGCGGCGGCTTTGTTGGGTCGCGCCGCTGGCACGATCAGCTTCCAGTCGCCTTCGCGCACGGCGCTGGCGTTGGGGGTCGTCCAATACAACGTGCGCGCGACCGGCTTTGTCACGCCGCCGGAGACCCGCGGCCACATGTTCAGGCCGTCCCACTTCAATTCGCGCTCGGCCGTGTAGCCGGCGAGCGCGCAGAACGTCGGCATCCAGTCCGTGATGTGCATCGGCTGATTGACCTTGGCCGCGGCGAGCCGGCCCGGCCAGTTGACGATCGTCGCGGCGCGGATGCCGCCGTCGTAGAGCTGCCCCTTCTGGCCGCGCCAGGGCAGGTTGCGCCCGGGGATCCGGCCCTCAGGATAATTGTCCGCCGGATAACTCTGGTCGGCATTCGCCGCCCAACTGCCGCCGTTGTCGCTCGTGAAGACGATTACCGTGTTGCCGCGTTTGCCGGCTTTTTCCAGTGCGGCCACGATCCGCCCGACGGCGTCGTCGAGGTGCATCACGCTCGCCGCGTAGTGGCGCGCGACGGGATCAGTGATGCTCTCCGGCACGCGCTCGAGCCAGGCCGGCGGTTCCTTCAGCGGCAGATGCACGGCCGTGAACGGCACGTAGAGAAAAAACGGTTTCGCGCCCCGCGCGCCGATCCACTGCGTTGCCTCCTTCGCGATGAGGTCGGTGACGTGCCCCTCTTCGGTCAGGAGTTTTTCGTTCCGGTGCCAGGTGCGGACGAATTCGCCCTGCTTGTAGAAGTGATCCCACGGCCCCACGCCGCCGGCGAGCGAGCCGTAGCTGTGATCGAAGCCGTAGTGATTCGGACCCCACTCCGGCTTCGAGCCAAGGTGCCATTTGCCGGTGAGGGCCGTCTCGTAGCCGACGCTCTTCAGCGCCCGCGGCAGCGTGACCGTATCCAAAGGCAGGGCACGGCGGTTGTCCGGGCCGAGGATGCCAAAGCGGCTCCAATAACGCCCCGACATGAACGCCGAGCGCGTCGGACTGCACGTCGCCGCCACGTAATGCTGCGTCAGCTCCACGCCCTCGCGCGCCAGCTTGTCCAGGTGCGGCGTCGGCGCCGGTCCGCCGTGAAACGCCACGTCGCCGAAGCCGAGATCATCGGCGAGGATGAAGACGATGTTGGGTTGGGAGGCAGGAGCGGCAGTCGCCGAACCCACGGCCACGCACGCCAGCCAGACGGCAAGCAGCCATCGATCAGCGGGGGAGCGCATGGTCCGCAACGCGCGGGCTGACGCAGCGGAACGGCTTCCCGTGCCGACGGAGCCGGAAGCGGCTCCGCTACATGCGTCTTGGGGACAACCTGCTCCACCCTTCAGGCCGGGCGCTTTCATCATGCGAAGGCGCCCTTACCGATTGAACGACTTGGTGAAATCCTCGCCCGTGGTCACGGCGACCTTCTTCTCGTGCCGCGATTCGGCGATGAGCTGGTTCAATTTCTTTTCCCACGCCGCGCTGTCCATCGGCAGCTCGACCGTCTGGTTGATGAGTGACGAGTAGAGCAGCACGTTGGCCAGCTCGACCGAACCCATGCCCTCCGCGCCCGGCGCGATGAGCGGCGTGCTGTCGAGGATCGCATCGACGAAATTCTGCATCAGGATCGCGTGCGGGTTGTTCGCGTTGTCGACCGGGATGTCGATGTTCCAGACCTCGGGCTTCGCGAAGCCGCTCTTCGAGGTCTTGCTGAACTCGATCATGTCGGCGTCGTTGCGCGTGAACGTGACTTTGTTGTTTTCGAGCACGAGCTTGCCGCGCGTGCCGATCAGCTCGAAACGATTCGTGCCGGGCGACTCGCCGGTCGATGACACGAACACGCCGGTCGCCTGATTCGGCCACTCCAGGTAGGTCGTGATGTTGTCCTCGACCTCGATATTGTGAAAGCGCCCGAGCTGGCAGAAGCCGCGCACGCGCGCCGGCATGCCGCAGAGCCACTGCAGCATGTCGAGCTGATGGAGGCACTGGTTGAGCAGCACGCCGCCGCCCTCGCCCTTCCACGTCGCGCGCCAGCCGCCGCTCGCATAATACGCCTCGGTGCGGAACCAGTCCGTGATGATCCAGTTTATCCGCACGATCTCACCCAGTTCGCCGCCCTGGATCAGCTTCCGGATTTTCTGATAACGCGGCTCGACCCGCATCTGAAACATGCCTGCGAACACCTGCTTCGGGTGTTCCTTCGCCGTCGCGATCAGTCGCTCGGCGTCGGCCTTATGCGCGGAGATCGGCTTCTCGACCATGATGTGCAGCCCGTTCTTCAACGCGTCGATGCCGAGCGTCGTGTGCAGGAAATGCGGCGTCGCGATCACGATCGCGTCGATCTCCTTCGAACGGATCATCTCCTCGGCGCTGGCGAACGTCTTCACGCCCGGCTTCGACTTGAATGGCTCCATGCTCGGCGCAAACGCGTCGCTCACCGCGGAGAGGGTGCAGCGCGAGATCTTGTTCTCGAGCAGATAGCTCGTGTGGAACTTGCCGATGTTGCCGAGACCGACGATGCCGAGACGGACGTTTTTCATAGGAGAGTATGGGTGCGAGTTGGGCGCAGCGAAAAATGCGTCGCAACTCCTTTCTTTGGTAGGGGCGGTTATCCCTAACCGCCCTTGTTCCGCGTGCGACACGCCTCGGGAGGGCGGTTAGGGATAACCGCCCCTACCTCACTTCAGCTCCTCCATGAACGTCAGCAGGTCCGCCATGTCCTGCGCCGTCATGCCGGCCTCGAGGCCCTCGGGCATCACGCTCTTGCCGGAGGAACTGCTGCCCTTGATGTTCGCGCGCGGCAAGTTCACCTCGGCGCCACCCATGACCTTGAGCGAGAGGCTCGTGGCGTCGTCGCGCGCGATGATGCCGGTGTAGGCGTTGCCATCCTTGGTTGTAACATCAAAGCCGATATACTGCGGCGCGACCTCCTTGTGCGGGTCGATAATCGCCGAGAGCAACGTATCGCGGCCCTTCGCTTTCACCGTGATGAGATCGGGACCGAGTTCCATGCCGTCTCCGCCCGCGCGATGGCAGATCATGCAGCGGCCAAGATAGTGCGTCTTGCCCTTGGCCGCATCGCCCTTCAAGCCGACGGCCGGCTGAAATTTCGCCGCGACCTCCGCGCGCGACGGCGGGATCACCGCGGCGAGCGCGGTCTTGGCGAGCGTCGCGACCCGCGCCGTCTTGTGCGCGGCAAGCGACTGCACCTGCGAGGCGCTCAGTTCCTCGGGTTTGATCTTACCCGCCTTCACCGCCTCGAGGAGCGCGACCGCCCGATCGTCGCGCGAGACCAAGGCCGCGAGCGCTGCCTCCTTCGCCTTCGGCGTATAGTGCGGCCACGAGCGCACCAGCGCTGCGGTGACCTCCGCCGCCGCATGCTGCGAAAGTGCCCTGATCGCGGCGACCTGCACCGCCTCGGGCTGGGCCGGGGCGAAACACGCCGTCAACGCCTCGCGCGATTGGGCCAGCGACGACACGCTCAGCAACTCGATCGCCTGGAGCCGCGCGGCGGCCGCGGCCCTGCCGTCGGCCGCCGTGGTCGCGGCGCCCGCAAACACCGCCGTGAGTTTCTTCGCCGAATCGATCTGCTCGATTGCGAGGCCCGCCCGGCGCAGCCCGTCGCCAAACGCGCGCAGCCACAGTGGACTGGTGCCGGGCTGTGCAATGAACGCGATCAACGAAGCGTAACCCTCCGCCGGCTTCGACGCCGCCCGGATTTCGATCAGCTTCGCGACAAACGGTGCCGCTTTTTTGGCGGCGGCGAGATCGCGCGTCATCGCCGGAAACAGCACGCCCGAGACGACCTCCGGTTTGCCGCTGAGCAGCGCCGCGGAAATCCAAGGCTCGGCGAAATCCCGCGCCGCGAGCTTCGCGTAGGCGGCCGATAACACGGCGGATTCCGGCAGGCGCGCCGCATTGCCCGCCAGCGCCGCCTGCAGCGTGAACGCCAATTGGAAACGCACCCGCGCGTCCGCATCGCCGGCCAGCGCGGCGAGCTTCCCGATCAACGCCGCGCTCGCCGCGCCGCGCGCGATGAGCTTTTCCGCCAGCCCAATCCCCCGCTCCCGCACCGGCGCATCGGCATCGCCGAGCGCCGCGATCACCGCGGCCTCATCGAGCGCGTCGAGGCCGTCGAGCGCACCGAGCGCGTGGAATCGTGCCAGCGGCACCTTCGATTCGCGCCCGAGTTTTGCGAGCAAGGGTGCCGCCACTTTGTCCTGCCGCTCGTAGAGCAGGCGCGACGCCGTGTCGCGGTGCCAGCCATTGGGGTGCTCGAGCGCCGCCACCAACTCCGCGGTGCCCGCCTTGCCGAGCGCCACTGCGCCACGCCGCGACCATTTCGCGTCGGTCGGCACGATCCGATAGATGCGGCCGCGGTTGTTCCCGTTGTTCAGATCGAGGTGTTGTTTGATCTCCTCTGGAAGGCTCCACGGGTGCTCGATCACTTCGCGATACATGTCGCAGACGTGCAGCGTGCCATCGGGCGCGTTGGCAAAATTCACCACGCGCACCCACGTGTCGTTGCTGGCGGCGAACTCGAAGTTCAATTCATCGTCCGGCCGGCGCCCCACGAGACTCACGCCGTTGGGATACAGTTTCTTCCGGTGGACGAGCTGCCCGCCTGAATCGGCGCTGAACGTGTTGTTCTCGAAATCCGCGCCATACGCGTCGCCGCGGAACACCATCGTGCCGCTCGCTCCCGTGAAGTAGCCGCTCACGCGCCCGCCGCCCTCGACCACGCCCTTCACCACGCCGCCGATCCGCCAGCGCGTGCGAATAATCCGCCACGGCTCGTCCGGGCTGATCCGAAATACCTCCGCCGCGCCGCCGTCGGCCGCGATGCTTTGCCGCGCCGCCGGTAGCGAGTAAAATGGATTCCGGCCCGCGTAGCGATCGTCGTAGACAAAAAACTGGAGGTGGTCGGAGTTCGAGCAACTGAATTTCCGGCCATAGTTGTCGAAGCTCATCCCGAACTGCGCCCCACCCGCCTCGAAGCCGATCTCATAGGTGCGCGGATCGAACCGGAAATCGCGCCCGCCGAGTTCCTCGTCGACCGAGCCGGGGCGCTTCAGGTTTTTGATTTTTCCGCGATTGCCCGGGCCCACCTGCACGTGGATGCGGTTGTCCTGCCCCCAATGGAAACTGTTCATCAGCGCCTGCACGTTGAGCCGCGCGAGGCCGGTGCCGAAACCGGTGAACACCTTCTCGCGCACCTCCGCCTTGCCGTCACCGTCCTTGTCCTCGAAGCGCCAGATGTCGGGCGTCGCGCCGACGAAGAGTCCGCCGTTCGCCCAGATCAGGCCCGTCGGCCAGGGCAGATTGTCGGCGAAGACTCTGCTCGTCTCGTAGTAGCCGTCGCCGTCCTTGTCCTCGAGCATCGAGATGCGCCCGAGGTGCGGGTTGCGCTCCCGCTCCTCCGAGTAGTCGATCATCTCGCAGACAAACATCCGGCCGTTCTCGTCGAACGTGATCGCGATCGGATCGCGCACCTGCGGCTCGTGCGCGGCAAGCTGCAGCTTGAAGCCGGGCTTCACCTTCCACGTGGCGATCGCGTCCTTCGGCTCGATCGCCGGGTAGCGCGGCAGATCCTTCGCCGGGTCGACCGAGGCGGCAGCCTTCGTCTCCCCGTAGACCTGGGTATAGGTCGCTTTCGACTTGGGCGCCTCGGCGGCAAACGCGGCAACGAAAGTAACGACGAGTCCGGCGAGAAGGAGCGTTTTCATACGGAAAGACAGAGGGTTTCTCGTAACTCGACGGTTACGAGTCAATCAACCGCCGGCGGGGTTTACGTTTACCCGGCCGGTGCAGACGCGGCCCCCGCGATCGTCCCGGATCTTCAATCCACGAACGCGAGCTCGTTCGAGAGCAGCAACACCTGCGCGAACTCTTCCCAGCGCGTGAGCGGCGCGACCGGTTTCGCATCCTGGTCGAAATCCGTCTTCGCGTTCCACGTCCGCGCGGTGAGGTAGGATGCATCCGTGTCCGGTGTGAACGCGATCGTCGGCGCCCAGGTGTAGGTGTCGAAACTGGACGTCGCGACGCCATCGACCACGAAGTCCAGGGTCTCGCCCGCCTGCACCTCGAGCTCGAGTTTCGTCTCGGCCTTCGTGTTGCGCACCGTCCATTCGCCGTGACGAACGCCCTGGCTCGACACGATGCGACCCCGCACGCCGTCGCCGTTCGCGTTGGCGTGCCCGAGCGTGCCCTCGATCTTCACCTTGCCGCGGCCCGGCACCTGCCAGCGGCGGATGCTCGCGACCGCGGGCACTTTGCCCGGGTGCCCGCCGGTCGCGGTCACGCTCAAGCGGCCGAACGTCTCGTCCGGAAACGCGGCGACGGGACTCACCCGGCCATCCTTGCGCACCGCCATCACCTGAAAATCGCGGACCCGACTCGTGGCCTCGTCCAACTGGCCATGGCCATATTGCCAGCCCGCGGAAGCGGAGGGCCGCAGCTCCGCCGCGGTTTGCGGCCGACGCAGGAACTCCTGCGCCAGCGCCACTTCCTCCCGGTCGGCCGGGCGTTGGAAAACGACCCGATACAGCGCCGCCGCCTTGTCGCGATCGGATTTGGCCGACGCCACCTCCGGGCGTCGCACCAGCGCGCGCGCCTGCTCCTGCGCAAACGCGCTGTTCATCATGAAGAGCGCCTGCTGCGGCACGGTCGTCGCGAAACGCCCCGAGCTGCTCGCGTCGGGATTCGGGTAATCGAAGGTGCGGAACATCCCCGGCAGGTTCTGCCGATCGATGAAACCGTAGATCGTCCGCCGCGCGGCAAACGGCTCCTTCGTGAGATCATCCGGAATGCCGCCCGCTCTCAGGTCGAGCGCGCCGGCGACCGCCAGCAGCGTGTCGCGCAGCGCCTCGAGCTCGAGCCGGCGGCGGGGAAAATGATGCACGAGGCGATTGTCCGGATCGGCCGCCGCCGCCCGGGGAGGTGCGTCGCCGGATTGCTGATACGTGCTCGAGCGCACGATGACGCGGTGCATCTGCTTCACCGACCAGCCCTGCTCGACAAACGTCCCCGCCAGCCAGTCGAGCAGCGCGCGCTGCACCGGCGGCTCCGTGCGCACGCCGAAATCGCTCGGTGTCCGCACCAGCGCCTCCCCCCAATGCCAGCCCCAGACCCGATTCACGAAGACGCGCGCCGTGAGTGGATTCTTCGGGCTCACGATCTCTTCCGCCAGTTCGAGCCGGCCGCTGCCGCGCTGGAAGGGCGTGCGCTGCCCGCCCGCGAGAATCTCAAGGAACTGCCGCGGGGCATCCGCGCCCCGATTCGCCGGATTGCCGCGCAAAAAAATCTGCGTGTTCACCGGCGCCGGCTTGTCGGTGAGCGCCATCGCGCGCAGCGGCGCGCCCGGCTCTGTCCAGTTCAGCGCCTCGATGTCGCGCTTGAGCGGCGCGGTCTTGGTGTCGATCTGCCGCTTCAACATCCGCGCCACCTCGTCGTAGCCGGGATTCGACGGCGCGTTCGCCGCGAACAGCAGTTGGTGGATCGCGCGCTGGTCGACCGTCGCATCGGCGGGCAATTCGGTCGCGTCCGCCAGTTTCGCGAAGAGACCGTTGTAGGCGGCGGCAACGTCCTTGAGCGAGGCCACTGGCTTCTCGGACTTCGTGAAGGCCGTGAGGACGTCCGCGTTCACGGGGTCTTCGTTCGTAGTCCCGCCTTCAGCCGGTGCCTTGATCGGATTCCGCCTGAAGGCGGGACTACGAACCCCGAGCTCTTTCCACTCCGCCACCAGCTCCGCCGCCTTCTCCGCAAACTCCTTCTCGGGCAGAGCCGCGAGCGCGAACCACGGCGCGAGCACGGGATCGTTCGCCTTCGCGCGCTCGGCCAGAAACGGCTGCCAGCGCTTCAGCACTTCGACATTCAGTTTCCGCGGGCCCGCCAACAGATCGATCTTCTCGGTCTTCGGCAGGCCGGCGAGATCGTGCACGGCCAGCAGATAGTCGCCGGTCTTCTCGCGGACACCGGAGAGGAATTTTTTCACCTCGTCGGCTTCGCGGCCTTTGATCTTCGTCTCGAGGTCCGCCTTCTTCTTGAGAAACGCCTCGTAGGCCGGCGAGGGGACGAGCGGACCGAGCAGGGGCTTCTCGTTCGGCTCCTCCGAGGAGAAAAACACCCCGTGCAACGAATAGTAATCCGCCGTCGGAATCGGATCGAACTTGTGGTCGTGGCAGCGCGCGCACGAGACCGTCACGCCCATCAGCCCGCGCGTCACCACATCAATCCGGTCGTCGATGATGTCGTTCTGGTTGTTCAGGAACCGCCGGCCGAGCGTGAGGAAGCCCAGCGCCGCGAGCGACGCCTTGTCGTCGCCGAGCGGCAATTGATCCGCCGCGAGCTGCTCGACGATGAACGCGTCGAACGGCTTGTCCTCGTTGAACGCGCGGATCACGTAGTCGCGATACGTGTGCGCGAACGCGTAACGCCGCTCCACGTTGCCCGCGAGATAGCCCTTGGTGTCGGCGTAGCGCGCGACATCCAGCCAGAAACGCCCCCAGCGCTCGCCGTAGCGCGGCGACGCCAGCAGCCGGTCGACGACCTTCGCATACGCGGCCGGCGAGCGATCCCCGAGAAACGCATCGACCTCCCCCGGCGTCGGCGGCAAGCCCGTGAGATCGTAAGTCACCCGGCGCAGCAGCGTGCGCGGATCGGCCGGAGCCGCGGGCGCGAGATTCTTCGCTTCGAGTTGCGCGAGCACGAACGCATCGACCGGCGTGCGCACCCACTTCGTGTTCTTCACGACGGGCGGGACCGGTTTCCTGACGGGTTGAAACGCCCAATGCTGGCGCGCCTTCGCCATATCCATCGCGGACGGCTTGGCCTCCATCGTGCGTGGGTCCGGCGCACCCAGCTTCACCCATTGCTCGAGCGCCGCGATTTTCTCCGCGGATAATTTTCCGCCTTCGTCCGGTGGCGGCATCTGCAAGTCCTCGCTCTTGTAGCGCACCGCCTCGATCAGGAGGCTTTTCTCCGGATCGCCCGCGACGATCGCCGGGCCGGTGCCGCCGCCCGCGCGCAACGCGTCCCGGGAATCAAGCAGCAGACTGCCCTTCGATTTGCCGGACTCGTGGCTGTGGCACTTGTAACAGTGCTCGACCAGGATCGGGCGGATTTTCGATTCGAAAAACTCGACGTGCTCGGGCGGGAGATCGGCGGCAGACAAGCCCCCTCCGCCCAACACCATGACAAACCACAGTGTCGCGCGAAGGCCGCGAAGAGGGCGAAGGAGTTTTTCCGTCCTTCGCTGACTTCGCGTCCTTCGCGCGCCACTCTCGGGTTTGCTCTTCGCCCTCACGCGATCAACTCCCGCACGACTTTCCCATGCACATCCGTCAGCCGGAAGTCGCGGCCGGCGTGGCGATACGTCAGCTTCTCGTGATCGAAGCCCAGGAGCGCGAGGATCGTCGCGTGCAGATCGTGCACGTGCACCGGTTTGTCGACCGCCTTGAAACCAAACTCATCCGTCGCGCCGTAAACCGTGCCACCCTTCACGCCGCCGCCGGCCAGCCACATCGTGAAACCGTGATGGTTGTGATCGCGGCCATTGACCTTGCCCGCGTTGGCGCCGGCCGTCGGCAGCTCGACCACCGGCGTGCGTCCGAACTCCCCACCCCAGATGACCAGCGTATCCTCGAGCATGCCGCGCTGCTTCAGATCCTGCAGGAGCGCGCCGATCGGCTGGTCGCTCTGCCGCGCCAGCTTGCGGTGGTTCACCTCGATGTCGTCGTGATTGTCCCATGGCTGGCCGTCGCCGTGCCAGACCTGCACGAAGCGCACGCCGCGCTCGAGCAGCCGCCGGGCGGTGAGAAGCTGCCGGCCCTGCGTGGTATCGCCATACAGCTCGCGCACGGCCTGCGGCTCGCGCGCGATCGCGAACGCATCCGTCGCCTCCATCTGCATGCGATACGCGAGTTCGTAGGATTGGATCCGCGCCTCGAGCTGCGCGTCGTGCTGGCGTTTCGCGGCGTGGCGGGCGTTGAGCTTCTGCAACAGATCGAGCTGCGCGCGCTGCTCGGGGCGCGAGGTCGCGTTGTTCGAGATGTGCTCGATCAGTTTCTCGATGTCGGTATTGGCCGTGTTGATATAGTTGCCCTGGTAGATGCCGGGCAGGAAACCGCTCTGCCAGTTCTGCGATTCCTGGATGGGATAGCCGCCGGGGCACATGGCGATGAAGCCGGGGAGATTCTGGTTTTCCGAGCCGAGGCCATAGGTCACCCACGACCCGAGACTCGGCCGCGGCAGCCGCGCATCGCCGCAGTTCATCAGCATCAGCGACGGCTCGTGGTTCGGCACGTCGGCATGCATCGAACGGATGACCGCGATATCGTCGATGTGCCGGGCCACGTGCGGGAACAGCTCGCTGACCTCGATGCCGCTCTTGCCGTAGGGCTTGAACGCAAAGGGCGACTTGAACGCCGCGCCCGTCTTCCGCTCCGTCTTCAGGTCGATCGGGATCGGCTTGCCGTGCCACTTGGTCAGCTCCGGCTTCGGGTCGAAGGTGTCGACCTGCGACGGCCCGCCGTTGGCGAAAATGTGGATGACGCGCTTCGCCTTGCCCGGAAAATGCGGCGCGCGCGGCGCGAGGGGATTGTTGAGATTGAAGCCGGTCCCGCTCGCGCTTTCCGCCGCGAGCACCTGCGGTCCAGCCAGCGTCGCGAGCCCCAGTGCGCCGAATCCAATCCCGCAACGCTGGAGAAAATCCCGACGGGTCAGGAACTGGTCCTCGAGACGCGGAGCGTGGTGCAGCATGTGGGCGAAATGACGAACAGGGGGCGGTGGGAGCAACGCCAGAGAATGAAGACTTTCCTCCTCCTCCGTCCAAGACCCATTTCAGAGCATGCGGTATGAACTCAGAAGCCAGGAAACCGTAAACATCCCCGGAGCAAGCTCCGGGGCATTTGACCAAACCCACCTTGTGCCATGCGCCAATGCTTCGTAGCTGCGAGCGTGAGCGAGCGGACGGACCACCACTCGCTCACGCTCGCGGCCA